>Ga0308165_1000988_pt1 | contig 43525 bp, 52 predicted proteins | sample PhyWR2_FD_201032 | JGI IMG/M metagenome (GOLD analysis project Ga0308165, IMG submission 201032) | Phyllosphere microbial communities from UC Gill Tract Community Farm, Albany, California, United States - DLSLW.R2 | ecosystem: Host-associated > Plants > Phyllosphere > Unclassified | place: USA...
CGCGATCAGCGCGCATCATTAAAATTTCAAGAAGGGCGTATTCACTTGCCGTTAACTCAACATTACGTCCACTCACTGTCACGCGACGAGTCGGCATATGAAGAAATAACCCTCGAATTTCTATCACCTCATTTTGAAAACCGTAACTGCGTCGGGCCAGTGCCCTCACCCTGGCCAACAACTCGGCGAGAACAAATGGTTTTACCAGATAGTCGTCTGCACCCGCATCGAGCCCACACAGGCGATCTTGCAGAGTGCCTCTTGCAGTCAGGATAATGACGGGGATGCCCCTGAACTGCTGACGTAAGCATGCGACCAGGCTCATGCCATCACCATCGGGCAGCCCGAGGTCTAGTAGCACAAGTTCTGGCACGCAGACATCGAGTTGATGCAACGCATCTACTTTTCGGCGAACCCATATGACATCTAATCCTTGATCTGCAAGTGCGATACGAACGCCATTGCCGAGATCCAGGTCGTCTTCGATTAGGAGAATTTTCACAATAGTTACGTTATCAAAAGTGAATGAAGAACGTCTGAAGAAAAAAATATATGAGGAAATCTATTAGGATTGCGTCGCCGATGCTCAGTCCTAGACTGGCGAGTAGGTCTGGCAGCAAGTCAATGATGACTTCGTCACTTCCATCCGCAGGATCTTGGCATTTCACTGCCCGGCGTTGGGCTTCGTTCATGACGTTTCTCACGCTTTGGTCTTAGCGGGCATGATTCATTATGCTCGCAACGTCTTCGCCGGTTGCAGCGTGATGCTGACTGCTGGTGAATTCTTCTGGTCATCTGCAGCTAATCGTAGCGGGCAGCTGTCGGCCAGTTGCGGCCTATCGCAAAGCTAGAATATTGATCAATAGCTGCGTCCTTTCATTATCAGAATCAGGTCGAGGGCTAACACCGACACGCTAAAGTTTTTCGTACACCACCTCGAATTCCTCACCCAATTCCTGTTGGATGGATTTCAGTAATTTAGCGGCAGCCTTTTCAAATTTTGCATAATCGTCTGCATTCCATGGGCCGGGATCAGGTGGGTAATTCCAGTTCAGCGAGGTGTCATGCCACTGTGAAAGCTCGTTAAGCACAGCTCGGACTTCGTCACTGAGCGGTAGCCTCTCTTCAATAGGCCCTACAGAAAATTTATCCTGGGCAAAATTGTTTCCACACCAAAGGCAACCGCCGCCCCATTCGAACATTAAGCGAACACGATAGCGCTCTTCCCTCATCATCGGGCTCCGCTTTTTTATGGGTACATGGAGTGCACCATAGGTTGGCGAAGATATCCAGGCTAGCACCGTTATGACTGGTAGCTTAGGGCCGGTTAGCGACGGTCCGGCCTAGACCGTCGCAGTGGATGGTCAGACTTCTGTCTGCTCTGCCATTTCCAGAGCATCATCAACCTCAATGCCCAAGTACCTGACAGTGCTTTCAAGCTTCGTATGACCAAGCAAGAGTTGGACAGCTCTCAGGTTCTTCGTCCTGCGATAGATCAGCGATGCTTTGGTTCTCCTTAGCGTATGAGTACCGTACATGCTCGGGTCAAGGCCAATGGCTGTCACCCACGCTTTGACTATTCGAGCGTATTGCCTGGTGGAGAGATGGTCTGAGTCGTGCAACCGGGTCGGAAACAAGAAGTCCTCGCTGCGGAGGCGGGCCTGATGCATCCAAGCCTCCAGAACCGTTCGGGTTTGCTCAGTGATTTCAAATTGCACTGGATGCTAGGTTTTCTGCTGCATCACGATGGCCCGTGACGACACATGTTCCCCATGGGCTATGTCTCGTACTCGCAGCTTGGTTAAGTCACAGGCACGCAGCTTGCTGTCGATGGCCAAGTTGAAAAGAACCAGATCTCGTGTCTTCCCAGCAAGCTGAAGTCTTACCCGGATAGCCCAGATATCTCTGACTCGGAGCGGGGCTTTCTGCCCAACAAGCTTTCCCTTGTTCCAAGGTTGATGCCAGTATGTAGCAATAGTGTTCATGGCTTGTCCTCCACGTTGAGGGAGGACAAGGGTGAATCAGTCACGGCGCGTGGGTCGCTAACCGACCCAAAGCGGACTCTGACCAGCTTTTGGGGGGCTTTAGCCCGTCCCATTGAGCGAAATGAACGATTTGAACCGGTTGTTATGCATGTTTTACTAACCGTTTCTTTAAATGATACAAGTTAGTCCCGATTGGGCGATCCTCAAGAACACCATAAATCTCATATCCATGCCGCTCATAGAACTTTTTAGCATCAACGGTTTTTAAGAATGCAACTACTGCTCCATTATTGGCACCAATCGCTTCTGCTTTTTCCAAAAGCATAGACCCTACTTTTTTACCGCGATGAGATTCCTTAACCCAAAAGGTGTCAATTTCTAAGCCATCCCAGTAACAATTACAGCTTATTGCACCGATGTACTCGCCTACTTCATCGTGTGCAACGACCATAAATATTTTATCTTCCGATTCTGGTGGCAGATTTGGATATTGAATTCGAAGATATTCTGAAAACCTATTATTCAGAACTCCTTTATCTTTTTCTGTTGGAGATCCCAATACATCAATCTTGATTTCCATTTTAGTGCTCCTTTAATTCAACTTTTAGATGCCGAACGGCTTTTGGCATAACATCCCATATTCATGCATAACCCCTTGAGCAATCAAAAATTCGACATTGTAAACGCGACATCAAGAAGGGGGAAGACGACATATTACTTTGCACATTACTGACGTGTTAGTTGCGTGCCCATGGTCTGCTTTTGGCCGTCAGCGGGCGCATGCGAACGTCCGCTTCTGGCCGGAAGCGGTCATCGAGCATCTACCGATGTCAGGCTGATTCACACTAGCGCTCCCACCCATCTCGTGGGAGCGCCCAACCTCAATCAAAACTGCTTCGATGCGTTGGCGATGCGCTGGTACTTACGCAACTGCCGGTTAATGCCGCGGATATCCAGAAAGAATATCTCTGCGCTGCGCCAGAGCAGCATCCACGCGGTGACGGTAACGACTCCTACCGGGATGGTGCCTTCAATGCCCAGAGCCGTGCCTGCAAACACCAAGGCCAGTGAAAGGCCCAGGAGTATCAGCGCTCCCAGCCGCTGGGCGCGAATGTCCCCTCTGAGTAGCTCGCATTTTTCCGCAAAGGTATTGCTGATGGCTTGCTGCAGACGCTCGCGTTCATCTTCCGGGCAGCGGATCTGCAGGCTCAGCTCGGGGTGGTAGCCGGCGCTATCTGACAGGTACTCCACCAACTCTGGACTTAGCTTAGGGTTGTCCGGCGAGGCAAACGGGTTGAGGTAATCGTGGCTGATCGTCAGATCGATGCTTTTTGTCATAACGAACCTCTAGCGGCTTGAGTGGTGGACGAAAGCTGTAGTGTTCGAGTAAAGCTAGCTGCAAAGACCGCTTCTGGCCGAGTTCTGTCTTTCGCGACACGCAGAAATCGCTCAGAAGCAGTCATTAATGATATCGACGTGGACGAGACGCCATCTCGCGTTTGCCGTGGATCGGGTCTACCCAGAGGCAGATCAAGCCAGCTGATAGGTCGACTGCACCAGGCCGGACGGAAACCATCGGCTGGTTACCAGTTTCAATTCAATGTCTTGAGAAAGGGAGCCGAACAAGGGTCTTCCCGATCCGATCAGCACCGGAACAGTGGTGATCACCATATCGGCGACTAACCCGTCACGCAGGAATGATTGCACCAACTGCCCGCCATCGACATAGACCCGATGCACGCCTTGACTCGCCAGCTCCTCCATCACGCCCTTGGGGGTGAGGCTGGAAAAACGCACTTTGCCCTCCAGCGCCGTGGGCACCGGAGAGTCTGCCAACTGTTGAGACATCACGACCACGGGTCGATCGTAGAACCAGGCTTCGAAGGTCAGCGCCTTCTCATAGCTCCCCCGCCCCATCACGACGACATCCTTATCGGCGATGAAATCTGAATAACCATGATCCTCGGTCGGATCATCGCGTTGCAGAAGCCAGTCTATGTCGCCATCGGACCGGGCGATGAAACCATCCAGACTGGTGGCGATGAATACATGTGCACTGGGCATCGGAATCTCCTTTTCAGACGGTGTGTGGCGGACCTAATGGGTACAGCAAAACTAACACAAGGATGTTTTCCAGGCTGCGCATAAAACGGCACGCACGGTGGACGCGAATTGAATCGTCACGGAGGTCGCTTGAGCGGTCCAATCAGCGCAAATGCTGCCCGATCCATTGGGCGACGGTAGTCGTTTCAATGTGCCGCTCACCGTTGTAGGTTGTGGCTTTGTCCCACGCCACACCCCTGCCCTCGGCGAACACCGCACGATATTTGCGGATTGGATCGCCGGGCGCAGCGGCCAGATCGGCCTTGAGCGCAGGCACCGTCCATTCGATGCGCTCAACCACTCTGTCGAGGACGCGGTCTACCGTATCGGCCAGTTCCCCATAAGTGAGCGTGTCACCCGCGACGTAAACCACCTGGTTGACCAACGCCGGCTCGAACAGGATTGCGGCCGTCAGTCGGCCGATATCTTCCGGGGTCGTGACCGTTACAGCGTTATCCCAACTGCCGAGCGCGCGTACGGTGTTCTCGCTCAGGTCGACGACGCCGAATCCCGGTTCGAACAGGAAACTGGTGAACATCCCCGTGGATATGATCAGCCACTGAACCCGGGTTTGATGACGCAACAAGTCGCGCACGTCCAGCTGCTCATCGAACAGATCCTGCGGGCTGCCCCGGCCGATCACGTCATAGTCCACACCGAACTGCCAAGGCACAAAGCGCTTGATGTCGGACTGCAATGCCGCGCGAGCCAGTTTGAGTTGCGTCCCGGCGCCAGCGACGAAGCCCAGGCAACTGACCACGGTATCGAAACCGCTGAATATCGCGGCAAGCTGCTGCTCTGAGTCATTGACCACATCGCCGGCGATCACCTCGACATCCAAGGTTTTCAGCGCCTCCAGGGTTTGGGTCGAGGACGTCGCGTCGAGTGGCGATTGGCGCAACAGCACGCTGACGTGAGCGGCCGGGCGCTCGGCCAATTCACGTAGCACCGCCAGGCCAAGTTCACCGGCGCCGAGGATTAGAATACGGTCGTTTTTTGCGGGGGCATGCGCGTGCATCTGTAACTCCCAAAGAGTGATCTGCAATGATTGTTTTTTTATCCTGCCATCATTGGCTACCGCTCAAGAAGAAGGCACACCCGTGATACCGCATGACGAAATGAGTGAAGAAGAGGTGATCCGCCAGTCCCAGGCCGTGTGCGACGCACTCAGCGCCGAAGACGATGGACTCAAGCGCGAAGTGCTGACTCACGCGGGCAATCGCTGGTCGCTGGGGATCGTCCATACGCTGGGTGTATCAGGAAAACTGCGCCACGCGGAAATTGGCCGACGCTTGCCCGGTGTCACCCAACGCATGCTGACCCGTAGCCTGCGGCAACTGGAGCGTGACGGGCTGATCAGCCGATTCGATCACAACGAGGTCCCGCCAAGGGTGGATTATGAGCTGACGGCACTGGGGAGAAGTTTTCTGGCGCGCATGGTGCCGCTGTGGACCTGGCTCCTTGAGAACGCGGAGGACTTTCGCAGCGCAAGAGTTCGCTACGATGCTGACAACGAGCCAGCGAACATTGATTGAACCCTCGGCCAGGGCTCTCGGTAGCGCGGGTCCAGTAGCAAGCCAGCGGCAACGCCGCCGTTGACTGTTGGGGAAGCCCAGCCGCCAGATAAGCCGGAGGGGTGCAATCAATTGGTACAGCCAGTCCCCATAACGCGGTACTCCATGGTGTGCCGAATGCCCTTGGAGTCGTCATAAGTCATCTGGACAGGCACTACGCCGCAGACGTTTGGAGTTTCGGTACTCGAGATCACGCGAGCAATATCCAGGCTCTGGGAGTATTGATAGAGCTCAACGGTCGCCTGCGTGGTGGGTGCCGTGGGCTCATCGGCTGATGCGACGGAGCAAAGGCCGGCAAGGAATAAAACGTATAAAGCTTTCATGGCAGCTCACCTGAATTGAGGGCGTAAAAAGGCCTGGCTTCACGCTGGGATGGTGCAGCCATGGATAAGAGGTTGGGTGTTGCCCGGCGCTATCAGGCGCCGGGCGGACTTAAACCAAGGTCAGAAAGGCTTGGTCGGCAGGTACTTGCCGTCCAAGGTGATCACGGCGCGGGAGCCGCCGTCCGGATCCTCGACTTTCTTGATGTCCAGCTTGAAGTTGATAGCGCTGATGATGCCGTCGCCAAACTTCTCATGGACCAGGGCTTTGAGGGTGGTGCCGTAGACCAGCATCATTTCGTAAAAGCGGTAGATGGTCGGGTCGGTCGGTACGGCGTTCTCGAAGCAGCCACGAATCGGGACCGTTTGCAGCAGGGCTATGCCGTCAGCGTCAAGGTCCAGCTTTTCGCCCACGACCTGCGCGGCATTTGCTGGCAGCGGGTGCTGGCCAAGCAGGGCTGCAGTGACAAAGGCTTCGGACAGGCCCGTACCCTCGGTGAGTTGCGCGTAGGACAGGTTTTTACGGGCCTTGGCCATCACGATGATTTCGGTCAGGGCTTGGCGAACGCTTTTGGTGACTTGAGTCTGGATCATGGGGTTATCTCCTCGATAGATACCGGGTTCAGGCAACTTGCCTGGCTTTTTGGGAAACGGCGTGGACTTCAGGGTTGTCGGCGAGGGACACAAAGGTCCCGGTGCTGCCATCGAAGGCGTCGATACGCCCACTCTCGATGTCATAGATCCAGCCGTGAAGGGTTACGCGCCCCTCTTCAAGGGCAAGGCGCACCGACGGGTGAGTCTGGATATTGGCCAATTGCGCGATCACGTTTTCGCGCACCATTGCCGCGACTTTGGTTGGCTGATCCTTGTGCTGGCGGGCTTCATTCACCACCCGGGCGGAGTCGGCGTAGCGCAACCAGCCAGCCACGGCGGGCATGTGATCCAGGCATTTGCAGGTGGCAATGGCAGTCATCGCACCGCAGTCGGAGTGACCGCAGATCACTATGTCGGCGACCTGCAGCGCAGCGACGGCATATTCGACCGAGGCCGACACACCGCCCGGCTCCGGGCCGTAGGAAGGCACGATGTTGCCTGCGTTGCGGATCACGAACAGATCGCCAGGCTCGCGCTGGGTGACCAGTTCAGGTACCAGGCGACTGTCAGAACATGAGATGAACAACGCCCTCGGGCTCTGCTGTGTGGCCAAATCCTTGAACAGCTTGATCCGCTCGGGAAAGGCGCTTTTTTGGAATTTCAGAAAACCGTCAATGATGTCTTTCATGGCTTTTATCTCGGTGTCTCGGGGTGTTGAAGCCAAGATTACGGCGCACCTTTCATAAGGTAAAAGTCTCATTTATTATTCAGCTCATCAGATAATCTTATGAGGTCGACCATGCTCGCCCGACACATCCAGTACTTCCTCGCCGTCGCGGAACATCACAGCTTTACGCGGGCCGCTGCCGCCCTGCATGTTTCCCAGCCTGCATTGTCCCAGCAGGTCAAGCTCCTGGAAGAAAATCTCGGCGCCCAGTTGTTCGATCGCTCTGGACGCACGACCTGCTTGACCGATGCTGGCAAGGCCTATCTGGAGTATGCGCGCCGGGCCTCGCAGGAGCTGCGCGAAGCAAAACGAGCGATCCATGATGTGAGCGACCTCAGTCGCGGCTCGTTACGGGTGGCTGTGACACCGACCTTCACAACCTATCTGGTGGGGCCCTTGGTCGAGGCGTTTTACTCGCGTTACCCTCAAATCACCCTGAACGTGCAGGAGATCTCCCAGGAACGCATGGAAGACCTGATTCTCGCTGGTGAATTGGACGTAGGAATTGCGTTCGATGAAATACACAGCCCGGACATCGACGCCCTACCGTTGCTGATCGAAACCCTCGCCCTGGTGGTGAGCCGCGCACACCCCTTGGCGCAGGAGAAGTCCATTGGCCTTCAAGCCCTGAGCGGCGAGTCGCTGGTTCTTCTGAGTACAGAGTTCGCCACCCGCGAACAGATCGACCGCTACTGCCGCAAGCACGGCATTCAGCCCAAGGTGCGCATGGAAGCCAACGCACTGGGCGCGGTGATTGAAATCGTGCGCAGGACCACCCTGTCCACGCTACTGCCCGCGAACACAGCCTTCGCCCACGACGACCTTCTGGCCATCACCCTCGAGCCCGAACGCTTGCAGCGCACCGCCGTTCTTATGCAGCGCAAGAACGCCTATCAAAGCGCCGCGACTCGGGCTTTTATCGAGCTGGCGAAAGAGGTGTCTACTCGACTGGATGAGTGAGAGTGTCGGAATCGCCGACGTGCGTGGGTTACGCCAAAAGCCGAACGCGAAGCCCTGGCGAAAAGACTCCAGCAGTTGACGGTGGAACCTGTTCACCCGGCTGGATGAGTCCAGCTCTCGACCAACCGGACCTCATCCCTTCGGGAAGCTGGCATTGCGGTATTCGACTCAACCGCGAACCAGCTTGCATCAGGTGCTCCGTCACAATGAGTGCATGGTGTTGTTCACCGATTTCAAGGAAAGATCATGTCCTTCAATTCGCACAAACGAAAATTACTGGATGAAAGCGAACCACTCGCGCACCGTGGGTCCCACGGGCGCTCCTGCGCCCTGCTGGTCGCCCAAAAATTGGGATTGACACGTGATGCGGTCATTGAGCGAGTGGCACAAAACAGCAGCGTCGATCTGCACAACCCTCAGTCATCTGCTGACCTGCTGATCGCGCTGGCGGAGTTGGAGAGCATGCGTTGAGGTTGATCGTGACTTGTCTCTGGTAGCTCCGTGAGCTCGATACTTCTGTACAAAGCCCACGTCTCGATGGCGTCCTCAACCGAAGTCGTTAACCCTCGCCTTGCGTTTACTTGGCTCGGCCTTTACCAAGAATCCGAGCCAACGATTCGGTGCGCTCATTAGCGACCGGGAGCTATCGGCTGTGGACTCAACCGGTCGAAACAGCCGACCAAGTAAAACCACATTTGACGAACGTATATACGTTCTTCTCTATTCGCCATTGGTCACGCGAGAGCATTGCGTCGCTGAACACCTTACCCCCAAGTTTCGTTTAATACAGCTCGAAACAGTTCCGAGAGCAATGGCTCAACGTCTTTACGCTCGCTACGAGTCGGCTGGATCGACTCGAGTCGATCCAGCTCCCTTGCAATAAACTGTTGGATGGGCCTGATCTGAGGTGAAAGCCCCATCTCTGGAGACTCGCGCTTGATCGCAAGCAAATCATCAATGGATTGCTGGAGCCCCGGCTCGCGCCCTATGAGACAGCACAGCTTGTCGAACTCTATGGGGGCCGGCGTACCAAACTGCTCCAGCCACCTTACCGATAACAGCGGACGCAGAACGTAGAAGTATTTTTTTAGCGGCACCTGAGTGGCTTGCAGGTATCCTCTATAGTTAGTTTTAGCCATGCTGCGATAATGGTAGATACCACTTTCCACCGAATACACCTGCGGCAATAACTCCTTTGCCCTCTCGTGGAAGCTACCAGCATGCTCATAGATGATGGTCGACTGTATCCACTCAACAAACCCTGGATTGGACTTCCAAAACAACCTGAGCGCTTTTCGTAGATCCCAACCATTGATATCCATTTCGTCAACGATCGGATACTCGATGACGTCACGTTGCTCCTCAAGGCCAATTGAGAGATACCATTCCGGCTTATTTACGTAGATGAAGCGCGCATCATAGTCGCTGTTGGGAGAGGCAAATCCCCAGGCGCGGCTACCTGATTCAACAGCTAAAAGCACTTTCACATCATGCTCATCTTCAGCACGGCGTAGGCGCTCTCGGACCTCTCCTTGAACAGCTATAGAAACCATTAACCAACTCCCTATTTATGATACTTCGATTGCACGCTACTCATCGCGAGGTGAACTGTCCAGCGACCGCTTCTGGCCGAATAGCGGCAACAGTAGCGCACGACTGCTCACGCTCGTGACAAGTGGACGCAACTATATGATGACCGGAGATTGGGGTGCTGTGTCGGTGACGTGCGACGCGCTCATAGTGAAATATCATCACGATAGTCGTGTGTTTTCCCGCACCGGCCTCCAATAGCCAAGAAATGGATCCTGAGGCGAAACCAACCTCCACGTTTCATTACACGCTATACACCTCAACCATTTTTCTTCAAATCCTGTTCCCGCATAACTGTCCTGAACAGGGATCAGCTTTACCCTTCCAGCGCTCACCTGCTCAGTGATCCAAGCAACAAACCGCTTATACTCAAGTGGCGATGAAAACCCCTCTATCACTTCCCAACTACACTCATTCATCGTCGAACCATCGCTCTGTTCATTGTGAAATCTATCGGAAACAGCATCTGACTGTCTCCTCCAACCAGCCACGCCCTAAAGCAAGCCGAGGGATCCAGGTTGTAGCGACAGCCAATCAGTTCCACTTCCAAATATCTGCCCCGAACGCGTGAATCGCACGCGCACCTTCACCCGCCACTACCTCATTCATGAGACAGCGCGATTACGTTACACTCGTGGCCCTAAACATCAGCCAGGGAGGCGAGCATGAGCGTTCGCGGCAAAGACCGACAAATCGATAATATCGAGCTGAATGTCAACGACATCGTCCGTAGCAAAGCCTTTTACGGCAGCGCATTCGGTTGGACATTCGTCGACTACGGCCCCACCTACACTGAATTCACCGACGGCCGCCTCACTGGCGGTTTCACGACAGGCGAGCCCGTTCGACCGGGTGGGCCTTTAATCATTTTGTACGCCGACAACCTCGCTGACACACAACGGCGGCTCGAAGCTCTGAGTGCGGTTATCACCCGCGAGATATTTTCGTTCCCTGGTGGCAGCAGGTTCCACTTCACGGATCCAGATGGCTATGAACTGGCCGTATGGACCGAGCAGCAGTAAGTATGCGTTAGCCCCTCGCAGACAAATCACTTATCTTTTTTAATGAATGCGGACGTTGTAATGAACAAGATTGCCCTGCCGTTTTTGGTCCTGTTGCTGTGCCTGCATGGTTGCGCCGAAATGCCTGCTTACTCGAATGTCGAGTCCGATGAGGTAAGCGATGAGTCCCGTTACACTGTCGTCGAAACCGAGACTTATGCGGGAAGAAGCAAACGCAGCCTCCTGGATTTGCAGCCAAACCTGAACATCATCCGGGTCAACGACAAAAAGGTCGGCGACATCCCCTTCTCCACTTACTACTACAGGAATGACTCGCCCCAGCGCGCCGTCCTCATTCCGGGCAAGTACACCCTGCAGCTGGAGTACCGGCTGCCTCAACACTTCATGTTTGCTGATCTGGAATTCGAGGGCAAACCCGGGCAAAAAATTATCGCGCGGTCACAGTACGTCGGGCTCAATCGCTTGCAGATCTGGCTGGAGGATGCAGCCACGGGTGAACCGGTCGGTCAGGCCGTGCGCTATTAGGGAGCCGATTGTCTAGCGGGTATCGGCCGCCCGCTGGCACACATGACTTCACTGATCCGTCATCGGAATCGTATAAACGAGCTTCGTCTCTCAGCTATACCGCTATCGCGCACGGGAGCAACGGAGCTCGCAGGCATACAACGCTACAGCCACCAGCCTTGAAAAAATCGCAGCACTGGCGATAATGATAAGAATTATCATTCAGTACATTCCAATGACCCACATTGCGCTCGCTTCCTTCAGTGCTCGGCAGACCGTTCTCCACAGTCTTTTCGGCGACCATCATGGTTGGTTGCTCAGTCGCCTGCGGGCGCGGTTGGGTTGTACTCATGATGCCGCTGACATGGCTGCCGAGGTGTTTGCTCAGGTTGTGGCTTTGTCTGAGCCGCAGTCGATACGCGAACCTCGGGCGTTGCTGACTACCATTGCCAAGCGATTGATGTACGACGGTTGGCGGCGGCGCGATCTGGAGCGTGCTTATCTGGAAGCGTTGGCGTTGCAACCACAAGCGTTTGAGCCCTCCCCTGAAGTCCGTGCGTTGGCGATTGAAGCACTGCTTGAAATCGATGCCTTGCTCGCCGGTCTTTCTGCGCGGGCTCGTACTGCATTTTTGTGCAGTCAGGTGGATGGAATGAAGTACGCCGACATTGCCGAGTTGATAGGCGTCTCGACCATTCGAGTACGTCAATACGTGGCCAAGGGGTTGAAATTGTGCTGCCAGAATCTGGTGCGCGAATGAAGCACGCGCGCTCTGCGGTCGATGAGGCTATCGAATGGACGGCCTGTATGCGATCAGGCGAAGTCATGGCCGACGAACAAAAGGCGTTCGACGCCTGGTTTACCAACCCTGCCAATGCGCAAGCCTGGGAGAAAGTGCAGGCCCATCTGGGCGCTACTTTCCCCCCGCTCCTGCGTGGCTCCGACTCCCACATGCGTCAAGTTTTACAGGCCCCTGATTTGCGGCGACGTCGCTTGCTTCGTGGGGCGCTGGTGTTCGGCGGTGTTGGCATTGGTGCAACGCTGATTGGCCGTCAGAGTGCACTGTTCCCTACGATCGGAGCCGATTTGCGGACCGCTACGGCGCAGCGGGGTGATTTCAATCTATCGGATGGCAGCACGTTGCGGCTGGATGCACGCAGTGCGGTAGATATCAATTTTACGGATAGCGAACGCAACCTGGTGCTGCGCTCCGGGAAGTTGATCATTGAGGTCAGTGACGACCCTCGGCCATTCATCGTGCAAACGTCCCACGGATTTGCACGCGGTGCTGGCGCTCGGTTCATGGTTGCGCTGCAGGGTAATTCAACCCATGTGTGGGGCCTGAGATCTAGCGTCTGCATTGGTCGCGGCAATGATCGTTGTTCGGCGCTCCAAAACGGCGAAGGTGCTCGGCTCGGCTTGAAGGGCATCACACCACTGGCGGCTCATCGTAAAGGTGAGAGCAGTTGGGAGAGTGGCAAACTCAGTGTCGATGACTGGTCGCTTGGGGAGGTGATCGAGGCCTTGCAACCCTACCGACGCGGGGTGATCCGCATCAGTCCGGCAGCGGCCCGGCTTCGTGTATCCGGTTTATTTTCTCTGGATAACAGTGAGCGCGCACTGACCTCATTGGCGCAGATTCTGCCGGTACGCATAGAGCAATACCTGGGGTTCTGGACCCAGATCGAGCTGCTCGGCTAAGTTTTTTTCATCTGCCCTATATCGCTTTTTCAGTCTCGTTGGACATAGGCATTAACCGCTAATAAAAGCGCAGCCGCCAACACGGAGTACCTATGTCCAATCGTTTCAATGCTACGCGCAGGCTGACGTCTGTGTGCTTATCTGTATTGCTGGCTCACGCGTCGACCAGCTCGGCAGATTCGGCGTCGACGCAAAGCCAATCGCTGCAACACTTCGACTTGCCGGCCGACTCCCTGGTGACAACCCTCGACCGCATCGCTCGCCAAAGCGGTCACGAAATCGTTTATGTGCCCACTCTGGCTGCCGGGCTGCGTGCTCCGGCCATCAAGGGAACCATGAATGCCGAGCAAGCGGCCCAAATGGCGATTGAAGGCAGCGGATTGTCGGTACGCACGACCTCGGATGGCACCTTGACGCTGGATGCCCTTGGCAGCATGGAGCTACCGGCACAGTCGATCATCGGCATGCAGACCCAGGCGCCCACCGTATCGGTGGGTACCAAAGTCCCGTTGCGTCTTCGAGAGGTACCGCAGACGATCAACGTGATCGGCCAGGAGCGTATTCAGAAGCAAAATCTCTACACCCTCGAAGATGCCCTGGGCAAGGTCGGTGGCGTCACGGTGCAGCGCATCGACGCCAGCCGACTGAGCTTCTTCTCGCGGGGTTTCGAAATGACCTCGTTGCAACTGGACGGGACGCCGACCACCATGGACAACAGGGTGTTCCTGTCACCCGACCTGACCATGTATGACCGCGTCGAGGTCCTCAAGGGCCCGTCTGGCAGCCTGACCGGTGCAGGCGGCCCCGGCGGCAGTATCAACCTGGTCCGCAAGCGCCCGTTGGCCGAGGCAGCCGTTTCAGCAGAAATCAGTGCCGGCTCCTGGGACGACTATCGAGGGATGGTTGACGTCACCGGCCCCTTGACCGAGAGCGGTAATGTGCGCGGGCGCCTGGTGCTCAGTGAGCACGACAAAGGTTATTACTACGACGGTGGCGGAAAGCGGGAGTCGAACCAGGTCTACGGCATTGTCGATATCGACCTGACGCCAGACACCCTCTGGACAATTGGTGCAAGCAATCAGAACACCGACATCCGTGGCGCCCAACGCTCTCTCCCGGCCTATCGCTACACCAATGCAGCCGGTGAAGCCGCGATGTCGCTGCCGGACCCATCGCGCAAGAACTTTTACGGTGAAGACTGGAACCGCGATTACTTCTGGAGTACCGCCGTCTTCACCGAGCTCGAGCATCAGTTGGGTGATGGCTGGAAGACCAAGTTGTCGCTGCGGCATGCCGATAACAATTACGATTTGACCCAGGCTTACGCACGTAATGGCGGCGGCATCGACCCGGCGGACAACCTGGTGTCGATGAACTCGATCATGTTCGATTACCGCGAGAAACAGGACGAGGCGGACGTCTATGTCGACGGCCCGTTCAACTTCCTGGGGCGTGAACATAAAGTGCTGGTGGGCGCCAACTATTCGCGCTCCGAGTTTGCTTCCAACGGCGGCTACTTTTCGAATTTTCTGGGGGACGTGGATCTCGACAACCCACAGCCCGACTTCGCCTACCCGGCTTTTCCTGATTCGGACAAGTTGCCCACCAGTGTTGCCAACACCCGTGCAAAAGCGCTCTACAGCAACCTGCGCTTGAGCCTTGCCGACCCTCTGACCCTGGTACTCGGCGGGCGCGTGACCTGGCTTGAGATGCACCGCAGCCAGCACCAACCCGAGGCCGGCTCACCGTCGGAAAAAAGCGCAGACAGCGTGTCGCAGAAGTTCACGCCGTTCTACGGGCTGATCTACGACCTCAACGAGAACTACTCGGTGTATGCCAACTATTCCGGCGTGTTCCAGCCACAGGCTGTCAGCAATCTGGACATCAACAACAACATCATCAAGCCGCTGGAAGGCAAGCAGCATGAACTGGGTATCAAGGGCGAATTCCTCGATGGCGCGTTGAACGCCTCGTTGGCAGCGTTCCAGATCGAAGAAGAGAATCGCGCGATTCCGGACATGAATGATCCGGATTCACGGGCCGTCGTTGCCAGCGGCAAGGCGCGCACACGCGGGTTCGAGGCTGAGTTGAGTGGACAGATGACACCCGACTGGTTCCTCACCGCCAACTTCACCCATACCTACAAACGCTATGACAGCCCCAACGAACAGTTGCAGACCTACCTGCCGAAAAACATGTTGCGGGTATGGAGCCTGTACAAACTGCCCGGCGAGCTCGAGAAGTGGAGTGTCCAGGGTGGCGTCAGCGTTGTCAGCGAGACCTACAACAAGCTGGATGTTCCGGGCATCGGCATGGACGGCACCAAGCTCCGCCAGGGTGGATACGCCTTGTACGATGCGGGCATTGGCTACCAGATCACGCAAAACTTCTCCGCTGATCTGCTCGCTACCAACCTGACTGACAAGAAGTACTTCCAGCGGATCAACACGTTCCAGGACGGGAATATCTTCGGTGACCCCCGTGCCGTGTCCATGACACTGCGCGCCAAGTTCTAATCACCATTGCCTGACACGCACACGGCATACCTCGGTATGCCGTTTTTTATCAGCACCACGCTGTGCGATACCTCTCCAAACCGCTCATTCGCACCCTACCCGTCGCTTGCGTCCGATCTACCCTCCAGCCTCGGGTGGCAGGCCCGAAAAACAAGGCTAGGGGCCTGACCGGGGACATCGGCAAGAATGCCCACCTGCTGCATTCCGATTTTTTCAAGCACGGATATGGACGCGGAATGGGCAGGCCGGACGACCGCATGAATCTGCGGAAGCATCAGCTCCGTGAACCCAAAATCAAGCGCACTCCTGCCCAGTTCGGTGGCGTAGCCCTTCCCCCAGGCCGCAACCGCAAACCGATAACCCAGATTCAGCCGCTCCACTTCAAGATAGTTGCGCGCATCGATGCCGCCAAAGCCTATGACGGTACCTGGCGCTTCAAGAGTGGCGATGGCCCATTGTCCATAACCGTTTTCTCGCCAGTGCTTGAGCCAATCCTCCAGCAACGATTCGGCTTGATCAATCGCGGTCAACGGGCCCGCCGGGTTGAAACGATGGGTAGCGGGGTCCCCGTAGATAGCGAACAGGCTGCCCAAGTCTTGCGCGCCGGGCCGACGTAGCAGGAGTCTCGATGTCTTTCGCTGCATGGATGCGTCAACTCCTTTGAACACGTTCATGACCGTGTTGCCGCGCATGAAAATCTCACCCACACTCGTTCCGACCAAGGGGACCGGCTCAAGGGTCTGCGGATCGGCAACCATGAGCCTTTCCAGTGTCGGATAGCACTGCTGCAATCGGCGATCGACTGGCGTAATGGTGCCGCATCATGTACAGGCAAACACAACACTTCGATGAAATCACCGAGCACGCCGCGGCACTGCCCCATTGCTCGCAGCAGTACGACAAACTAACGCCGGGTGCGTTGTAAACGCAAACGCGACTGCTGGCTGGTCCGGCGTTGCATCCGACGACATTCGAAATAGAGACCCGATACCCATGATCAATGTTGCCGACCTGTCCCCGAGCGAACTCACCCACCTGCGGGCCTTTCAAGTGGTGGCGCAGCGCTTGAACTTCTCCCAAGCCGCACAGGCGCTGGGGGTCAAGCCGTCTGCGCTGAGCCACACCATCCGTACATTGGAAGAGCGACTGGGTGTTCAGTTATTCAACCGCACGACTCGCAGTGTCTCCCTCACGCCTGCGGGCCAGGCACTGGCCGCTCGGATTGGCCCTGCCATGCAAGCCATTGGCTGCGCGCTGTTGGATGCGCGTCGTATCGCCTCCCGGCCGAGCGGCACCATCCGACTCGTCGCGACGCGCACTGCCGCGAGGTTGCAGGTCGCCCCAGCGTTGGCGCGGCTCGCCGCCGTAGCACCGGATGTCGTGCTGGACATGACCGTTTCCGATGCGATCGGCGACTTCGTCGCAGAGGGTTTTGACGCCGCGCTCCGTCCCCACGAGGTGATCGACCAGGACATGGTTTCGGTCAGGATCGGTTCCGATCTACGGCAGATAGCCGTTGCGTCGCCTGCCTATCTGGCCGAGTTCGGCAGGCCTTCCACGCCTGAGGATCTGAGCCGTCATCGCTGTATCCAATGGCGCTGGGAGGGACGTGAGACGCCCTATGCCTGGGAGTTCGTGCGCGACGGTAGTTGGTTCGAGGTGGCGGTCGCCGGGCCGTTGATCGTCAATGATCGTGACGTCGCCATCCATGCGGCACTCGCGCATCTCGGGATTGCGTTCGCTACGGAGCTTGAGGTTGAAGAACATCTGGCGTCAGGCAGACTTGAAGGCTTGCTGATCGATTGGAGCGACGTCTTTCCCGGTCATCACCTGTGCTATCCCAAGCAACGCCAGATGCTTCCCGCATTGCGTGCGCTGATCGACGTTCTGCGCGGCGAGCCCTGATTATCCGATTTCATTCACAACCGTAAGCGAAACGCGGGGCATTAATCACGGCCCTCTCAACACCTATATTGCTTCTCGACATCAGGCCCACACCGGGCCGATGCGAAGGAGCAACATCATGTCTAAAGTCTGGTTGATTACGGGTATCTCACGCGGTCTGGGCGATGCACTCGCCAAGGCGGTGTTGGCTGCCGGAGACGCGGTCATTGGAACAACACGAAACGGCGATACACCAAAGGGTCTGTCCGGTGATCTGGTGGTCATGCCTTTCGAAGCGACCGACCCGGACAGTGCACACCGGTTGGTAGCCGACGCGTTCGGCGCTCATGGGCGTGTCGACGTTCTGGTCAACAACGCTGGCTACGGTCTATTGGGGGCCATTGAAGAAACCGACGATCAAGCAGTCCGCGAGCTGTTTGAAGTCAACGTATTTTCGCCATTCAGGGTCATCCGGGCGGCACTCCCCCACCTGCGGGAGCAGGGACACGGCCACATCATCAATCTTTCGTCCATTGCAGGCGTCGCTCCGAGCGTGGGTGCAGGGATCTATGGCGCCACCAAGGCCGCGTTAGCCGCAATGTCCTACAGCCTGGCGGCCGAGGTTGCTCCCTTCGGTACATGGGTGTCCGTTGTTTCTCCTGGAGCATTCCGGACCGATTTTCTCAGCAAGGAATCCATTCATAGAACCACGGGACAAGCGGCCTACCCCAAGGTCAACGACGCCGTCGCGAAATGGGCGTTGAACGACGGCATGCAACAGGGCGATCCCGCACTGGCTGCCGCTGCGATCGTGCAACTGGTCGCCGCCGATAAACCTCCGCTCGACCTCCTGCTGGGACAGGACGCACTGGATCGTGCAGAGGTGCGTGCCGACCGAATGGCGACCGACGTGCGCGATTGGCGATCCATTTCGGCCGGCACCTCGTATGTTGCGCCCGACAAGGCCTGAAGACGCAACCGCGCCACCGTGAAGCAGCAAGACCGTCCATACAGCAGAGGTAAAAATCGTGAACACAACGACCGTACCCAACCAGGATTTCAAAGGTAAAGTTGCCATCGTGACCGGCGCCGCGAGCGGGATAGGACTGGCAACAGTCAAACTGCTCCATGCGCGCGGGGCATCCATCATCGCGCAGGATATCGACCCGGCCGTTGAAGCGCTCGCGCAACCCGGCATCTTCCCAATCATCGCGGACGTGACGGAAGAAAGCGCCGCTCAAAGGGCCGTGGCAGAGGCTGTGGGGCAGTTCGGCCAACTGGACATCCTCGTCAATAACGCGGGCATCATTATCAACAAGCAGGTGGTGGATATGACGCTCGAAGACTGGGACCGTATCTTCGCCGTCAACATCCGCGGTGTGTTCCTGCACTCGCGGGAGGCGATACGCGCGATGATCCCCAATGGCCAGGGCGCCATCGTCAATGTGGGCTCGTACGCCTGCTTTCAGACCTTTCCCAAAATCAGCGCCTACGCCGCGTCGAAGGGTGCCCTCGCGCAGTTCACCCGGTCCCTGGCGGTTGAAGCGATCGATCATGGCATCCGAGTCAACGCGGTCGGCTCCGGGGACACGATCACCAACATCCTCAATCAGCTCCACGAAAACGGTGCCGATGCGCTCGCCGAGTATGGGAGTCGTGCTCCGATCGGTCGGGCCGCACGACCGGAAGAGATTGCCAAGGTGATCGCATTCCTCGCCTCTGATGACGCCAGTTTCATGGTCGGGGCTATCGCCATGGCCGATGGTGGCAAAAGCCTCGTGCTACCCAGCTGACAGACTTCGGGCCACGATACCTAGCCGTTGTCACCGACATCCGTAGGTTTAAGCCCCTCGGCCCCAGAATCTGACTGGACAAAAACATGGCTTGCGGATGAGCCGGGTTTTCGACGGCGCCAAATCCGAACGTCGGGGGTTCGCAATGGCGCTCGAGCCATCTCGATCGGAACCCAGGTGAGCGTGATTGCGGACAATGCCACTGCAACTGCGAACGCATTCAGCCCGCCTTCGCAGGAACATTCAAAGCAAGGGGCGTGTTCAGCGTCATCAGGCGTACACGCGATCGGGTCATCGACAGGCTGCAGGGACAGCGGCCTGCCCTCCTCGTCGACCCAGCTAACTTTGATCACGTCACTGCTCACCAGAGCGTCTCGATCGGGGAAGCTGAAATCGGCAATGTCCAGGCCACTGGCTCGAGTACCTGGCACTGATCGACCAGGTCTGCTCGGGGCGCTGGCCGCGTACTTGCGCCACTCCAAGGATTGAAGCAATGCCTCCATTTCCGGTCGATGTGACGCGTTCGTGGTGGATTCAGATAGCACTTGTGCATTTGTTGTATCGGGCTGCTGCACACGAAGCCTGGACTGAGCCTGCAACTGGGCGTGAAACTGCGCCCCCTCGGTTGTCACCCGCTGCTTGTTGTCGGCAGTCGGCAACACGGATAGGACCGGCGATACAGTAGAAATGCTCGTCACAAGGGCGTCTCCTCAGATCCCGCTGAACCAGTTGTAACCCTGGTCTTCCCAATACCCGCCCGGGTTTTGGTTACTCACGACAATCTCGACCACGTGCTTGGGGTTCTTGAAGCCCAACTTGGTGGGAACTCGAATACGCAGGGGATAACCGTACTCAGGCGGCAGCGCGACTTCGCCGTAATCCAGCGCCAGCAGTGTCTGCGGGTGCAAGGCGGTCGGCATGTCCAGGCTGGAGTAATAACGATCAGCGCATTTGAACCCGACAAATTTCGCCGTGGTGTCAGCGCCGACGTGCTCCAAAAAAGTCTTGAGGGGTACGCCTCCCCACTGCCCGATGGCGCTCCAGCCTTCGACACAGATCAGGCGGGTGATATCGCTGCGTTGCGGCAGTTTTCGCAGGCTCTCGAGTGTCCAGGGCGCCTTGTCCCTGACCAGGCCGGAAACCGCCAGCGAGTAACTCGCCAGGTCCACTTCGGGGATGTCGTCCTGGCCATAGAATGCGTTGAACGGGAAAGGCGTGGTGATCTGTGCCCGGGTGAAGGTCGGCGCCAGTTTCTGACCGCTGAACAGCCACGCCTGAACCCGGTCGTTCCAGCGCGACATGGCCCACAGGACTTTGTCGACCTGGTCACCGTCCTGCAGGTTGCAACCGGTCAGCATCGACATCGCGCCAACGGTCAAGCCTGCGCGCAGGAAATGGCGGCGCTGGATACTCTCCAGCTCACGCTGTTGCGCGGGCTCCAGGCGGATGCGCTGAACAGCTCTTTTGTTGGCTTCAGTCATGGGTGTTGTGTCCGCTTTCAAGGGGCCGCACGCCCCCGGTGATCATTGGCAGCAGGGTCCTGGGCACCAGCAGCACCAACGCAAGGTGGACCACGACGAATGCAGCAATCATCGCCATCGCGCCAAAATGGACGTAGCGAGCGACGCCATAGCCGCCCAGCAGCGCGACCAGCTCTTGAAGCTGAATGGGTTTCCAGATCGCCACGCCCGATATCACGATGAGTGCGCCTGCCGCCAGCACCATCCAGTACATCAGGCGCTGCACAGCGTTATAAACGCCCTTCTCGTGCACCAGCCGAAACCGAAGAGCATCCGTCAGATCATGTTTCAACGCAGGGAGGCCGATGGGCAGCAGCGCTCGCTTGAAATGCCGACTGAACAACCCGTACGCCACATAAATCAAAGCGTTGATGAACAACAGCCACATGAACGCGAAATGCCAGGCCAACGCCCCGCCCAACCAGCCGCCCACGGTCACCGTCACCGGAAACCTGAACGCGAACAGCGGCGAAGCGTTATAAATGGCCCAACCGCTCATGAACATGCAGACCATACAGACGGCGTTGAGCCAGTGGGTGAGCCGAACCGGCCAGGGATGAATGGTTTTGTGTCTCACGTGTTTCCCCTCAGGAATCATCCGTGAACCGCAGCGACGCCACGCGGCACCGCTGCGGCCTTTTCAGGTGATTACATCGGTGGCTGGAAGCCATCCTTGCCCACCGCAATACCGCGCGCGGTGCCATCGGCCGCCGGGAACACGACGATCTTGGTGCCTTTGACCAACTCGTCGACTTTGCCTGGCTCGACGTAGGCGATCGGGACATCATCCGGTACGACGATTTGCTTCTCGCCGCCCTTGTAGTTGACGGTCAACGTGCGACCGTCGGCCTTGGACAGTTTCCCTACAGTGCCGTTGGTCATCGTGCCGGTGCTGCCATCCGCGTTCTGCCAGCCGTAATGACCTTCGCCGCTGCCCTTGAGGCTGGCGTCAAATACAGTGACCTCCAGCGCTTTCAACGAACCGTTGGCCTGGGGGATGGCTGCCGAGCCAATGAAGCTGTCGGACTTGATCGAATCGACAGTGGTTTTCGATACCCGGTTGATACCGGTCTTGTCGGTCAGGCCGATGGTCTGCTGCGCACCGGAGCGTGTGGTGAACGTCAGCGTGTTGTTGCTGACGCTTTCTACCGTGCCGCGCAGCGGCTTGATCAGCGGCATGTCCGCCGCGGTGGCGATGACGGCGGCACTGAGCATCAGCAGACCGAACGTAGTGGACAGGGCGTTTTTGAGTTGCATGGGGACGATTCCTCACGGATTGATGTGCCGCCATCCTCGACCGCAGACCAGGACCTCAGGATGACCGCCGAATGACATTTTTGTCATTCGTCCGCCCTGCCCCTGAATGACAGAAATGTAACCGACTCCGCCGGCTCATCCCGTTACACTGCACAGCCGAGATACCGATGTCGCGGACTGAATCCCGTCATGAAGAAACCCGAGCGCGCCTGACGATGCATATCCTGCTGATCGAAGATGACACCAAAACCGGTGAGTACCTGAAAAAGGGTCTTGGCGAGTCCGGTTACAACGTCGACTGGGCCCAGCACGGTGCCGATGGGCTGCACCTGGCCTTGCAAACAACATACGACCTGATCGTGCTGGATGTGATGCTCCCCGGTATTGATGGGTTTCAGATCATTGAGCTGTTGCGCGCCAAACAGGACGTGCCCGTGCTGTTTCTCACCGCACGAGACCAGTTGCATGACCGCATTCGCGGCCTGGAGCTGGGCGCGGATGATTACCTGGTCAAACCATTTTCCTTTACCGAACTGCTGTTGCGCATTCGCACCATTCTGCGTCGCGGCGTGGTGCGCGAAGCCGACCATTTCCACCTCGCCGACCTGGAGCTGGACCTGGTGCGTCGCCGCGTCACACGCCAACAGCAAGTGATCGTGCTGACCAACAAGGAGTTCGCCCTGCTGCATCTGTTTCTGCGTCGGGCCGGCGATGTGTTGTCGCGGGCACAGATCGCTTCGGAAGTCTGGGACATGAACTTCGACAGCGATACCAACGTAGTGGACGTCGCAGTCAAGCGCCTGCGCACCAAGGTCGACCATCCCTACCCGATCAAGCTGATCCACACCCTGCGCGGTATCGGCTATGTCTGCGAGGTGAGGTCATGCGGACCCGACGCCAACCATCCCTGACCCTTAGGTCGACCCTGGCGTTTTCGCTGGTTGCCATGCTGGCCGTGGCCGGTGCCGGCCTCTATTTGTACCAGTCGATGAAAGCCTCGGTATTGGTCTACAGCGATCATGCGGTCATGGGTCGTCTGGAGCATTTTCGCAAGCTGTTGCATTACGAACTCGCCATCGAGAAGCTGCGCGACAGCCCGCAGATTTTCAAGAACATGCTCGACAGCGAAGACGACATTTTTGTCATAGAAGAGCCCGGGCAGGCACCGGTGATCCGCGTCAATCCACTGAACGTCACGTTGCCCGAGCTACCGGTGATCGGCCAGGAAACGAAGCTGAGCGTCAGTGACCTGCGCAGCGGCATGACCGACACCGGAACACCCCTGCGTGCCGCGACCGTGGTCACCACGTCGGGAGGACGCGAAGTCCGCCTGACGGCCGCACACCTCATGGGCAAGGAAATGGCCATGCTCGCGGCGTTTCGTGAACGTATTTACCTGGCGGTGGCCCTGGCCTTTCTTGCGACGGCGCTGCTGGGTTACCTGGTGCTGCGTCGAGGACTGCGCCCGTTGCGCAAAATGGCCGCGCATGCGGCCGCCATAACGCCCGAGCGCCTCGACAGCCGTATGGACAGCGCCGATACGCCGGTTGAACTGCAACAACTGAGCGACGCCTACAATGCGATGCTCGATCGCCTCGCCAAGGGGTACCAACGATTGACGCAGTTCTCCGCCGACCTTGCCCACGAGATTCGCACGCCGGTGGGCTCGCTGATGGGGCATTGTCAGGTCGCCCTTCGCCAGCGCCGCAGCGAGGAGGACTATCAGGCATTGATCGCGTCGAACCTTGAAGAGCTCGAACGAATCTCCCGCATCGTTGAAAGCATTCTGTTCCTTGCACGCGCCGACGAAGCGCAATCGGTGGTCGAGCCCCAACGACTGTCGCTCAATGACGAATCACAGCGCATCGCCGAGTATTTCGAAGGCTTGGCTGAAGAGCGGCAGATGACCTTCCGGATCATGGGCGATGGCAACGTGCTCGCTGACCCATTGCTGCTGCGCCGAGCGTTGAGCAACCTGGTGGCGAACGCGATTCGCTACGCCGACGAAGGCACCGAAATCTCGATGCGGGTCATTGCAACAGGCGGTGCTTGCCGAATCGAAGTAGAGAATCAGGGGCCGGTGTTGAGTGACGAGACCCTGCGCAAACTCTTCGACCGCTTTTACCGCGGCGATGCCTCTCGCCACCAGCACTCCGACTCGTACGGCCTTGGCCTCGCCATCGTCGTGGCAATCATGCAACTGCATGGCGGGCGCGTGGATGTCGAGCAGCCCAGACCCGGGATTATTCGTTTTTCGCTGTCATTCCCTGATGCTTGAAACTTCGAGGGACAATCGGTCAAGTCAAAAGCCCCTTGGAGAGCTCGCAGTTAATCACAAAGCAGCCCACTGGGGGCTGCTCCATGGTCACGCAGGTGTTCAGATTTGCGACAGGCCGCCGTCGACCATCAGTTCCACGCCGTTGACGTACCTGGCATCAGCCGAGGCCAGGAACAGCGCCGAGGAGGCGATTTCTTCAGGCTGGGCCATGTAGCCCAAAGGCGTGATCTGCTCGACGTGTTGGCGCAGGGCGGCGATGTCGCCTTCGCTCATTTTCAAGCCGTTGTCCATCAACGGCGTGCGGGTAAAGCCTGGGCTCAACACGTTTGCGCGGATCTTGCGACCCTTGAGTTCATTGGCCCAGGTGCGCGCAAAGGACCGCACCGCGGCCTTGGAGGCGTTGTAAAGGCTCAGGCCTTCCATGCCATTGCTGGAACAAATGGAGGCCGTCAGGACGATGGACGAGCCATCTTTCATCAACGGCATCAACGTCTGGACGGTAAAGAAGACGCCCTTCACATTGATGTCGAACATGTTGAAGTAAGCGGCCTCGCTGGTCTCGCCCACAGGGTTCTTTTCACAGATACCGGCGTTGGCAAACACCGCATCCAACTGATCGCCGCGGTCCTCGATCGTCGCCCTGAGTTCATCAAGATCAGCCTGGCGCGCGACATCGGAAATGACCGCAACCGCTCTATCGCCGAGCTTTTCGAGCGCTGCCTCCAGCGTGCTCGCAGAGCGGCCGGTGATGTAGAAACGTTTGGCGCCCTCGGCGATCAAGCCTTGCGCAATCGCAAAACCGATCCCGGTGGATGCGCCTGTGACAACGGCCACCTGTTGAGTGAATTTACCTGACATGCATGACTCCTCGATCTTGGACATGTGGATCGTGTGAAACCACAGAAGGGTCATTGTCAGAGGTCCGGCGGTGCTGCGGGACTGCCATAAATGAACGATGAGCGTTCATTTATGTGAGGCGTCAATGGGGCTTGAATTGATTAGATTGAATCAACTCATCTGCCAACAGGACGCTCGTATGGTTTCCCAAATAGTCGCGCCCCCGGAACGGCGGCGCTGGTTGATTTTCGTGATTCTGCTGGTGGGCGCGTTTCTGCCGCCACTGGATTTTTTCATCGTCAACGTCGCGCTTCCCTCGATTCAAACGTCGCTCGGCACGGCCTCTTCCGCCGAGCAACTGATCATTTCTTCCTACGCAACGCTGTACGCCGTGACGCTGATCACCGGCGGCCGGCTGGGTGATCTCTATGGTCGCATGGCGATGTTTCTCATGGGGCTTACCGGGTTTGCGTGCGCATCGCTGATGTGTGGCCTGGCGACGTCACCCTGGTTGCTGATTGCGGGACGGGCCCTGCAAGGCGTGACAGCGGCGGTCATGGCACCTCAGGCGCTCGCTTCGATCCAGGCTATTTTTCCGGAATCCGAAAAGCCATTGGCGCTCAGCCTCTACGGCGCCGTCTTTGGCCTGGCGGCGGTCGTCGGCCAGGCCTTGGGGGGAATCCTGATTTCACTCAACCTGATGGGCCTGGGATGGCGGGCGATTTTCCTGGTGAATTCGCCGATTGCGTTACTGGTCATCGTGTTCGCCATCCCGGTAGTCCGGGAGACCCGTGCCCGACACACCAGCAAGCTGGATCTGGGTGGCACGGCGCTGTCGATCCTGACGCTCGGGGCCTTGATCGTGCCACTGATCGAAGGGCGCGAAGCGGGCTGGCCGCTGTGGGCGTGGCTTTCGCTGGCGGCGGTGCCGGGGCTGGCGTGGCTGTTCTGGCGCTACGAGGCCCGCTTGCACCTGGCCGGCGGCGCACCTTTGCTCAACCCTGATGCACTGCGGGCTCCCGGCCTGGGGCGGGCGTTGCTGGTGGCCCTGACTTTTTACGCGATCGGCGTGTTTTTCCTGCTGCTGTCGATCTATCTGCAGCAGGCCCTGCAGACCAGTGCGCTGGATGCCGGTCTCGTGTTCCTGCCTTTTGGCGCGGGGTTCCTGCTCGGACCTTTGTCGGTTCAGCCGTTCAAGCGCGTGTTCGGGGATTTCGTGAACCCCGTTGGCATGGGGTTCGAGATCATCGGATTCGTGCTTCTGGCCTGGCTGGTAAGTGGGACGCCGACGGCCAGCCACCCGCCTGCGCTGCCCTTGGCCGCGATCCTGTTCCTGATCGGTTTCGGACAGGGACTTGCGTTACCGACGTTGATGCGCATGATCACAGGCCGGGTTGCGCCCGCCTATTCCGGCATGATCGCGGGCATCACCAGCTCTACCCTGCAAATCAGCACGTCGCTGAGCGTCGCGATCATCGGCGGAATTTTCTACACCCTCGTCGGCACACACACGGACGCAGGCACCATCACCCGCGCCTTTGTCGCCTCCATCCTCTGCATCGCCGCCTGCCTGGCGGTGGGCGCAGGGCTGAGTCTCACCCTGTCGCGCCAACCCAGGACAACACGGCAGGTGTCAGCCGCGCGCCCGACCTGAGCAGGGTTATCACTCGGCGCCGATCATGCTGGACGCGAGATCCGCCAGGGCGCGAAGACTGTCCATCTGCCGCATGTCCTGGTGATACCCCATCCAGATCTCGCGACCTGGCGGCGGGTCCTGCGGATCGAGCAGCCGCAGCCCCGGGACCTGGTCGCCAAGGACACGCGGCAGCACCGCGACGCCCTGGCCCATCGCACACATCCGCGCCTGCACCGTGCGACTGCTGCTGGTGAGCACGGTGCGGGCCAGCGGGTAACGCTGTTGCAACCACTGCACATCAGGATAATGCGCCTGGGCAATGCTCATGGTGATCAAGCCAAGTCCTTCGCCCTGCGGGGCGGGGTCTGGCAATCCAACGCCGGCATACAACCCATAGCTCAGTGTGGTCAGCTTGCGGTGAACGATGTCGGGTTCGGTGAACGGGACGATCCGAAAAGCGATGTCGGCGTCGCGGCGAGCGAGGTCAAACAGGCGATGCCCGGCGATGACCTCAGGCGCGATCAGCGGGTAACGTCGCGCGAGTTCCCCCAGCACGGGTGCCAGCACGTAACAGGCGAACCAATCAGCGGAAGAAATGCGCAACACCCCTTCGGGTTGGGCGCTCTCCCCCGCAAGCCGTCGTTCGATCGCCAGCGCACTTTGCTCCATCTCTTGCGCCAGGCTGAGTATCTTCTCGCCGCTCTCGGTCAATACCAGCCCTTGGGTGGTCCGCAGGAATATGGGCTGGCCACTGGACTGCTCAAGCACCTGCAAGCGCCGCCCCACGGTCGGATGGCTGACACCCAACAGCTTGGCGGCAGCGCCGAGCGAGCCGCTGCGGGCAACCGCCAGAAAAACCCGCATATCACTCCAGTCCATGCCTCACCCCGTACAAAAATGAACAACGAGAGTGCAACAATGGCACTGCCGTAGCAATCCCGTGCCTCACATACTTGGCCGCATGACGTACAGCCAAACAGCAACGGGGTGCTCAAGATGAATATCGGTTTTATCGGCGTGGGAAGCATGGGCAGAGCGATCATTCCCTTGCTCATCCGCGCAGGCCATCAAGTGTCGGCGTGGAATCGCAGCAGCGCTGTGCTGGCTGATCTGGAAGGCGTGCGCACGCTCCCATCCCCCGCTGCGGCGTTTGGGCAAGAGGTGGTCATCAGCATGCTCGCCGACGATACCGCGGTCAGGGAAGTGCTGCTGGCGGGTGCAGTGCTGGAACGTGCCGAGGCCTCATGCGTCCACGTCGTCATGGCGACGCTGTCGCCCGTACTCATGGAGGAGCTGCAAGCGGTGCATCAGGCGCTCGGCATCGTCCTGGTGGCTGCGCCGGTTTTCGGTGTCCCGGCCGTGGCCGCGCAAGGCGCCTTGACTATCCTGGCTGCGGGGTCCGAGGTCGCCCTCGCAAAAGTCCAGCCACTGTTCGACATCCTTGGGAAAATGACCTGGCTCCTGGGCGATGAACCTGTCCAGGCGTGCATCGCGAAAATCGCCGGCAACATGATGATTACCCAAGCCATCCAGTCCCTGGGCGAAGCGAACGCCCTCGTCCAGCGTTATGGCCTGAGTCCCGTGACATTCATCGAACTCATGACCCAAACCCTGTTCGCCTGCCCCAGCTATCAACGCTATGGACAGAACATCATCACCAACCGTTTTGAACCCGGTTTCAAGCTGTCCCTGGGGCTCAAGGACATCAACCTGGCCATCGATGCGGCCCATGACAAGGGCCTGGAACTGCCCGCCGCCGATGTCGTACGAGCAAAGATGAGGGCGGCAGTCGCCCAAGGGGCCGGGAACAGGGACTGGTCGATCTTTGCCGCTGAAGATCAACGGCGTCCCACGTTCTAACGCGCCATGCCCCCAACGGAGGACCCCCATGGAAACGCCCGACCTTGCCCAGCAACTCACAGCCTTGCGCCACAGCATCGACAATATCGACGCCGCCCTGATTCACATGCTTGCCGAACGCTTTCGCTGCACGGATCAGGTCGGTTTGCTCAAGGCCCGCTATCAATTACCCCCCGTCGACAAGGACAGGGAGCAGCATCAATACGCGCGACTGACAGCACTTGCCAACGAAGCGAGTCTCGACCCGGCCTTCGTCGAGAAGCTGATGCACTTCGTCATCAGTGAAGTCGTCCAGCGCCACCAGACAACCGCCGCCCGACAGGATTCCTGGGCATGAGCACGCGGTTGAAGCAGCCTACCAACACTAAAAAAGGGAGCCCCCATGAAATGGCCCACGATTGATCAAGTCCGAGACTTTGTCGCTTTGCCCACGGGCTATGCCTGGGACTACATCAAGCGCGAGGAGATCGATGTCGCGATCGAATTTTTCCGCACCTGGTTTCCCTCTATCTCGGTCGGGTTGGGCAGCGCGTTCATGAGCCGACGATTCTATGAGGAACACGTGGTACTGCAGGACGAGGCCAATCGCAGCATTCTTGCGGCAGTCGTTCGTCATCACCATGAAATTGTCGCCATCGCCACGTGGGAGAAGGTTGACGGCGCCGATGTGATCTCTGGCCGCGTCGGCGCAGTAGCCAAACCCCATCGACAGTCGAACCTGGCGGTAGCCGCTCAAGCACTTGGCGAGAAAATGGGGAGATGGATGGGCGCAGGCTTGATCTACGGCATGGCGACGACCCGCACGCCCTATATGCAACGCGCCCTGGAACAGGCGGGATACAGAGCCGTAGGGATCATGCCCGGCCTAGATCGCGAGGAAACGGAGCCCGGTGTGGTGCGCAGGGTTTACGAAGTCATCTACGCCAAACAACTCGCCCCGGACGCGGATTTTCTGATCCCCGCGCAGCAGCATTTCACCCCTGCGGTTGCACGGCTGTACGCGGAAATTTTTAGAAGCGATGCCCGGATGTCGATGACGGATTGAGAACGACGCCCAGGCAGCTCCTTCCTTCGGCAATCCAGAGGAAATGGTATCCTTGACGATTGCCCAACCACCTCCCGAAACCCACCATGCTCAAGCCTCTCCATTCCCCTGCGGTAAAGTCATACGAGCTCAATCTCGACGGCCACGACTTTGTAGTGGGCGATATCCACGGCTATTTCAATCTGCTGACGTCACTGCTGGAACAGGCGGAATTTGATGAGACCAGGGATAGGCTGTTTTCGGTAGGCGATCTGATTGACCGCGGGCCTTACTCGGACGAAGTCATCGTGTGGCTGAAACAACCGTGGTTCCACGCGGTTCGGGGTAACCATGAGCAGATGATTGTCGAATGCTCTATCGGAATTGGGGACGTCCCAAGGCACATCCGCAATGGGGGCGCCTGGTTCCATGAAGCACCCTCCGCTTCTCGGCAAGGCATATTCGACGTCTTGAATGACCTTCCCATCATGCTGGAAATCGAACGGCCGGATCGCGGCAAAGTTGGGATCGTGCATGCTGAAGTGCCAACGCTTCTGCCTTCAGACGGCTGGCCACAAGCCAAAGCCTATCTAGCCGGGCACGTCGGCGAGGAACTGCAACAGCAGGCGCTCAAGTGTGCGCTGTACTCAAGGAACAAGATCGAAAACCGCGATCACTCCATCGTGGAAGGAATTGACACTGTTTATGTCGGCCACTCGACGGTCACCGATGTCACGAACCTGGGCAACGTCGTGTTCACCGACACAGGCTGTTCATTCGGCGATGGGGCGCTGAGCCTCATCAACATCAATACCGGGGCTGTGTTCCGAACGGCCATGACTGCGCAATGAGGCTGATTGACGGGTTAGTGCATTGCCATCCTTAGGCAAGGCAGATGGCCTTTCTCGAACCTCACCGACCATTCGCACACACCATTGATCCAAGCCGGTGCTAGGCTTTCCTCGACAACCGAGGATCCTCAATGCCAAATTCCGACCTACTGCCTTCCCTGCTTTTCAAGATCAACGAAAACCAACTCGCTCTGGAATGCGCCATCATGGAGCTTGCAAACTGGGCCGAACAAACCGGGGCCACCGAGATCGCCGACACCGTGCATGTGGCCCTGGACGTGATCGACAAGAATGAAGAGTTCATCAAGCTGACGCTCGCGGTGCTGATGGCGCCGGAATGAGGGTGGAGGACTCGGGCAGTTTGGCCTTGCCAGCGAAAAGCAATCCCCCTATCGCCGCAGTGAGGGCGAGAACAGGCGCTGGTATCCTCGCCCGCACGTTCGCCAGCCATTAAGGGATGGAGGCGAAAATAGAAACCCCGAAGCCGCGAACCTTCGGGGTTTTGCTTTTCCTACGCCAGAAAAGTCTTACAGAATCGACAAACGATAGCTTTCCGTTCGTTGAACCCAAAAAGCTCAGCATGAACTGGGGCTTATAGAGGACGGTTTACTTGCGATAAAAGCGTCTGAAAACGGTTTTGCCGTCATAGAACCGTTTGCAAATTTTTCTGGATGCCAATCCACACAACAGAAACACGATGCCGAAGACAATCCATAACAACGTCGGATTAGTCGTGACAAAAGTGCGAACCACTTTCGCCCCCCACCACCCAGCAATCACGCACAGGATCAGGAAGAAAACCACAACGCCCTGAGGGGTGCCGTAACGCACTTCGGCTTGGCAACCTCGACAGACGTGAGCGCCCCACGGCACTTCATTCATACAATGCGGACAGGTCACGGTGTGATTGCTTGACGTCATTCTCATTCCTTTGATGTATGCCGAAAGGCTGCTCGGCTCATTTTTCTAAAAAATGCGAGTTCACGCGTCCAAATCAGTCCAATTGAACTTGTAGTTGAGCGGTGGCAACTCAAAATGCTCAGCGAGGTAAAGCGCCAGCATTTCTCCTTCCTTTGCATAGGCTGCCGGCTTGTCAATGGTCGGAAACCAACTCACCCAGAGCGTCTCCAGCGGGAAGACCTTTTCGAATGAAGCATAATTGAAGCGCCAACCAGCCATATGACCGGCAACACCGGGACTCTTGGCGCACCTCACAAACGCAGCCAGGCGACGCCTCAAGTTTTCCGACTCCCACTGTGCGCGAGAGCACAATGATATCACCGCCTCAATGTTCAAAATCAAGACCAAGCTGAGGCTTAGCGCAACGGGCACGGATACGTGTTGGGGTGCTTACACGCCGGACGCTTCCGTCAGCTGTTTCTTCAAACCAGATGGCGTTCGTTTAATACCATTCCTGATATTTCACAAAAGCCACAAAACCTTGCTCCACGCCCTACAAACACTCAAGAATTGGCCGGCTTGTCTACGCTGGACGCGAGCCCTACCGTTAACGTACTGCTGGATATCAGTAGTTGGGCCTGGAAACCCGAGGTGGAAATGGCGCAAAAAGCGCCCTTCATAACGTATGCTTGCGCGCTTTCCATTGTGCACTCCGTTATGGCGGCTGTGCGCGGGAGACTCTCGAGTCTGCCGGGTTGCCGTTTCCCCCGGTTTTCCAGCCTGCGTACAGCTGCCACCTTTCGCCTGGAAACGGACGGGAGCAGTCCCAGTCAAAAACGGAGCGTCATCATGACTAAAATCACACCGGATCCGCCGAAGAAAGATCCCCCATCGCAGTCCCAGCCCGATTCAATCAAACTCAACGAAGCATCCCAAAAAGCGCTCGACGACTATTTTCTGTCGGCGGCAGACATCAAGGCTGCACCTCGCTCTACGTGCAAGTTGTTCAGCGTCGACACGAACGCCTCGACCGAAACGCTGATGGTTTTTATGGTCGAAACCCTCGCCTCAATCGATGTAATGCTCCACCGACTGGTGGACGACCTCCCTGATCGCCCACGCTACTGCCTCATGGGTATTTCCAACAGCGTCATGCTCGTGGAAATGCTTGCGAATCGAGTATTGGATAAACTCGAGCCTCCCGCTTAGGCCGTTTTCTATGGCAGAGGGTTAGCTCGCCCTGCCACAGGAATTGAGGCGAAAATAGAAACCCCGAAGCCGCGAACCCTCGGGGTTTTGCTTTTACGCGATACCTGCCGCGCTACAGCCAATGGCCTACTAAACGCCATCATCCGTTCGTCATTTCTTCCGATCACGGTCCTCTCTCCCCCAGTCACAACATACGCAACACGGTTGGAAGGCAATCGTGCCAGGCCAATGATTTTTACCAGCTCGGAGAAGGAACATGGGCGTAAACATCAGTAATCTAACGATCGCGACACCGGTAGCCGTATCCGCAACCAACCCGGTTGCACTTGAGCTCAATGGTGCTCAGGCCATTGCTCAGTTTCCCAGTGTGGTGACGGTCCTGCCAGACGGGTCACTGCAACTTTCGGCGCCCACCCGGGGCGCGTCCAGCAAGAGCACACGCCGCACGCGGTGTGAATGGAAGGAATCGGTGTACTGGTCGCTGTCCAGCGCACCCACCCATATCAACTATCAGGAGATGACGGTCACCAAGGTCAACTCCGCCCAGAAGGTCGTCATATCGCAGATGCATGTGAAGGGTGATGACAGCCCGGCGATCAAGGTGTTCTGGCAGAAGGGGAATATCACGATGGGATTTCGCCAGAGTTTCGACCAGACGACGCCGGTCAATTCGACGGTGCTGAAGGGTGTGCCTCTCGGGGGTAAATTTCAGGTCATCATCAAGGTGGCTTCTGCCGGAATCGCGCGGGTCACGGTCGACTACAACGGTAACGTCGGGACGTCTGGCGACCTGCAGCTCGACCCCTCCTGGAACTCACGGGTGTTCAGTTTCCACGGTGGGGTCTACAACCAGGTTGATTACACTGACGCTACGCCGCCAGAGGATGGCTCGATCTGCATCATCAGTGACTTGCTGATCACCCACGCCTGACAGGCTGACAGCCGGGAAAGACCGGCACCCGATCTTCCCTTCCAGGAAATAAGCCCGCCCTGACCAGTTGCGGCCACTCAGCATTTCTCTGAAACAGCTGGCGGGGCGGACGTAGGGATCTTATGCGAGTGAGGAAATTTCGTACATCAGCAATTCCCTGATACCCAACTGCAAACCAAAACCTTACAACGGTCCCGCCGCCTTCGGCTCGAGAATCTCCTCGAGAAAATCAATGAACACATTGATCCGGCTAGACCCTCGGTGATTGGGCAAATACAACGCGTTGATGCAACTGCTCGCGCTGCCGGGGTTGACCTCGTACTGCTCCAGCAACCGCACCAGGCGACCGGCCATTACGTCCTCGCGCACCAGCCAGTCAGCCAGCAACGTGACCCCGCCACCAGCGATGGCCGCTTCGCGAAGGATGTCGGCATTGTTGCTTTGCAGGCGACCCTGCACATTGAGCTGGATGGCTTCCTCATCACCCTGGAACGTCCAGTGCTGGTGTGAGCCGCCGTAGTCGAAGCGCAGGCATTGATGTTCGAGCAGGTCTCGCGGATGGCAGGGTGTGGTAGGTCCTTTCAGGTAATCCGGGCTGGCCACCACCCAGCGCTGGAACGCGCCAACGCGCTTGCTGACAATGTCTTCACTGACCACCGTGGAGCCAAGGCGCACCGAGACATCAATCTGTTCGCTCAGTAGGTCGCCCACCTGATCACTCAGCGACACGCTGATCTCCAACCCCGGGTGACGGTCGAGCAAGCGCCCGAGGTGCGGTGCGATGATGCGCCGGCCGAACTCGACCGGGACGCTGATACGCAACCTTCCCTGCGCATCGCTGCCCCGGTCGGCGACCACGGCGTCGGCTTCGTCAATGGCATCGAGGATGGCCACCGCCTTCTCGAAATAGGCCTGCCCGGCTACGGTCACGCTGGTGTTGCGCGTGGTGCGGTTGAGCAGGCTGGCGCCGAGTTCGTGCTCCAGCCCCGCCACCTGGCGTGTGACCGAAGAGGTCGAGATACCGAGCTTGCGCGCCGCCGAGGAATAACCACCACAACGTACGGTTTCAACAAACATCTTCAGTGCCAGCAACTTGTCCATCAGCAGGGTCCGGTCGAAAGGGAGCGACGCTGATTGTGCATCACCGTTCGCCCGCCGTCTTGTACGACCGTGCTTGAGTGCCTCAGGCATTCGCCTTGCGCACCAGGAACATCACCAGCGCCAACAGCGGCAGCGATGCCACGGCCAGCGCAGACAGCTGCCAGCCGAAATGTTCGTAAAGCGGGCTGGCCACCAGCGAACCCAGGGCACCACCGACGAAGATGCTGGTCATGTAGACCGCGTTCAAACGGGCCCGGCTGTGCGGGTCGATGGCGTACACCTCGCGCTGGCCGAGCACCATGCTCAGTTGCACGGCGAAGTCCAGCAGCACCGCACACACCACCAGCCACAGGTAGCCGCTACCGGGCAACGCACCCATCATCAACGCGGCCGGCGCCAGCAACAGGGCAATCAGCGTGCCGCGACGACCATGGCCTGCATCGGCCAAGCGGCCGGCAATCGGCGCCGCAATCGCACCCACCGCCCCTACCAGCGCAAAGATCGCCACTTGCGACTGGCTGAAGCCGTGGTGACGGATCAACTCGATGGGGGCCAGGGTCCAGAAGAGGCTGAAGCTGGCGAACAACAGGCCCTGATACAGCGAGCGTTGACGCAGGATCGAATGACGACGCACCAGCGCAAACACCGAGCCGATCAAGGCGGGGTAAGTCGCCTGATGGGTCGGCATACGGCGCGGCAGTACCAGCGCAGTGATCAGCGCAATAACCGTCATCAAGCCCGCAGCGCTGAAAAACACCCCACGCCAGCCGAACGCTTCCACCAGCAGGCTCGACAGCGGACGCGACAACAGAATGCCCAGCAACAGGCCGCTCATGATGTTGCCCACCACCCGGCCACGGGTGGCTTCCGGTGCCAGGTGCGCGGCCAGCGGCACGAGGATCTGCACCGCCACGGAGGTGAGGCCGATCAGCAGGGAAAACACCAGGAACATCGACGGCGAATGGGTCAGCCCGGCGCACAGCAGCGTCACGCTCGCCGCGAGCGTAAAACCCACCACCAGACGGCGGTTTTCCATCAGGTCGGCCAGCGGTACCAGCAACAACAGGCCCAGTGCGTAGCCAAATTGCGTGAGGGAAACGATCAGGCTGGCGTTGGCGCTGGACAAGCCAATTTGGGGCGCAATCAACTCGACAATAGGTTGTGCGTAGTAAAGGTTGGCCACGACCGCGCCACAGCAAAACGCCAGGAACGCGACCATCAGGCCGGAGAGCGAAGCAGGCTGTTCGACCTTGACCGCTGCTGCAGGGTTGCCCGTAAGCATGATGAAACCTCAATGAGTGGGGAAAGTGGTTGCAAGGCTACGGGGCCTGCCCGACACCGAGAATCCGTTTCCCGGGCAACGCAGTGATGCGCCATCCGCAACGACTCTGGCGTTGCGGATGGCGCAACGGGCTATTGCGCAAGCTGCCAATTCTCCGGCACCGCTGCGTCCTCTACCTTGGGGCACCTGGCGCAGGGCTTCGACCGGCGCCCTTCCCTGGCGGCTCAAGGAACTGATCATGATGGCCTCATCCACCGTTGTTCCCACGCGTTGCAAATGCCCATGAATGCCCGATTCCTCGCATCCAGGCGCTTGTGGATCGGTATCGCGGCCCTTGCCTGCATCGGCGCAACTGGCGCCGCCATGTTGATGTGGCGCCCCGCTATAGCGCCGATCGAGCGCCCTCAAACGTTCGACTCCCTGCACGTCCAGCGCGGTGCCCGGGTGGTCGAGGCCGGCGATTGCGCGGTGTGCCATACCCGTCCGGGTGGCCAGTATCTGGCAGGCGGATTGCCGCTGGTGACACCCTTCGGCACGCTCTACAGCACCAACATCACCCCCGATCCGCAGACCGGCATTGGCGCCTGGTCATTGCCGGCATTCGAACGGGCGATGCGTGAAGGTATCGCTCGCGATGGCCATTTCCTGTACCCCGCGTTCCCTTATGTTCACTACCGGCGCATGAGCGAGGGCGACATAGCCGACGCCTATGCCTACCTGATGAGCGGCCCGGCCGTGAATTCGCCCGCGTTGGCGAACCACATGAACTTCCCGATGAACATTCGCCCGCTGGTGTCGTTCTGGAACCTGCTGTTTCTTCACGGGGAGCCCTTGAAGGCGGCGACCGAGCAATCCGCGTCGTGGAATCGCGGACGCTATCTGGTCGACGGCCCCGGCCACTGCGCCGGCTGCCATTCACCGCTGAACCTGATCGGGGCGGAGAAATCCGGTGAATACCTCGCGGGCGGCAGCGTTGATGGCTGGGAAGCGCCTTCGCTGCTGGGCATGGCCCGTCGCGCCACCCCATGGCGCCAGGATCAGTTGGTGCGCTACCTGCGCGCGGAAGTGGTCGAGGGACACGGCACTGCCGCCGGGCCGATGCGTCCCGTCAGCCTGAGCATTGCGCGCTTGCCAGTCAGTGATGCCCAGGCGATTGCCGACTACCTGTTGAGCCTGCCAGGCGAATCCTCGGTCAGCGAAGTTCATCCAGATCGGGTAAGTGCGGGAACCAGCGACTTGCACAGTGGCGCCTTGCTGTTCGCCAGCGCCTGCGCGGGCTGCCATGCCTCGGCGGCGCCCATGCGGATGATTGACGGGCGGCCGGCGCTGGCGCACACCAGCGCATTGCAAAGTTCGAGCGCCCGCAACTTCATGAAAACCGTGCTCGAAGGCATCCCTGCGAACCCAGGCGAACCCGGCCCCGTGATGCCGCCCTTCGCGGCCAGCCTGAACAACGACCAGCTCATCGCCCTGGCGGCGTACCTGCGCCAGCAAGCCCAGCCCGATAAGCCATGGACCGACCTTACTTCCACCCTTGAAGCGATACGTCAGGAGGCGAAATGACTCAAGTCACGCTCAACGTCAACGGTTCCGCCCAGGCATTGGAGCTGGAGCCGGACATGCCGCTGCTCTATGCGCTGCGCAATCACCTGGGGCTCAACGGCGCCAAATACGGCTGCGGTCTGGGCCAGTGTGGCGCCTGCACCGTCATCGTCGATGACAAGCCGGTGTTTTCCTGTGTGACACCTTGCGCCGGCCTTGAAGGCAAACAGGTGCGCACCGTTGAAAGCCTGGGTTCTGCCGAGCAACCGGGCCCGCTGCAACAGGCCTTTATCGACAAGCAGGCGGCGCAATGCGGTTACTGCATCGCCGGCATGCTGATGCGCGCACAGGCATTGCTGGAACACAACCCACACCCGGACGAGCAGACCATTCGCGAGCACATGTCGGTGAACCTGTGCCGTTGCGGCACCCACCTGCGCATCATCGAGGCGATTGGCCTGGTCGCCGCGCAAAACAGGAGCGCCGCATGACCCAGGCCAGCGCACACAACCCCAGTCGCCGAGCCTTCCTGCGCGGCGGTGCCTTGCTGATGGCATTTACCCTGATGCCCGCCGCGCGCCGTGCCTGGGCAGATACCGAAGTCGATACCCTGGGCACGGTGGTGTTGGCGCCGGACTTGCCCGGCAGCCTGCGCACCAACCCCTACCTCGATGCGTGGATTCGCATCGGTCATGACGGCATCACCGTCTACACCGGCAAGGTCGAATTGGGCACGGGCGTTAAAACCGCGTTGCTGCAAATTGCCGCTGAACGCCTGGAAGTGGCGCCGACCGCCATCACCCTGCTGACCGCCGACACCGCGCTGACCCCCAACGAGGGCTACACCGCCGGCAGCCACAGCATTTTCGACAGTGGCACCGCGTTGTTCAACGCGGCGGCGCAAGTCCGTGAGTTGCTGATGGATTCGGCCGGTCGCAGCTGGGGCGTCGCCGCAGCGTTGCTGACCACTGCCGAAGGAGTCATACACGGCCCCAGCGGGCTGCGGATGACGTACGCCGACGCCGTCAGGAACGTCGATCTGCACCTCTACGCGAAATCCGAATCGCCCAGCATGCCGCCCGCAACCTTCAAGTTGATCGGTCATTCGCTGCAACGCCTGGACATTCCGGCCAAGGTCAGCGGTGGCCCTGCCTTCGTTCAGGACATCCGTCTGCCCGGCATGCTGCACGCCCGAGTCATTCGCCCGCCGCGCCCAGGCTCCACACTGCAGGCCTTCGATGCCGGCTCGATCAAGGCCTTGCCCGGTGTTGTCGAGGTGATGCGCGACGGCAATTACCTGGCCGTGGTGGCCCGTGACGAATGGCAAGCGATCAAGGCGATGCGCAGCGGTTATGAGTCGGCACGCTGGAGCGGCGGGCAGGTAATCCCCGAGGCCCGCGACATTCACACCTTGCTCGAACACCTGCCGTCGCGCCGTTACCCAATCAGCCATGAGGGCACGCCCCAGGCTGTCACGGACGGCGCATACCAAGCCCGGGTAACCAAGCAGTACCTGATGCACGGCTCCATCGGCCCTTCCTGCGCCGTGGCCTGGTTCAAGGACGGCACGTTGACGGTCTGGACCCACACCCAAGGCGTCTATCCCCTGCGCGCGGGCATCGCGGAAATGGTCCGGCTCCCACCTGAGCGCGTGCGCTGCATCCACGCCGAAGGCTCCGGTTGCTACGGCCACAATGGCGCCGACGATGCCGCGGCCGACGCCGCGCTGATTGCCATGCGAATGCCGGGCACGCCGGTGCGGGTGCAATGGATGCGCGAGCAGGAAAATCTCTGGGAGCCCTACAGCTCGGCGATGATCAGCGAAGTGCGCGCCAATCTGGATGCGCGGGGTCGCTTGCAGGACTGGAACTACGAACTGTGGACCACGCCGCACAACGAACGCATCGTCAATGCGGGCCGCTTGTTGCCGGCGCGATTGCTGGCGCGCCCCTTCACCTCGGCCCCGTCGATCCCCATCGCCCAGCCCGAAGGTGACGGCGATCGCAATGCCGTGCCGCTGTACACATTGGCCTCCACCCGCATCGACATGAACTTCGTCACCGAGATGCCCTTTCGCACCTCGGCGATGCGCTCGCTGGGTGCACATATCAACATTTTCGCCATCGAGGCCTGCATGGATGAATTGGCCAACAAGGCTGGAATCGATCCGGTCGCTTTGCGCCTGAATCATCTGGCGGACCCGCGGGCACGGGCGGTAGTGGAGCGGGTGCGCGATGCCATCGGCTGGCCGCACAAGCGCAATGAACCGGGCGCCGGTATCGGTTTCGCTTTCGCCCGCTACAAAAACATCATGGGCTACTGCGCGCTTGCGGTGCGCTTGCAGGTTCATCCGCAGACCGGCGAAATCCAGATCGATCAGGTGGTGACGGCGGTCGACGTCGGCCAGATCGTCAACCCCGATGGCCTGCGCAACCAGGTAGAAGGCGGGATACTCCAATCCGCCAGTTGGACGCTGTACGAAAAAGTGGCCTATGACGCCGGGGGTATTCGCAGTTATGACTGGAGCGGTTACCCGATCCCGCGATTTTCCCAGGTGCCGAAAAAAGTCGACGTCCATCTGCTCGACCAGCCAGGCCAACCGTTTCTGGGCGCCGCCGAAATCGTCCAGGGGCCGATGGCTGCCGCTATCGGCAATGCCGTGGCGAATGCGACCGGACGGCGCTGGCTGAACTTGCCACTGACCCGCTCCGGCCAACCCGCCTGACCTGCCCCGGCGGACTCGGCCTGCTTCAATCGCCCTGTTAGAAAAATTGAATTAGAGGGTTGTCCGTCCGGTCAAGAATTATGAACGCAGGACATCTGACGAGGTAATAGCCATGACTATCGAAGCAGAGACACTCGTACAACTGACCGAAGCCTTGCAGGAACGCGGCATGACACTGGTCGCCGATGTCGTGTTCATTCGGGCGCCGTATCGGCATGATCATCGTTGGATTTGCAGGGTGGCGTGACCCCGCACGACCGCCATCGGCTCCTCATTCAGCCTGCATGAGCCGCTGGCTTCGATGGCAATCGCCTAAAGCGCCTGGAAGCGCCCCTCGAAATCATTCGCCAGTTGCTCCAGCGTCACATCGCCCAGGCGCTCCAGCAACAGCGATTGCGCGGCATCGAACGCATCGGTCAACGCCGCATTCACCGCCTGTTCCACCAGGCATTGCGGGTGGTCTGTCGCAAGGCCGATGGCGAACACCGAAGCACTGCCCAACGCCTGGTGGATGTCCAACAGCGTGATGTCGGCCAGGGGTTTGGCCAGTGTCCACCCTCCCCGATGGCCTTTCTCCGAACGCACATAACCTTGCTCCTTGAGCAGCGCCATGGTGCGGCGAACCACCACCGGGTTGGTGCCGAGCATCTGCGCCATGGTGTCGGATGTCGCGGGTTTGTCCTGGCGCGCCATGTGGATCAGCACGTGCAGCATGCGGGACAGACGGGTGTCGTTTCTCATCAATGATGTGTTCTGGGGAGGTGCTCGCAGCCTCCCACGAAACAATAATTGTTACAAGACCATTGACGCGCTGACTTCACGTAACTTACGTTGTATCTTGAATTTCCTGAACGGGCTAACAAGCCTTGGAGACAACATCATGTTCGACGTAATCATCGTCGGCGGCAGCTATGCGGGCATTTCGGCAGGCCTGCAATTGGCGCGGGCGCGCCGTAAGGTGCTGGTGATCGATGCCGGCAAAAGGCGCAACCGCTTCGCCGATCATTCCCATGGATTTCTCGGCCAGGACGGGCGCCACCCTGGCCTGATCGCCGACGAGGCTCGTGCCCAGTTGCTGGCGTATCCCACCGTGCAATGGCGTACACAATCGGCGGTCGACGCCGCCCAAAACGGCGAGACATTCACGGTGACAACCGCAGACGGCGAACACTTTGCCGCCAAGCGCCTGATCCTCTCTTCGGGCGTGGTCGACGAGTTGCCTGAGGTGCCCGGCCTGTCCCAACGCTGGGGCAAGCGTGTGTTTCATTGCCCGTATTGCCACGGTTATGAACTGGACGGCGCCCCCATTGGCGTGCTCGCCGCGTCACCGATGGCCATCCACCACGCATTGATGCTGCCTGACTGGGGACCCACCACATTTTTGCTCAACGGCGTGTTCGAACCCGACGCCGAACAATGGGCGCAATTGCAGCGACGCGGCGTGCAGGTGGAGGCCGAACCGGTCCTGTCCATCGATGGCGATCAGGCCGACGTGACACTCGCCAGCGGCCGGGTGATCAAGCTGGCCGGTCTGTTCACTCAGCCACGCACCCGAATGGCCAGCCCTCTGCCCGCCTTGTTGGGCTGCGATTTCGAGGACGGACCGATGGGTCCGTTCATCAAGGTCGACGCGATGCGCGAGACCAGTGTGCGCGGGGTATTTGCCTGTGGGGACGCCGCAGTGGCGGCTGGCAATGTGGCAATTGCCGTGGGGGATGGCGCGCGTACAGGGGGCGCGGCTCATCAGTCGTTGATGTTTCGCTAAGGCGGGTGTCGATCATCCAGGCACGGATGCCTGGTGATGCGAGTCCGGCGCCTCAATCGCCTCAAAGCGCCTGACCTCGCCCTGCACAAAATCCGTGAACAGCTTGACCCTGATCGGCGTGTTGGTACCAAACGCGTGCACCGCATGCAGCTCCAGCGATGGCAGCGCCTGCTCCGGCAGCAGTTGCACCAGCCGCCCTTCCTCGAGATCCTGCTGGACGATGCAGCGCATCAAGTACGCCACGCCCATTCCATCGAGCGCTGCCGTGCGCAAGCCAAAGCCCGAATCCAGGCCGATTCGCCCCTTGGGCAGCAGCGTTTCGCCGCTGGCGAAGACGATGGGCAGTGTCCGTCCGTTCAATTGATAACGCACGAAAGGCAGGTTGCGCAGATCGTCGATCGCGCGGGGATTACCTCGTTTTCGAAGGAAATCGGGAGACGCGACCAACGCCATGTTCAAGTGCGCCAGCGTGCGTGCCCGCAGATTGCTGTCGCCAAGTGATCCGACCCGGAAAATCACGTCGTAGCCTTCACTGATCAGGTCGACGTGGTGGTCCAGCAGGTTGAGGTCGACATCCACCTGCGGATGATCCACCAGAAACGCCTCGCCAATCCTGGGCAGCAACAAGCGCCCCAACTCGCTGGGCATGCTCACGCGCAGATGGCCGCGCACGTTTCCGGTGGGCCGAATCGCATCCTCGGAGTCCTCCAGCGCACGCAGCAATGGCGCCACGCGCTCGAAAAACAGATGGCCGTCGGGGGTCAGGCTGAGGGTTCGGGTCGAGCGCCGGAACAGGGTGACGTTGAGCTTTTTCTCCAGCCGCGCGATGCCCTTGGAGATCGCCGAAGGCGTGGTGCCAGCGATGCGCGCCGCGGCACTGAAAGACCCCGCCTCCACCACCTGGACAAAGGCAATGAGGCTGCTCGACTGGCTCAACAGGCTGGACATCTTGTGACTCCGAAGCACAACTGATGTGCCTTGTTCAGGACTGGTTGCAGAAAACCCGCGCCGGATAATACGCCGAAACAACCATGATCGGAGTCAGCGTATGAAGCGCCTCGAAGGCAAAATAGCAGTCATCACCGGCGGCAACAGCGGGATCGGCCTGGCATCCGCCTGCCTCTTCGCACAGGAAGGCGCCCAGGTGATCATCACCGGTCGGCGCAAGGCGGTTCTGGAGCAGGCCATTGAAACCATCGGCCACGGCGCCATTGCCATCGAGGGCGATGTGGCCAGCCTGGAACATCATGACAGCGTAGCCGCCGAGGTCAGGCAACGCTTTGGTGGGCTGGACATCTACATGGCCAACGCCGGAGTCATCACCTTGCAGCCGTCCGACCAGGTTTCGCCGGACGTCTATGATGCCCAGTTCAACATCAATACGCGCGGCGTATTCTTTGGCGTCCAGTCGATCACGCCGGTGCTGCATGAGGGGGCCAGCATCATCCTCACCAGTTCACTGGCTGCCACCAAAGTGTTGGAGAATCACGCGGTATACGCGGGCAGCAAAGCCGCCATCGCTGCCTTCGCCCGC
>Ga0308165_1000989_pt1 | contig 43515 bp, 29 predicted proteins | sample PhyWR2_FD_201032 | JGI IMG/M metagenome (GOLD analysis project Ga0308165, IMG submission 201032) | Phyllosphere microbial communities from UC Gill Tract Community Farm, Albany, California, United States - DLSLW.R2 | ecosystem: Host-associated > Plants > Phyllosphere > Unclassified | place: USA...
CAAGCCCATGCTGGAGGCCGAATTCAACTGGACCGACCAGCAGTTCGCCCACCTCGGCTCGATCTTCCAGCTGGCCGCCGCCGCATCGCTGCTGGGCGTAGGCTGGTTCGTCGACCGGTTCGGCGTGCGCTTCGCCTATGGCTTTGCCGTGGCGGTGTGGAGCCTGGCCGGCATGGCCCATGCGCTGGCCGCCAGCGTGCAGCAATTCGTGATCGCCCGCGCGGTCCTGGCCACGGCGGAATCGGTCAATACCCCCGCCGCGATGAAGACCGCCGCGATCTACCTGCCGATCCAGCGCCGCTCCATCGGCATCGGCATCATCAACACCGCGCCCAACATCGGCGCCATCATCACCCCCCTGCTGATCCCGCCCTTCGCCATCGCCTTCGGCTGGAAAGCGGCATTCCTGGTGACCGGCGCGCTGGGCCTGCTGTGGCTGGCCGCATGGCATTTCAACACCGCGAAACTCAAGCCCATCGCCGGGCAGACCGCCACCACGCGCGGCAAGGTGGAGTGGGGCGTGATCCTTTCCGACCGGCGCACCTGGACCGTGATCGGCGCCAAGGCGTTCACCGATCTGGTTTGGTGGTTCGTGCTGTTCTGGACTCCTGACTTCTTCTCTCGCCAGTTCAGCCTCAGCCAGGGCGCGCTCGGCTGGCCGATCGCGATCATCTTCACCCTTGCCGCTCTGGGCGCGGTGAGCAGCGGCGCGCTTTACCCTGCGCTCCTGCTGCGCGGCCTCTCTGTGAACGCCGCCCGCAAGAGCGCGATGCTGGCCTTTGCGCTGATCGTGCTGGTCATGCCGCTGGCGCTCATCGCCTCCAACCCGTGGGTCGCGGCGATCTGCATCGGCATGGGCCTGTTCGCGCACCAGGGTTTCTCGACCAACATCTTCGGCATGGCGACCGAGATCATCCCCTCGCGCCGGATCGCCACGGTCATCGCGCTGGGCGCCATCGGCGGTAACCTGACGGGGACCGGGATCATCGAATTCGCCGGCTGGTCGTTGGATTCGGGGCTGGGTTACGGGCCGCTTTTCGTCGTCTGCGGATCGGCCTATCTCGTGGCTCTGGCGTTCATCCACCTGATGCAGCCGAAGCTGGCAACGGCGGTCGACTGACCCACTCCGTAATTGCGAGCACGCAGAAGCAACCCAGGGCGGCGTAGATCGCTCTGGGTTGTTTTGCTATGTCCGCAATGACGAGCGTTTTCGGAGGCCGATCATACCGCCCTGCCCTATAAATCCGGCAGGCACGCCCCCGCACCCGCCGGCGAACGCGGGATAACGCCGGGGAAATTCAGCGGACGGGTATGGCCGGCGCTGGGGCCGCCAGCATCAGGCGACATGCTTGTCGAGCTTGCCTGTGAATTGCGAACGGCCGGAGAGAGGCAAACCTCAAAAACTCTCAGGCACGGCCCTGTGGTGCGCGGGGATGGCGGGTCGGGCTCGCTCCCCTGCCGCCGGTCCCGGGGGCATACCCCCGTTTTCATCCGCGCATCCAATTGCGGCTTGTCCGGTCCACCACCGGGCGCCGACCATGTGCGGAAAGCATGAAGTGTCAGCTACACACTCCCCACCCCGCCGCTATGTCGACCGAAATCGACGACGCAGTATATAACCTATTTGGTTATCAAAGTCAATCACGCAAAAAGAAGCCCCGGCGGGGAGGAGGTCCGCCGGGGCTTCTCTACGAGCCTTCAGTTGAGGGTGTTTGCGCCCACCCTCAGTTGAAGCGCGCCCGCAAGTTGAGGCCTGCATAACGGTCGGCGTCGCGCGGGATCATCAGGCGCTGGCCGGCAGTGGTGTTGAGCAGGACGTAGCTGTCATCCAGCAGGTTCCTGACCATGAAGGTCAGGCGGTACTTGTCTTCGGAATCCGACACGCCGACGCTGGCGTTCCAGATGCCGTAAGGATCGATTTCGCCGCTCTCGCCAAGGTCGGAGAACTGCTTCGAGACGTGGTGCCAGTCGCTCGACAGGTAAAGCTTCACCGGGCCGGCATCGACGTCATAGTCGGCGCCAAGGGTGTAGCTGAACTTGGGCGCCAGCGGCAGGCGCGTGCCGTCGCGGGCGTCCGGTGCGTTGGTGAGCGGGTTCGGGTTGAACCGGCGAACCTTGGCAACGGCATAGGCGGCGTTGGCGCGGAAGGTCAGGCCCGAAGTAGGCGCGAAGGTCGCATCGACCTCGAAGCCCTTCGAACGCACGGTGCCCGCGTTAGTCAGGTTGGTGACAACCGCGCCGTTGAGCAGGACGAAGTTGTTCGCCTGGAAGCCCTTGTAATCGACCAGGAATGCAGTGGCGTTGACCTGCAGCATGCGGCCGAAGAACTGGCTCTTCACGCCGGCCTCGAAGCTGTTCGACTTTTCAGGATCGATCGGCTGCGAGTTGGTCGGCGCGGTGTGGTTGAAGAAGACGTTGAACGCCGGTCCCTTGTAGCCGCGCGTGTAGCTGCCGTAGAGCATCACGTCGTCGGCGACGTTGTACTGCAGCACGGCCTTGCCCGAGACGTTGTCGGCGCTGGTGCTGCCGCGCGAGGTGTTGGTGCCGTTGCCGCCCGAAGCGATGGTGCCGCCGGCGCCCACGCCCGAAAGTCCGGCGCCGGTTGCGGGAAGGCCCGTGGTCGCATTCACGGCGGGCGCGCGGGTGTGGACGTAGCTCACGCTGTCATGCGTGAAGCGGCCGCCCAGCGTCAGGCGCAGCTGCGGAGTGAACTCATACGTGCTCTGCCCGAAGATCGCCCAGTTGCGGAACGACACGTCGCTGCGCGAAGAGGCGGTGGGGAACAGGGTATTGATCGTGTCCGACAGGTTACACGGACGCGCGCCCGTGACAGGATCGATGGGCGAGGTCGACGTGGCGCAGGTCACGTCGCTGCGGGTGAAGTCCTGCGTGTTCTTCGAATACCACAGGAAGCCGCCGACCTGATAGGTAAGCGCTTGATTCTGCGGCGAAGCCAGGCGGACTTCGGCGGAAACCTGATCGGTTTCAACCGTACCGCGGTCATGCAACTGCGGAGTGCCAACAAGCGCGCGGGGCAGGAAGTCGCCGTCGCGGATTTCGGTGTTCTTCCAGTTGCGATAGCCGGTGACGATGCTGAGCGTGTGGTCCGCAAAGGTGTCGATGTCGGCGCTGGCGGTGAAGCTGTACTGGCGGTCGAGCGAGCGGGTGACGAGGTTCTGGTTGACCTTGCGGGTGTCTTCGCCCTGCGGCGTGATACCGAGTTCACGATCCAGCACGGCGCCGCGCGTTACGCCGGTGACTTCTGCGCAGCAATCGTCGTTGGCCTTGAAGTAGTCCGCGATCAGGCGCAGGCGGCCGCCGTTGCCGTCATAATCGATCAGGCCGCGTGCGCCGTAGTGCTCGTAACCATTAACGGTCTTGTCGACCGCGATGTTCTTCAGGTTGCCGTCGAACGTGCCGTAGAACCCGGTGACGCGCGCCGTCAGGTCCTGCGCGATCGGGCCGGACAGGGTCATCTTGGCGCGGTATTCGTCGTCGGTGGTGCCCGAAACGTTGGCTTCGGCTTCGAAGTCCTTGGTGCCCCCCTTGGAAACGATGTTGACGAGGCCCGCCGACGCGTTCTTGCCGAACAGCGTGCCCTGCGGACCGCGCAGCACTTCGAGACGGTCGAAATCGACGAGGTCGAGGAACGACTGGCCCGAGCGGCTCAGCACGATGCCGTCGACAACGGTGGACACACTGGGCTCTGCCGCGACCGAGAAACTGATGGTGCCGACGCCGCGCATCACGATGGCGCTGTTGGCGTTGGTCGTGCCCTTGCGGAAGGTCACCGAGGGAACGATCGAGGTGATGTCCTCGAGGCTTTTAGCGCCAGCGCGGGCCATCGCATCGCCAGTAACCGCGCTGATGGCGATCGGAACATCCTGGATGTTCTGCTTAACCTTCTGCGCGGTAACGATAATTTCTTCGACTTGGGCAAACGCTGGCGAAGCCGCTGCCATTGCGAACACGGACGCAGAAAATGCGAATGCCGCGCGCTTGACCATACCGTTGGAATTTTCCGAAATCATGACTCTCCCCTCCTCAATCCGGATCGATCCGAAGTTTTCACCTCAGGTCGTCCTGTTGGTTGGTTGCCCTCTTGATCGGGTCCGGCATTTCTGTCAAGCGGTGTCATATCGGACAGGGCGAATGCGCCGTCGAGTGCTGCACATCGGGCACAGATTAGGGAGTTTAGGATCGTGGCGCTGACCTTCAGCATTCAGGAGCATGGTTTCGCCTGCCATCTGGCCGGACGCGAAGTTCTGTGCAGCACGCCCCAGCGCCCTGCTTTCTCGGTCGCCAGCGGGCAGCCGGACGTGCGCATGGTGCGCGGCAATTTCGAGATCGGCGATGCGCCGACCGGGCGCGTATCGCTTGGCGCCGCGCGCATGGACGGGGACGATCTGCTGCTGTCCGAGGCCCTCGATAGCCCACCTTTGCTGCGGCTGAGCGCCAAGGGCGATTCGCTACAGGTCACTGCGCTGGATGCGGGCCATGACCGCGTATGGATCGAACTGACCGCCCAGCCCGGCGAGCATGTATGGGGCGGCGGGGAGCAGATGAGCTACCTCGACCTGTCCGGACGCCGCTTCCCGATCTGGACCAGCGAACCCGGCGTGGGCCGCGACAAGTCCACCGAGCTGACCCGCCTGATGGACGAGCAAGGCATGGCCGGCGGCGATTACTGGTGGACCAATTACCCCCAGCCCACCTTCCTGTCCTCGCGCCTCTACGCCTGCCACTTGTCCAGCAGCGCCTATTCCGTGCTCGATTTCACCGACCCGGCGCGCCACGGAATCGAAGTGTGGGAAGGCAGCTTCACCCTCGAATTCTTCGCCGCAGACGACATCGCAGCGCTGGTCGGCACTCTTTCCACCCGCTTCGGCCGCCAGCCCGCCTTGCCCGACTGGGCGATCGGCGGCGCGATCGTCGGCCTGAAGGAAGGCGACGGCAGTTTCGCCCGGCTCGACCGGATCATTGAGGCCGGCGCCGAGGTCAGCGGGCTGTGGTGCGAGGACTGGATCGGCATTCGCCAGACCACTTTCGGGCGCCGTCTGTTCTGGGACTGGTCGTGGAACGAGGCGCGCTATCCGGGCCTTCCCGCCCGTATTGCTGCACTGAAAGAACGCGGTATTCGCTTCCTCGGCTATGTGAACCCCTACCTCGCCAATGACGGCGTGCAGTATCAGGAGGCGCTCGCGGGCGGGCACCTGGCGCTGCGGCAGGACAGCGACGAACCCTACCTCGTCGATTTCGGCGAATTCGACTGCGGCGTGGTGGACTTCACCAACCCGGCCAGCCTCGACTGGTTTGCAGAGCGTGTGATCGGGCGCGAGATGCTGGACTTCGGCCTGTCCGGCTGGATGGCGGATTTCGGTGAGTACCTGCCGGTAGACCTGCGCCTTCACGATGGCAGCGACCCGATGCTGCTGCACAACCGCTGGCCCGTGCTCTGGGCCGAGGCCAACGCCCGCGCCATCGCATCGCGCGGAAAAACCGGCGAGGCGGTGTTCTTCATGCGCGCCGGATTCTCGGGCGTGCAGGCGTTTTGTCCGCTACTGTGGGCTGGGGACCAGTCGGTCGACTTCACCCGGCACGACGGCATCAACACCGTGCTGACCGCCGCGCTTTCGGCAGGGCTGGTCGGCAATGCCTATTCGCACAGCGACGTGGGCGGCTATACCAGCCTGCACGGCAATGTGCGCACGCCGGACCTCATCAAGCGCTGGTGCGAACTGGGCGCGTTTTCGCCGGTGATGCGCAGCCATGAAGGCAACCGCCCCGATGACAACCTGCAGATCGATTCCGCGGACGACCTGCTCGCCTGCTTCGCTGCAATGTCGCGCGTTCATGCCGCGCTGTCGCCTTATGTGCGCCATCTCAGCGACGAGGCGGTAGCGACCGGCCTGCCGGTGCAGCGCCCACTGTTCCTTCACTACTTCGAGGAAGCCCTGTTCGCGGTGCAGGACCAGTACCTCTATGGCGCGGACATGCTGGTCGCGCCGGTGGTGGAAGCGGATGCGGCGGCCCGCAGCGTGATCCTGCCGGGTGATATGCCGTGGCGTCACCTGTGGTCGGGCGAGGATTTCGCGCCGGGCACGCACATCGTCGATGCGCCTTACGGCCAGCCGCCGGTATTCTACCTGCCCTCCAGCGCCTTCGCGCCGCTGTTTGCTACGTTGAAGGCATGAGCGAACGCTCCAACATCAAGGACGTCTCCGCGCTGGCGGGCGTTTCGGTGAAGACCGTCAGCCGTGTGCTGAACGGCCACCGCTACGTCGCGGGTGACACCAAGGAGCGCGTCGAAAAGGCGATGCGCGACCTCGATTTCCGTCCCAGCGTGGCCGCGCGCATTCTGGCGGGCACCAAGTCCGGCCAGATCGCGCTGATCTATGACAACCACAGCCCTTATTACATGAACCAGATCCAGATGGGCTGCTGGGAAGGATGCAACCAGGCGGGGATGCGGCTGCTGGCCCAGCCGGTGGACGTGACCGACGCCACCGTGGGCGATCAGGTGCGCGGGCTGGTCACCGAAACCCATGTCGACGGCATCATACTGTCTTCTCCCGTGACCGACTGCGTGGCCGCGCTGCAGGCGCTGGAGGGCATGGACATTCCCTTCGTGCGCATTTCGCCGGGCACCAACCACGCGATGACCTCCTCGGTCTTCATGGACGACGCGCAGGCCGCGGACGACATGACGACCTACCTCATCAACAAGGGTCACCGGCGGATCGGGTTCGTGCGCGGCCACCCGAACCACATGGCTTCCGAGGAGCGCCTGTTCGGCTATCGCCGCGCGCTGGACCGGGCGGGAATCGCTTTCGAGCCGGCGCTGGTCGCCCCCGGTGAGTTCGATTTCGACAGCGGCGTGGCTGCCGCGCATCGCTTCCTGAAATCGGCGCCGCGCCCCACCGCGATCTTCGCCAGCAACGACGACATGGCCGCCGGCATCCTCTCTGTCGCACACGACATGGGGCTGGATGTGCCGGGCGATCTTTCGGTCGCGGGCTTCGACGATACCACGCTGGCCCGCATGGTCTGGCCCCAGCTCACCACCATCCACCAGCCGACGCGCGAACTGGCGCGCGCGGCTACGCAGCTTCTGCTGGACGGCGTCCACCTGACGCACCGAAGGCTCCCCCACGACCTGGTCGAACGCGCATCGGTTGCCGCGATCAATCCCGATTTCCTCTCCTGACAGGACATTTCATGACGTATCTGCCTTCCCCCGAAGCCCTCCGCCCGCTCGGCAAAAGCGGCATCATGGTATCCCCCCTTGCCTGGGGTAACTGGCGGCTGTGCGGCGACGATGTGCCCGCCGTGGTCAAGCTGCTCCACGCAGCGCTCGACGCCGGGATCAACCTGATCGACACCGCCGACATCTACGGCCCCGACAACAACGAGGCGTTCGGCGCATCGGAAGCGCTGCTGGGCCGCGCGCTGGCCAGCGAACCGGGCCTTCGCGAAAAGTTGGTGATCGCCACCAAGGGCGGCATTTCGATGGGCGTACCTTACGATTCCAGCGCCGGCTACCTCACCTCGGCCATCGACGCTTCACTCGCCCGCCTCGGCACCGACACTGTCGAGCTGTGGCAGATCCACCGTCCCGACATCCTGACGCACCCTTCGGAAATCGCAAAAGCCATCGACGAAGCACATAAAGCGGGCAAGATCCGCAGCTTCGGCGTCTCCAACTTCACCGCCGCCCAGATCGCTACGTTGCAGCAATTCATGACGCTGCCGATCGTCTCGACCCAGCCGGAACTCTCGGCCCTCAAGCTCGCCCCGATCGAGAACGGCGAACTGGACCAGGCGATCGCGATGGACATGACCGTCATGGCATGGTCCCCGCTGGGCGGCGGGCGCATCGCCGCTCCCAAGGACGAGCGCGCACTGGCCGTCGCGGCCGAGCTGGACGCGGTGGCAGAGGAATTCGGCGTGTCGCGCACGGCGGCTGCCTATAGCTGGATCATGGCGCACCCGGCCCGCGCCATCCCCATCGTCGGATCACAAAAGGCCGAGCGGATCGCGGAAAGCGCCGACGCACTCAAGGTCCGCTGGACCCGGGCGCGTTGGTACGCGGTACTGGTCGCCGCAAAAGGAGAGCCCCTGCCATGATTGATAGCAAGACCTGCGAGGTAAGCTGGTTTTCGGCGCTGTGCGACGATGACTACGAATTCCTCGGCCAGCCCGATCCCATGCTGGCGTCCAGCTGGGAGCATTGCCGCAACATCGTGATGCAGGCCGAAAAGGGCGGGTTCGACAACATCCTGCTGCCATCGGGCTATGCGCTGGGGATCGACACCACCATGTTTGCGGGCGCCATCGCCCCGATGACGGAGACGATCCGCCTGCTCTGGGCGCTGCGCATGGGCGAGGACTGGCCGCCGCAGCTGGCCCGCCGCATCGCCACGCTCGACCGTATCCTGGGCGGGCGCCTGACGGTGAACATCATCTCGTCCGACCTGCCGGGCGAGAAGCTGGACAGCCGCGCGCGTTACCAGCGCACGCTGGAGGTGATGCAGATCCTCAAGATCATGCTGAACGGCGAGCATCTCAAGTACGAGGGCGAGTTCTACAACCTCGACCTGCCCCCTGCCCGGATCTCGACGGTTTCGGGCAAGTGTCCGCCGCTCTACTTCGGCGGCCTGTCCGAAGACGCGCGCGAAGCGGCGGCCAAGGCCTGCGACGTGTACCTGATGTGGCCCGACACCATGGACAAGGTGCGCGAGACCATCGCCGACATGACCGCGCGCGCCGCCAAATACGGCCGCACCCTGAAGTTCGGCTACCGCGCCCACGTGATCGTGCGCGAAACCGAGGACGAGGCGCGTGTCTATGCCGACCGCCTGCTGTCCAAGCTGGACGACGAAGCCGGCGAGGCGATCCGCAAGAAGTCGCTCGACAGCGCCAGTGTCGGCGTGACCCGGCAGGCGGAACTGCGCGGCGCGGCGGGCGGCGACGGTTTCGTCGAGGACAACCTGTGGACCGGCATCGGCCGTGCCCGCTCGGGCTGCGGCGCGGCGATCGTCGGCGATCCCGATCAGGTGCTGGCCAAGCTGCGCGCCTATCAAGACGAGGGCATCGATGCCTTCATCCTGTCAGGCTATCCCCATGCGGCGGAAGCGGACCTGTTCGCGCGGCATGTGCTGCCGCAGATCAACCACGCGCCTCTGGTGCTCTGACAGCCTTGCCACTTTCGCCGTTGCGGGTACGCTCGCAATGGCGAAAGTGGCAGGCACCCACCACGTCACCCGGCCTATGTGCCTATGTGCGGGAGCGGAACGCCACTACCTCGCCCGAGGCCGGCGGCGGCACGATTTCCCCAATCGCGGCGGAAAGTTCGTCCTGGCGGAACGGCTTGGCGAGCCGGCGATAATGCAGTCGCACCCCGGCCGGCAGATCCGCATATCCCGATATCATCAGGATCGGCAGGTCCGGCCACCCGGCCCGCACCGCGTCCGCCAGTTCGGCGCCGGTCATCTGCGGCATCGCATAGTCGGTGACGATCAGGTCCACGGCGGTCCGGCCGAGTATCTGGAGGGCCTGCGCGCCCGATGCCGCCTGCAGCACGGTATGCCCCAGATCGGACAGCATCGCCGCCGTGTTGAGCAGGACGATGTCGTCATCGTCCACCGCAAGCACGGTCATCGCCTTGATCCGGCCGGCCGGTGTAGCCGCTTCCGGTGCCTCGGCGGCAGTCCCCTCGGCAAGCGCCACAGGCAGCCACAAAGTGACCGCCGTGCCTTGGCCGGGCGTGCTTTTCAAGGTCGCCTTGCCGCCGAACTGTTCGGCCATGCCCACCACCATCGACAGCCCCAGCCCGGTGCCCTTGCCGATGCCCTTGGTGGTGAAGAACGGCTCCACGGACTTCTCCAAAGTGGCTGCGTCCATGCCCGTGCCCTCGTCCGCCACGGTTAGGCAGACATAGTCACCAGGCGCAAGGCCGTGCTGGACACGGCTCTGCGCGCGGGTGGCGGAGATCAGGATCCGGCCCCCGTCCGGCATCGCATCGCGGGCATTCACTGCCAGGTTCAGCAGTCCCAGTTCAAGCTGGGCGGGATCGGCCCTCACGGTTTGCAGGGTCAGCGGGAACTGCGTGTCGACGGTCACGCCGGAACCGATCGTGCGTTCCAGCAAGTCCGCCATGCCGCGCACCAGCGCGGTCAGGTCCACCGCCTCTAGCCGCAGGTCCTGCCTGCGCGCGAAGGCGAGCATGCGCTGGGTCAGCGTCGCTCCGCGCTGCGCCGCTTCCATGATGTTGTCGAGGAAGCGGGTGATGTCCTGCCCCTGGCTCATCCTGCGCCGGGCAAGGTCCGCGCTGCCGACGATGGCGGCAAGCAGGTTGTTGAAATCGTGGGCAACACCGCCGGTAAGCTGGCCGATCGCCTCCATTTTCTGCGATTGGTAAAAGGCCTGCTGGGCCTGTTCCAGCGCCTGCTGCGCGCGCTTGCGCTCTGTCAGGTCGCGGGTGATCTTGGCAAAGCCGACAAGATCGCCATTGTCGCCCCGGACCGGATCGATGACCACGCTGGCCCAGAATTTCGTCCCGTCCTTGCGCAGCCGCCAGCCTTCGGCCTCGAAGCGGCCGGCGTTCAGCGCAGTGGACAGCGCCCGGGCGGGCACCCCGGCGGCACGGTCCTCGTCAAGGTAGAAGCGCGAGAAATGCTGGCCGATGATCTCTTCGGCCCGGTATCCCTTGAAGCGTTCGGCCCCGGCATTCCAGCTTGTGACAAGGCCGTCCGGGTCGAGCATGTAGATGGCATAGTCGGTCACGCTCTGCACCAGCAGGCGGAAGCGTTCCTCGCTGCGGCGCAGTTCCTCGTCGGCCTTGCGCCGCTCGGTCAGGTCGCGCGTGACTTTGGCGAAGCCGATCAACTGCCCGCCGGAATCGCGAACCGGGTCGATCACGACATTGGCCCAGAACCGGCTGCCGTCCTTGCGCAGTCGCCAGCCCTCGGCCTCGAAGTTCCCTTCGGAGGCGGCGGTCTGCAAGGCGCGTTCGGGAATCCCGGCCGCGCGGTCGCCCTCGCCATAGAAGCGGGAGAAATGCTGGCCGATGATTTCGTCCGGCTTGTAGCCCTTGAAACGCTCCGCCCCGGCATTCCAGCTGGTGACGATGCCGGTGGGGTCAAGCATGTAGATGGCGTAGTCGGTCACGCTCTGGACGAGCAGTTCGAAACGGCGTTCTACGGCGGTTGCCTGATTCTCGACTTGCATGCCCCTTACCCCCTCCGCCTCAGATCAGCCCGCCCACGCCTCGCGATAGCTGAATCGAGGCCAGCACGCCAGCGATCCGCCATCGTCATGGCTGTCACCATCGCCGTGCGCTATACTTGCGGCTTAGGCCTGCCCGCGCCGCGGCTTTGTAATGGATACCACGGCATCGCCAGTAACTTGGGAAATTTTACTCAGTATTAACCCTTCAAAAACCGTTATTGCGCGATAAACGGATGCATGAATTGGCCTGCCCTGACTAGACGATCCGACCTTCCGCCGCTCGCTTCCGCCAGGGCGGCGGGCGATGCCGATCCCGCAATCCCTGCGGTGCGCGGCAAGTTCGCGGACTTTCTGCCCGCCGCCCTGCTGCTCCTGATCGGCCTGTGCGGTCTGGGAATGGCGTGGGTTAACACCGGGCAGCCTTCAAGCCAGTATCTGGTCATGGCGCCGCCGGGATCGACGCTGGGCCAGACCGTCCGCCTCATCCGTGCGGCCGATGGCGGGCTGGCGGCCAAGGCGCTGTTTTCCAATCTTGTCATCGCAGATTCCACGCAGCCGGACTTCCCGGCCTCAGCGCGCAAGGCCGGGGCCTGGCTGGCAGTGCCGGTCCCTGCGCGGGCCGGATGCGCGCTTCCTTCATCTCCGGAGAATACCTTGTGAACGTGGAACTGGACACGCTGCGCCTGCACTTCGGGCGCTTTCTGGTAGCGCTTTTTTGGGCCCACGTTCCCCTCCTTGCCATGGTCGCGGTGCTGACCGGGCATTCGCCCATCGCCGCCGGGCTGGCCGGGGCCGTGCTCGCGGGCAGCTATCACTGGCTCTGGCGCAGCCGGGGCATAGCGCCCGCCACGCGCTATCTTTCCGCCATCGCCCTGATGGGAGAGCCGGCGATCCTGCTTGTCCTGCTGCGCGGCCATAGCTGGCAGATGGACATGCACATGTACTTCTTCGCCATGCTGGCGCTGACGATCGCCTGGTGCGACCGGCGCGCGATCCTTACCGCCGCAGCGGCAGTGGCGCTGCATCACCTGCTGCTGCTCTACCTGCTGCCCTATGCGGTGTTCCCCGGCGAGGGCAATCTGGGCCGGGTCATCCTCCATGCCGCCATCGTCGTGTTTCAGGCCGCCGTTCTGGTATGGCTGAGCGACCGGCTGGCGGAAAGCTTCGAGCGCAACCAGCGCATGGGCGCGGAAATCCTCGCCAAGAACGAAGCGCTGGAGGAACGCACTCACGAAGCGGAAGAAGCCAACCGCGCCAAGAGCCTGTTCCTGGCCAACATGAGCCACGAAATCCGCACCCCGATGAATGCGATCCTGGGGTTCTGCCATCTTGTCGCGCGGACCGACCTCGATGCGCGGCAGAAGGACTATGTCGGCAAGATCAACCATGCCGGTGTCTCGCTGCTGCGGCTCATCAACGACATCCTCGACTTTTCCAAGAACGAGGCAGGCAAGCTGACGCTGGAAGCGCACCTCTTCGACGTGCGCGGCGCCATCCGCAATCAGGTCCAGCTCGTCGCCGCCGATGCCGAGGCGAACGGCGTCAAGGTGGTGACCCAGATCGCGGGCGACGTGCCTCACCGCCTCGCGGGCGATGAGATGCGCTTCAACCAGGTCGTGCTCAACCTGCTCAGCAACGCGGTGAAATTCTCTGAAGGCGGAACGGTGACGATCCTGCTGGATGTCGGGGCCCAGCAGGACGACCAGATCATGGTGCAGTTGGCGGTACGCGATACCGGCATCGGCATGACCGCCGAGCAGCAGGCCGCACTATTCAACTCCTTCACCCAGGCCGACAGTTCGACCACGCGGCGCTTCGGCGGCACGGGCCTGGGCCTTGCGATCTGCCGCCAGATCGTGGAACAGATGGGCGGCAGCATCCGGGTCGACAGCGCCCCCGGCCAGGGCAGCACCTTCACCTGCCGCATGTGCATGTCGCTGGACGACGAAGCCGATGCCGCCCAGCTTCACGTGCCTGCGCAGGTCCGCGGCCTGCGCATCCTGGCGGCGGACGACAATCCCGCCTCGCGCCAGATCATGCAGGACATATTCTCGGGCTGGGACCTGCCGCTGGACCTCGTGGCCTCGGGCGACGAGGCGCTGGGCGCGGTCGGCGCGGCGGACGATGCCGGAAAGCCATACGACCTCGTGCTGCTGGACTGGAAGATGCCCGGCATGGACGGGATGCAGACGGTGGAGGCGATGCACGGTGCGGTCTACAAGGGCGCCCGCCCGCGCACGATCATCATCACCGCCTACGGCGCCGACGATTTCGTGATGGGCCCGGGCAGCGCGGAAGTGGCCGCCTTCCTAACCAAACCCGTGGTGCCGCGAACCCTGCTCGACACGATTGCCGAAATAGTCTCGTCCAACGCCGCCTTGGTACAGCCTGACGCTCCGGCCGCAGAGACAGTGCCGATGGTCGCCCCGCACCTGCGCGGTCTGCGCCTGCTGCTGGTTGAGGACAACGAGATCAACCGCGAGATCGCCACCGAACTGCTGGTCGATGCCGGGCTTCAGGTAGACATCGCCGAAAACGGCCGCATCGCATGCGAGCGCGTGCGCGATCACGGCGAGACCTATGCGGGCGTGCTGATGGACGTCCAGATGCCCGAAATGGACGGCGTCAGCGCGACCAGGGTGATCCGCGAAAGCTGGCCTGCAGACCGGCTGCCGATCATCGCCATGACCGCCCACGCCTATGAGGAAGAAAAGCAGCGTTGCTTCGCCGCCGGCATGAACGACCACATCGCCAAACCGGTAGACCCGGCCATGCTGATGCGCACGCTGGACCGCTGGCTGAAGGCGGAGCGCTCCAGCGTCCCGCCCGCACCGCCCGCGCCCCCGAAACCGCAAGGCGCGGTGCTGCCCGATACGCTGCCGCCCTTCGGCCTTCAGGCCGCCCTGCTGCGCGTCAACGGCAAGGCATCGTTGCTGCACAAGCTGATCGTCACTTTCGCCGCGACTTATGCAGGGGCCCCGGATGAACTGCGCGACCAGATCGCATCCGGCCTGCTGCCCGACGCCCGGCGCCTTGCGCACAGCCTGAAGGGCGTTGCCGGATCGCTGGAGCTTCCCACGGTTCAGGACGCCGCTTCGAACCTCGAACGGCTGCTGGCGGCCGGTGAGACCGAGCAGGCAGGCAGCGCCATCGCCGAATTGCAGGTCCACCTGAACCCCGCCATCACCGCTGCGCGCAGCCTGACCGGCGGCTCCGCACAAGCGGCGCCGGTCGCTGCCCCCGCGCTGGACCCGGAAGCGGCGCAGCGCACGCGGGCGGAACTGCGCGAACTGGTGGTGCGCCGCAGCCTGGGCGCGCGGGCGGCCTTCACCCGTTTTGCCCAGGCGATCGGCCTGTCCGAGGAAGAACGCGCCCGCCACGGCGTGTTCCAGGCGCTGGAAATGCTGGACTATGGCGCTGCCCTCACCCTGATCGACGCCGAGGAAGCCGACATGCGCGTTGCCGACCCTGAAGGAGCCACCTCGTGACCAGGGCCACCATCCTGATCGTCGACGACGAGATTTCGAACATCGAGATCATGAACGCCGTGCTGGAGGACGACTACGAAGTCTGCTTTTCCACCTCCGGCGAACAGGCGCTGGAAACGGCGCGGACCACTCTGCCCGACCTCGTGCTGCTGGACGTGCTGATGCCGGGGATCGACGGCTTCGAGGTCTGCCGTCAACTGAAGGCCGATCCGCTGTTGGCCGACATCCCGGTGATCTTCACCACCGGACTGGGCGATACGGCGGACGAGATGCGCGGCCTGTCGCTGGGCGCGATCGACTATGTGACCAAGCCCATCCAGCCCGCGATCCTGCGCGCCCGCGTGGGCAACCACGTGGAACTCAAGCGCCTGCGCGACCAGCTGGCCAGCATGGCCGTAACCGATGCGCTGACCGGCCTCAGCAACCGCCGTCAGCTGGAAAAGGCGCTGCACACCGAGACCGCCCGCCTTGCCCGTACCGGGGACTGGCTTTCGGTCATCATGATCGACATCGATTTCTTCAAGCAGTTCAACGATACGTACGGCCACCCCGCCGGGGACCTCTGCATCTCGATGGTGGCTTCTGCCCTGACCCGGGCGGTCAAGCGCGCTTCGGACATCTCGGCCCGTTATGGCGGCGAGGAATTCGCCTGCATCCTGCCCGGCGCCGACCCGCATGGGGCCGAACTGGTGGCGCAGGAAATCAAGCTGCAGGTCCAGTCACTCAACATTCCGCACGAACGCTCGCAGATCAGCCCCTTCATCACCGTCAGCATCGGCGTGGCCAGCGCCCGGTGCCTGCCCGGCATGGCGGCGGACCAGTGGATCGGCCACGCCGACCGGCAACTCTACCAGAGCAAGCACGGCGGCCGAAACCGGATCACCGTAGCCGAATTCGACAACAGCGCTGAATTTTGCCCGACCTGAACGCCTGGCCCGGCGCCTCCCTGAGCGGGAAGCACCGGGCAGGATCGTCAGGTAACCGGTGCCTCACCGCTGCGGCGATGCACCAGCCGGTAGAGCGCGGGCAGCACCAGCAGCGTCAGGATCGTGGATGAGACGATGCCGCCGATCACCACGGTCGCCAGTGGCCGCTGCACCTCGGCGCCCGCGCCGACATTGAAGGCCATCGGCACGAAGCCCAGCGAGGCGACCAGTGCGGTCATCAGCACCGGGCGCAGACGGCTGAGCGCGCCCTGACGCACGGCGTCTTCCAGCGCTGCCCCGCCTGCGCGCAGTTCGCGGATGAAGGCCAGCATGACCACGCCGTTGAGCACCGCGACGCCGGACAGGGCGATGAAGCCCACCCCCGCCGAGATCGACAGCGGCAGTCCGCGCAGCAGCAGCGCGGCCACGCCCCCGCTCAGCGCCAGCGGGACGCCAGAGAAGACGATGCCCGCATCCCTGGCCGAACGGAACAGCGCGAACAGCAGGCCGAAGATCAGCAGCATCACCGCCGGCACCACCAGCCGCAGCCGCTGCGCCGCCGAGATCAGCTGTTCGAACGTGCCGCCATAGCTGATCCAGTAGCCCGCCGGCACCTCCACCTCGCCGCCGACCTTCGCCTGCAGTTCCTCGATGAACGAACCGAGATCGCGGCCGCGAACGTTCGCCGTCACCACCACGCGACGTTTGCCGTCCTCGCGGCTGATCTGGTTCGGGCCGATCACCACTTCCACTTTGGCCACGTCCTGCAGGGGGACGAACCCGCGCGCACCTTCCCCGCTGGCCGGCAAGGGCACGCGCAGGCGGCCGATCTCGTCGGCGCGCTCACGAATGTTCTCAGGCAGGCGTACGATGATCGGGAAACGGCGGTCGCCTTCGAAAACCTGCCCCGCCTGCGTGCCCCCGATCGAGATCGAGACGACATCCTGGACATCCCCGACATTGAGACCCAGCCGCGCCAGCGCCGCCCGGTCCGGCGTGATCTGCAGCACCGGCAGGCCCGTCACCTGCTCCACGCTGACGTCGGCGGCGCCTTCGATGCCGCCGGCGACCTTCTCGATCCGCTGGCCCAGTTCGTGCAGCGTGTCGATATCATCCCCGAACACCTTGATCGCCACATCCGCGCGGACGCCCGAAAGCAGTTCGTTGAAGCGCATCTGGATCGGCTGGGTGAATTCGTAATTGTTGCCGGGGATCGTCTCGGCCGCCTTCTGCATCTCGGCGACGAGCTGCGTCTTGGGCTTGCGCGGGTCCGGCCATTCGCTGCGGTCCTTGAGCAGGACGAAGGTATCCGCGACCGAAGGCGGCATGGGATCGGTGGCCACTTCCGCCGTCCCGATCTTGGCCACCACCCGCTCCACTTCGGGAAAGCGCTTCAGCCGCGCCTCCAGCGCCGATTGCATCCGTACCGCCTGGGTCAGGCTGGTGCCGGGAATGCGCAGGGCGTGCAGCGCGATGTCGCCTTCATCAAGGTTCGGGATGAATTCCGAGCCCATCCGCGTCGTGGCAAAGCCCGCCAGCACGAACAGCCCGGCCGCGATCCCGACCATGGCCTTCGAACGGGACAGGGCAAAGCCGAGCGCCGGTTCGTAAAACCGGCGCGCGCGCACCATGATCGCGCTTTCCTTTTCCTCCACCTTGCCGGTGACGAACAGCGCCACCGCCGCCGGTACGAAGGTCAGCGACAGGACCAGCGCGCCGGTCAGCGCCATGACGACGGTGATCGCCATGGGGTGGAACATCTTGCCCTCCACGCCGGTCAGCGCAAAGATCGGCACGTAGACCAGCGCGATGATGAGCACCCCGAACAGCGAGGGGCGGATCACTTCCGAAGTCGCCGATGCGGCAAGGCCGAAGCGCTCCTCCCGCGACAGTAGCCCGCCCTTGCGGTGCTGCGCCTCGCCGAAGCGGCTGAGGCAATTCTCGACGATGATGACCGCGCCGTCCACGATCAGGCCGAAGTCAAGCGCGCCAAGGCTCATCAGGTTGCCCGAAACGCCGCCGCGCACCATGCCGGTGATGGTCATCAGCATGGTGACCGGAATGACGGCCGCCGTGATCAGCGCCGCACGCACGTTGCCCAGCAGCAGGAACAGCACGACGATGACCAGCAGCGCCCCTTCCAGCAGGTTCTTCTCGACCGTCCAGATGGCTCGTTCGACCAGATCGGTGCGGTCGTAGATCGGCTTGGCGACCACGCCCGAAGGCAACGCCTTTGCCGCCACCGCAAGGCGCTCTGCCGAAGCCTTGGAGACGACGCGGCTGTTCTCTCCCGCCAGCATGAAGACGGTGCCGAGCACTACTTCTTTGCCGTCCTCGGTCGCGGCGCCGGTGCGCAGTTCCTCGCCCATGCCGACGTCGGCGATGTCGGCCACGCGGATCGGAATGCCGCCGCGTGCGGTGACGATAATGCCCTTGAGGTCGTCTATCCCGGCCGCCTGTCCTGGTACGCGGACAAGGTATTGCTCGCCGTACCGTTCGATATAGCCGCCGCCGACATTGGCGTTATTGCGCTCAAGCGCCTGCACTACATCGCCCAGCGTCAGGCCATAGGCGGAGAGGCGTTCGGGCAGCGGGGCGACGTGGTACTGCCGCTCGAAACCGCCGATGGAGTTCACTTCGGTGACGCCCGGCGTATTGCGCAGCTGCGGGCGGATTACCCAGTCCTGCAGGGTGCGCAGGTCCTCGGACGTATAGGCCGAACCGTCCGCCTTGCGGGCGCCGGGTTTGGCCTCCACCGTGTACATGAAGATTTCGCCCAGGCCCGTGGCGATCGGCCCCATCTCGGGTTCGACTCCTGAGGGAAGCTGCGAGCGCGCACTTTGCAGGCGTTCGTTGATGAGCTGGCGCGCAAAGTAGATATCGGTGCCATCGGCGAATACCGCCGTCACCTGGCTGAGCCCATAGCGCGAGACGGAACGGGTATATTGCAGCCCCGGCAGACCGGCGATGGCCGTTTCCACCGGGAAGGTGATGCGCTGCTCGGATTCCAGCGGAGAGAAGCCTTCCGCCTCGCTGTTGATCTGGACCTGGACGTTGGTGATATCGGGCGTGGCATCGATGCGCAGGGCATTGAAGCTCCACACGCCAAGCGCGCACAGCACCAGGACCGTGCCCATGACTGCCCAGCGAAAGCGGATGGCAGCGGCGATGATGCGCTCCAGCAGAGGCGCGCCGCGCGGGGGTATGGCGGTATCAGTGGTCATGGCTGGCCCCCGACTTCTCGATGTCCGCCCGGATCAGGAAGGCGCCTTCGGCGACATATTCGGTGCCCGGTTCCAGCCCGCCCAGCACCTCGGTCCATTCCGGGGTGCGGCGGCCGATCTTGAGCATGCGCACTTCATATGTGTTGCCCACGCGCGCGAAGACCACCTCGAAGTCGCGGAAACGCTGGATCGCGCCGGTGCGCACGGCTAGCGGCGCCGCCTGTTCACCCACCGCGAAAGACCCTTCCACGCCCATTCCGGCGCGGAACGACTGGTTGGCCGATTCCGGCAGGTGGACGTGGGCCATCAACGTCTGGCTGACGAGGTCGGCGGTCGGCACAATGGCCTCCACCTCGGCCTGGAGGCGGGTGTCGCCGGAAAGGCTGCGCACTTCCACGCGCTGGCCTGCGCGCACGCGTTCGGCATCGCGCGGATAGATGAAGAATTCGGCGTGCAGCTTGTTCGGATCGGCGACGACGAACAGCGGGGTGTCGCCGGTAACCCCGCCGATGTTCGAATTCTTCTCGATGATCACGCCGCCGATCGGGGTGGTGACGGAATAGGTGATGAGCGAATGCTGCGATTCCACCCGCGCCAGGACCTGCCCGCGCGACACTTTCTGGCCCAGTTCGCCGCGCATCCAGGTGACGACGCCAGGCAGGCGCGCGCGCACTTCCGCCTTGCCTTCCGGGGTGATCTCGATGCGTCCCGATACGTCGACCATTTCCGCCAGGTCGGCGGGCCCGGCCTTCTCCACCTTCACGCCGCCGGCGCGCGCGGCGTCGGCGGAAATGGTCGTGCGGCCTTCGTAGGAGGCATAGGCCCAGCTATGGCTGCGCCCGCCTTCGGTCGCCGTGACCTTGACGTCGAAGCTATGCGGTTCGCGCACCGCGCCATTGCCCTTGAGGTAATCGCCTTGAGGCGCAAAGCCAAAGCGATCAACCCGCCCGCCAAGACGCTTCAGTTCGACCGACAGCTTGACTTGGGAAGGCGCCACGGGCTTGCCGTCCCGGTAGGCATAGACGTGGAATTCGGGGTCCACGCCGTCTTCGAAGATGGTCACCTCAACGGCGAAATCACCGTCGCGCAGCATTCGCCCGCGATGGGGGCCGCGTTCGAATTCTTCCTCGGCCGCTTCGTGGCCTTCGCCTTCCTCGGTGGGTGTTTCGGGACTGCCGCCGCAGGCGGGCAGCAGGGTGACGGCGGCCAGGAGGGATAGGGGCAGGCCGGTGCGCAGCAGATATTTCGGGGTCATCAGCGGTTCTCCGCGCTGGAAAGAAGGGAAGCGTAGCGGCCGGTCAGACGGTCCAGCCGCGCTCCGGCAAGGTGGTAGCGGCGCAGCAGTTCGATCCGGCGCTGGTGCGCCTGGGTGACCACTTCGCGCGCGTTGGCAGCCTCAAGGTAGGTGAAGGCAAGGCCCCCGCGCCGCAGCCCGTCCTGGATCAGCGATACCGAACGGCGGGCGCCGGGCAGCACTTCGCGGTCGATCCGCCCGATCTCGCTCGCCGTCGCTTCGCGGCTGGCGACAAGGCCCGCGATTTCGCGGTCGCGCTCGATGCGCGACACCGCCAGTTCGGCCTCCGCAGCGGTCTGCTCGGCCATGGCGCGTTCGACATTGGCGCGGTTTGCCCGGCGTGTGCCGATCGGGATCGAGGCGCCCACCACCAGAGCCACGTCGCCGTACTGCGCCAGATGCCGCACCGCGCCCTTCAGGGTGAGGTCGGGGGTGCCCTTGCCGTCCTCCATGCGCACGCGCGCGCTGGCGGCATCGCGCTCTGCATTCAGCAGGTCGAGATCAGGCGCTTCCTGCGCCGGTGGACCGACGAGGTTCACCGCCGCCTCGAACTCGGCCTTGTCGAGCGTGAAGTCGCCCGCGCCGCCCCAGTAGAGGGCCAGCCGGTCACGCGCGATGCGGGCCGCCTGCACCGCCTGATCGCGGGCGATGCGTGCCTGCGCGGCGTCGGTACGCGCGCGCTGCGCCGCGAACAGCGGGTCGAGCGCGGCCGAAACCCGGCGCTTCACTTCACCCTCTACCGCCTGGGTGGAGCGCAGGTGTTCCTCGGCGACGCCGATGGCGGCCTCGGCGGCAAGGGCATCGACCCAGGCCTCCTCGACCCGCTCCAACAGGTCCAGCGTGCGCAGTCGTCCGCGCTGGTGGATGACGCCCAGTTCGGAACGCGCCGCGTCGATCCGCGAATCGCGCTTTCCCGAACGCTCCAGCGTACGTTCGTACCATAGCGTTGTCTCGGCCATGTTGGCTGGACGGTAAGTGCCAGTGCCGGCGAAATTCTCGGCATCGAAGGCCAGCGCGTCGAGAGGGCGCACCCCGGCCTGGCGCACCCCGGCTTCGGCCGCTTCCATGCGCGCGGCGGTAGCGCTGACGCTGGGATCGGCCTGCGCCGCGCGGGCCAGCACATCGGCAAGGTTCAGGGTCTGGGCCAGCACGTTCGGGCTGGCCGTCAGGAGAAGAAACGCGGCGCCAATAGACAGCCGGCGCGCAGTGCGCACGGCGGCGCACCTCGAAAGGCAAGTGGACATGAAAAGCCCCCGCTAAAAGGCATGTAGAAAAGTCCGCGCCTACAGGCGAAGCGCGGACGGTCAGGCTGCGGAGGGCAAAGTCTTCGGAGGGCGCTCGGGCGCGTGCACGGTCTGGCCGGGAACGGCGGCAACCTGCGGAATGCCGAGCCGCAAAGATGAGGCAGCCATGTCCGCCGACTGCGCGCCATGAAGCGCCGGCAGGCTCGATCCATGATCGGCATGATGATGGTGATGCGCGGGCACGGTGCCTTCGGCGTCGCGCTCGTTTTCGGCCTGCGCTTCGTCGGCGGCGGTATCTATGTGAATATCGGCGCCGTCCAGCGTGACCGCGCCAAGCCCTTCGTGATGGTGCGCGCCGTGCACTTCGCCGGGAATGTCATGCTGGATACGATCCGACGCGCTCACCCCTTGCACCGCAGCCGAAAGCAGTACCAGAAACAGGCACAGCATCACGCAAAGGCGGCTGATGGAAAGGCATGGCGTTACCGTCACATCCATCACGCTATAGCCTCCGCGTGCTCCCCGCAACCCGAACGGCTGTCGCAGCGAAAGAGCGGCATAAAATGACGGGGAGAATCAGCCCCGGATTCCAAGGTTAGCAGCGCATCATGCCGTCATTGCCGCCCAGAGAGGCAGGCCGCGCCTATCCGCCGCCCATCTTCGGCATAAATCCTCCGGCCTTGAGGATAGCTTTTTCAAGGAAGACGGAAGGCTTGAAACCTCCGCATCCGGGAAGCGACGACCATAGGGGGTCCGCCATGAGCACGATGCAGAAATTGCGCGCTCCGCAAAAATTCGGGCTGGCGCCAACCTGCGAGTATGGATAAGCGATGATATAGTATATCACCACACGCCGCTTCGCGCATCGTTCTATAATGCCTCTCGGCCGCCCCCTCCAGGGTGGCCGCCGGCGGGAAGTCCGGTCCCGGCAGGGACTACGAAGGGAATTACGAATGGCATCAGGAACCATAGCCAGCAGCGATTGGCCAGGCGCCGCGCACAAGGACCGAAGCCCGGCCAATCCCGCCGCGGCGCGGACCCGCCTGATTGCGATCGATGCGCTGCGAGGCCTCGTCATGCTGTTCATGCTAGTCGACCATGTGCGTGAAACTTGGTTCCTGCACATGCAGGTCACCGATCCGGTGGACGCCGCCACGGCCGATCCGGCGCTGTTCTTCACCCGCCTGGTATCAACGTTCTGCGCGCCGGTCTTCGTAGCGCTCACCGGCCTGTCCGCCTGGCTCTACGGACAGTCGCATACCAAGGCGGAAGTTTCCGCGTTCCTGCTCAAGCGCGGGCTGTTCCTGATCTTTCTGGAGCTGACCTTCGTCGGCTTTGCATGGACTGCCAAGTTCCCGCCCAGCACGTTCTGGTTGCAGGTCATCTGGTGCATCGGCATCTGCATGATCGCCCTGGCCGCCCTGATCTATCTGCCGCGCGCAGCCATGATCGCCTTCGGCCTCGTCATCGTGTGCGGCCACAACCTGCTCGACGGTATCGTGCTGACGCCGGAGCAACCGTTCTATCCGCTCTGGGCTATCCTGCACCAGCGCGCGATCATCGAGCTTGGCGGCGGCATGATCGCCAAGACCACGTATCCGGTGCTGCCGTGGATCGGCCTGATCGCGCTGGGCTATGCGCTTGGCCCGTGGTTCGCGAAGGGTTCCGACCCGGCCCTGCGTATGCGCCGCCTGACCATGCTGGGCGCTGGACTGATCCTGGGCTTCGTGTTGATCCGCTTCGCCAACGTCTATGGCGACAAGCCCTGGTTTCACGCCGAAACCCCGCTTCGCACGGTGATGAGTTTTCTTGCGCTGACCAAGTACCCCCCTTCGCTGCTGTTCCTGATGCCCACGATCGGGTTCGGGGCGCTGATGATGGCGCTGTTCGAAAAGGTGCAGGATCATAGGACGATGCCGATGCTAGCCATGCTGGGCGGCGCGCCGATGTTCTTCTACCTGCTGCACCTTTATGTCCTCAAGGCGATCTACCTCGTTGCCCTGGCGATCTACGGCGCGAACAAGGGCACGGTGTTTGGCGTGGACAACGTCGCCACCGTGTGGATCTGGGTCGCGCTGCTGGCAGTGCCGCTGTATATTCCCACCCGCTGGTTCGCCGGTCTGAAGCAGCGCCGCAAGGATATCTGGTGGCTGAAATACCTGTGATGCCCGGCCGGGCCGCAGGCCGAAAGGCGGTGTGAGCGGCCCGGCATATTGCGCGCAAATGGGCAGGCATTCACAACATTACGCTGCCCGGACCAACTTTTTCGATGCAATATTCTCGGAAGACCTCATAGTCTTCAACTTACGAACAAAGCGCAGCAAAGCGCTAATAACAAAAATTCGCAGGGAATTCGAACGTTCACGATCCATAGTCGTGCCGAATGGGGAAACTCATCGATCGAATAGGAACGGAATAGACAAGCTCTAATAGTAAAGGGGAATACCATGAGGGCCAGTTCCGTACTCAACCAAATTCTCGCCGTTAGCGTATCTGCTCTTGCGACGATGGCGGCTTCGTCCGTCTCCGCTCAGGAAGCGCCGGAAACCGGCACCGAAGGTAGTGCGATCGTCGTCACCGGCCTGCGCCAGGCCTATATCGGGGATCTGCCCGTGCAGGACATCCCGCAGAACGTGCAAAGCCTGGACGGCACCGTGCTGCAGGGCCTGGGCCTTACCCGCCTCGACACCGCGCTCGACCTTGTCAGCGGCGTCGCGCGGCTGAACAACTTCGGCGGTCTGTGGGACGGCTACGCGATCCGCGGCTTCGCGGGCGATGCCAACAACGTGCCGACCGGCTTCCTCGTCAACGGCTTCAACGCCCGTGGTTTCTCCGGCCCGCGCGACACGTCCAGCGTCGAGCGTATCGACGTCCTGAAGGGATCGACTTCCGCACTGTTCGGGCGCGGCGAACCGGGGGGCACCGTCAACATCGTCACCAAGAAGCCTGAATTCCAGGCCAAGGGCAATCTTCAGGTCCAGGGCGGCAGCTGGAACAGCTACCGCGTCGACGCCGATTACACGACGCCCCTTTCCAACAGCATCGCCGTCCGCATCAACGGCGCCTACGAGAACGCGGACAGCTTCCGCGACACCATCCACTCCGAAAAGATCTTCATCACCCCATCGATTCTGGCCAAGCTGGGCAGTTCGACCACGGTTTCCTACGAGTTGGAATTCGCCTCGCTCAAGGTGCCGTTCGACCGCGGCATTCCGATCTTCAACAACGACTTCACCCGCCTGCCCGCATCGCGCTTTCTGGGTGAGCCGGGCGACGGCCCGATGAAGGCCGACATCCTGGGTCACCAGCTTCAGGTACAGCATGATTTCAGCGACAACTGGAGCATGCTCGCCGGCGTTTCCTATCGCACCACGCACCTGCGCGGCGTTGGCGAAGTGCCTGAACTGGTTGCCGGCCGCCAGCCGTTCCTGCGGCCCGGCCCCACCGCCGGCACCCTGCTTTCGCGCCAGAGCCGCTATCACAACTTCAAGTCGGAAAACCTCATCACCCGCGCCGAACTGACCGGCCACTTCAACGTTGCAGGCATGGCCAATACCCTGGTGATCGGCGCCGACTACGACTACTTCAAGCTGGACCAGGTGCAGACCCGTTTCCGCCCCGCCGCCTACACCGGCCAGCCGAATGCGGCGATCAACGCGATCGACGTGCTCAATCCGGTCTACGGCGCCTATCCTGCGGTCAATTCACGGGCGTCGCTGGTATACGACCGGCTGGAGCAGGACTATTCCTGGGGCGCCTACTTCTACGACCAGATCGACCTCACCTCCTGGCTGAAGGTGCGCGCGGGCGGCCGCTACGACGAATTCCGCCAGGACTTCCTGACGCGCAATAACGGCCTGCTCCTCAAGCAGAAGGTCACCAAGTTCAGCCCGCAGGCCGGCGTGGTGGTCCAGCCGACCGATACGCTGTCCTTCTACGGCAGCTTCGGCAAGGGCTTCCGCCCCAACAACGGCGCAAACGTTCAGAACGAGACTTTCCAGCCTGAATCGTCCAAGTCCTACGAAGTCGGCGCGAAGTACATCTCTCCCGGCAATGGCATCACGGCCACCGTCGCGCTGTTCAGCATGACCAAGACCAACATCCTGACCGCCGATCCGGCCAATTCGGGCTTCGTCATCGCCGTGGGTTCTGCCAAGAGCCGGGGCGTCGAATTCGATCTCAACGCCAAGCTGCCCTACGACTTCAACCTGCTGGTCGTATATGCCTATACCGATGCGTTCTGGACCGCCGAATTCAACGATCCCGATTTCGCGAAGCCGATCCTGCCCGGCGATCCGCTGATCGGCATTCCCAAGCACAGCGGCAACGTGATGCTGACGAAGGACTTCACCATCGGCGATGATCGCAAGGCGACGATCGGCGCCGGGGTCCAGTACATCGACAAGCGTCTGGGCGAAACGGCGACGAACTACTTCCTGCCTTCCGCCACGCTGGTGCGCCTGATCGGTTCGGTGGACGTGACAGACAACATCACCGTCAGCGGCAACGTCGACAACCTGTTCGACAAGCGCTGGTTCTCGAACTCCTACTCGGCGCTCTGGACCTTCCCGGGTGCGCCGCGCAGCTTCTCCGTCCGGGCTAATTACCGCTTCTAGGATTGCCCTCTTGCGCCCATCCTGTGGGTGGGCGCAGGCTCGGCGCGGAGGCATCTTGCCCCCTCGCTTCGTTTACGAAAAGCGAGCACGTATGACTTTCCTGTTTCTGGGCGACATGGGCCGCGCCGCGAAAATGCGCGCCGTCTTCGCCGCCGAAGCGCCCGACATCGCGTTCCATGACCGCGAGACGCCGGGCGATGCGGCCACCGTGCGCTATCTCGCCACCTGGACCCCGCCCGCCGATCTGGCATCGCGCCATCCCGGCCTCGAACTGGTCTTCTCGACCGGCGCGGGGGTGGACCAGTTCGACATGGGCCTGCTGCCGCCGCAGGTCAGCGTGGTGCGCCTCGTCGAAAAGCATCTGATCGACGGCATGGTCGAATACGTCTGCGCCGCCGCCCTCTCGCTCCACCGCGACTTCTTCGCCTATGCCCGCGCGCAGCGGGGAGAGCGCTGGCAGGAACTGCCGGTGCTGCTCGCCCCGCGCCGCCGCATCTCGATCCTGGGGGCGGGCGAACTGGGGCGCGGCGTGATCGCGGGGCTTGCGCCCTTCGGCTTCCCGCTTTCCGCGTGGAGCCGCTCGCCCCGCACCATCGAACACGCGGCACATTATTCGGGAGATGATGGGCTGACGCAGATGCTGGCGGCCACTGACATCCTGGTATGCCTGCTGCCACTGACCGCGCAGACCACCGGCGTTTTGTGCCGTGACCTGTTCGCAAAGCTGCCGCGCGGCGCCTGCCTCATCAATGTCGGCAGGGGCGGCCACCTGGTGGAAAACGACTTGCTCGCCGCGCTGGACGATGGCCAACTGTCGCAGGCCGTGCTGGATGTGACCGCGCCCGAACCGCTGCCTGCCGGCCACCCTTTCTGGCAGCATCCGCGCATTCTGCTGACCCCGCACATCGCCAGCGTCACCGATCCGGCGATGGCCGCGCGCGCCATGATCGCCAACATCCGCCGCCACCGCGAGGGCCTTGCGCCCGAAGGTCTGGTCCGGCGCGACATGGGCTATTGAGCCCCCGGCAGAAAATGCCGACACTACCGCCGGCGAGGCGCCCCGGCGCCAATCCGCGATGCGATCCGACCCACCTTCGAAGCCCACGGCAATCTATGCCGAATGAGACAACAAATGGCACGATATGCGCCGTGATCCACCCCGAGATCGGAGCAAACTTTCGGCAAGGGCGTGCGGTAATCATGGGGTCAGAGCCGGTTCGGCCGGCGCATATTTTTCACTAGGTTATCACTACAAGGGAACGCTTGGATGACATTCCGGCCCAAATATATCAGCTTCGATTGCTATGGTACGCTGACCCGCTTCCACATGTCCGACATGGCGCGCGTGTTCTTCAAGGACACCATCCCCGCCGACAGGATCGAGGCCTTCATCGTCGACTGGGCCCGCTACCGCCTCGACGAGGTGCTGGGCCCCTGGCAGCCCTATAAGGACGTGATCGCCAATTCGGTGGAACGTACCTGCAGGAAGTGGGGCATCGCTTATGACGAAGCCTTCCCGCTGTCGGTCTACGAAGCCGTGCCGACCTGGGGCCCGCACGAAGACGTTCCCGGCGGCCTTTCGCCGATCGGCGACAAGATCCCGCTGGTGATCCTTTCCAACGCCAGCAACGACCAGATCCAGTCCAACGTCGACATGCTGGGCGCACCCTTCCACGCCGTATACACCGCCGAAATGGCGCAGGCCTACAAGCCGCGCATGCAGGCGTTCGAATATATGTTCGACCAGCTCGGCTGCGGCCCGGAAGAGATGATGCACGTCTCCTCCAGCTTCCGCTACGACCACAACACCGCCAAGGACCTGCGTTTCGGCTGCCAGGTCTTCGTCGGGCGCGGTCACGAACCGTCGAGCCCGTTCTACCGCGACATCGAGATCCCGCACATCGGCTGCCTGCCCGCCGTCGTCGGCCTCTGACGCGAATGGCGCAGTCGATGACCCGCCCAAGCCCCCTTTCCTACTGGCTCGCCAGCGCCCCCGCCTTCGATGGCGCGGCCGCCGGTGCGCCCGAAGGCGAAGTGGAGGTCGCGGTCATCGGCGGCGGTTTCACCGGCCTCTCGGCGGCGCTGGCCCTGCGCGAACAGGGCGCCAGCGTCGCCGTGCTGGAAGCCGGACAGGTGATCGGCGAGGCATCGGGCCGCAACGGCGGCCAGTGCAACAACGGCACTCACCAGGATTACGGCGCCCTTGTCGCCAGCCTCGGCCGGGACAAGGCGCAAAGGTTCTACCGCGCCCACGTCGATGCCGTGAACACGGTGGAGCGCGTGACGGCGCAGCACGGGATCGACTGTTCGTTCCGCCGCTGCGGGCGCCTCAAGCTTGCCGCCAAGCCCGAGCATTTCGCCAAGATCGAAAGCGCCTATGCGCTGCTCAAGGCGGAAGTGGATCCCCATGTCGAACTGATCGCGCCGGGCGATATCGTAAGCGAAGTCGCATCCTCGCAGTTTCACGGCGGCCTGCTCCAGACCACCAGCGCCCAGCTCCACCCCGGCCGTTTCGGCATGGGGCTGGCCCGCGCCGGAGCAGCGGCAGGCGCGGCGATTTATGAAAATTCCCCGGTGACCGGCCTCGAACGCGCCGCAGGCAGCGGCTGGACGGTTACCGCAGGCAGCGGCCATATCCGCGCCCGGCAGGTTCTTGTCGCCACTGGCGGCGCTCCTCCCCAGGCCCCGTTCCGCTGGTTCCAGCGGCGACTGGTGGCCGTTGGCAGCTTCATCATCGCCACCGAGCCGCTCGCGCCGGCACTGGTCGAGCGGCTGTTCCCGAACCGCCGCAACTATGTGACCAGCCGGGTGATGGGCAATTTCTTCCGCCTGACGCAGGACGACCGCCTGATCTTCGGCGGCCGTGCCCGCTTTGCGATCTCGGATTCCAGAAGCGACGCCAAGAGCGGCGCGATCCTTGTCGAGGCGATGCGCCGCATGTTCCCCGAACTTGCCGATACCCGCGTCGATCACGTCTGGGGCGGCATGGTCGATCTCACCGCCGACCGCCTGCCCCGCGCGGGCGAGCATGAGGGCCTGTTCTACGCCATGGGCTACAGCGGGCACGGCGTGCAGATGTCGGTCCACATGGGCGGGCAGATGGCACGCTACATGGGCGGCGATATCGCCGCAAATCCTTGGGAAGACCTCGCCTGGCCCGCCATTCCCGGCCATCTCGGCAAGCCCTGGTTCCTGCCCGCCGTCGGCGCCTGGTACAAGCTGCAGGACATCCTTCACTGATGGAAGACAGCCGCAATCCTTCCCGGGGCCTTTCGCGCCGCACCCTGCTGGGCGCCGCCTTGGGCACAGGCGTGGTCGTCACCGCCGGCGGGCTGCTGCTGCCCGGCGACGGGCCGGTCCGCCGCGCCTTGCGCGAAGCGGCCGAAGGCCCGCCCCGCCAGGGCGGCCGCATCCGCGCGGCCTGCATGTCGCTTTCCACCGGCGATACGCTCGATCCGGCGAAAGGCTCGCTTTCCAGCGACTACGTGCGCCACTTCATGCTCTACAACTGCCTGACCGAGCTGGACCGCGACCAGCGCGCGGTGCCCTCGCTGGCGCAGGCCATCGAGAGCGACGACCAGGCGCTGTGGCATATCACCCTGCGCAAGGGCGTGACCTTCCACGACGGCAAGAGCCTGACCTCGGCCGATGTCGTATATTCTTTGCTGCGCCACAAGAACCCGGCGACCGCATCGAAGCTGGCCGCCATCGCCGAACAGTTCACCGCCATCGAGGCCACCGGCCCGCTCACCCTCACCATTCAGCTTGCCGGCCCCAACGCCGATCTGCCGGTGATGCTGGCCCAGTCGCACTTCGCGATCATCGCGGAAGGCGAAAAGCGCTTCACCGGCGGCAATGGCACCGGCCCTTACCGGATGACCGCCTTCACGCCGGGCGTGCGCACGCTGGTCCAGCGCAACAGGAACTACTGGAAGCCCGGCAAGCCCTATCTCGACGAGATCGAGCTGATCGGCATCCCCGACGAAGTGAGCCGCGTCAACGCGCTGCTTTCAGGCGACGTGCATATGGTGCTGGCGGTCAACGCCCGCTCCACCCAGCGCATTGCCGGTTCGGCAAGGCATATCGTGCGCGAAACGCCGTCCTCGCTTTATTCCAACCTCATCATGCGGCAGGACCAGCTGCCTACATCCAACCCGCATTTCGTGGCGGGAATAAAGCAGATGATGGACCGCCCGCTCATCAAGCGTGCGCTGTTCCGCGATTATGCGACGATCGCCAACGACCAGCCGATCCCGCCGTTCCACCCTTATTATCGCGCCGACCTGCCGCAGACCACGCTGGACCTCGACAAGGCGCGCTGGCACTTCGCCAAGACCGGGATCGGCACCGCGCGCCTCCCGATCTTCGCCTCCCCGGCGGCGGAAGGGTCGGTCGACATGGCCTCGATCCTGCAGGAATACGGCGCGCGCGCAGGGCTGAATCTGGCGGTCAACCGGGTTCCGGCGGACGGCTACTGGTCCACCCACTGGATGAAACACCCGCTGGGTTTCGGCAACACCAACCCGCGTCCGACCGCCGACCTGATCTTCAGCCTGTTCTACAAGTCCGACGCGGCCTGGAACGAATCCGGGTGGAAGAACCCGCGCTTCGACAGCCTCCTGCTGGAAGCGCGCGGCGAAGCCGACGAGGCGCGCCGCAAGCAGCTCTACGGCGAAATGCAGGGGCTGGTGCGCGACCACTGCGGCGTCGGCATCCCGGTCTTCATCAGCCTGCTCGACGGCTACGACCGCCGGCTCAAGGGCTGGTATCCGGTGCCGCTGGGCGGTTTCATGGGCTATGGCTTTGCCGAGCATCTGTGGTGGGAGGACTGATCGCCGTGGCTGCCGCTTCTCAAGGTTCGGGCACCAACAAGGTCCTGCGGATGCTGGCCGGGCGCATCGGCTCCTCTCTGCTGACGCTGTTCCTGGTCTCGCTCGTGGTCTTCGCGATCAGCGACCTGCTGCCCGGCGACGCCGCACAGGAAGCCCTCGGCCAGACCGCAACACCTGCCCAGATCACCGCCCTGCGCCATGAAATGGGGCTGGACCGACCGGCCTATGCCCGCTTCGGCGCGTGGGTCGCGGCGATGGCGGGCGGCGATGCCGGCAAGTCGCTGGTGGCCGACATGCCGGTTTCCGACCTGATCGCCACGCGCCTGCCCAATTCGCTGCTGCTCGCCGCGCTGACCACGCTGGTGGCAGTGCCCATGGCCCTGCTGATCGGCATTGCCAGCGCAATGAACCGGGGCGGCCGACTGGACCGCGCGCTCAACCTCGTCACCCTTTCGATGGTGGCACTGCCCGAATTCCTGGTGGCGACGCTGGCGGTGCTGATCTTTTCGGTGAAGCTGCGGGTGTTGCCCTCGATCTCGATGCTTCCGGCCGAGGCGACCTGGGGCGCGACTCTACAGGCGCTGGCGATGCCGATCGTATCGCTGTGCGTCGTCGTGATCGCCCAGATGGCCCGCATGACCCGCGCCGCGATCATCGACCAACTGGACCGTCCCTATGTGGAAATGGCCCTGCTCAAGGGCGTGTGCCCGCGCCGCATCGTGACCCGGCACATCCTGCCCAATGCGGTGGGGCCGATCGTCAATGCCGTGGCGCTGAGCCTGTCCTACCTGCTGGGCGGCGCCATCATCGTCGAGACCATCTTCAACTATCCCGGCCTCGCCAGCCTGATGGTCAATGCCGTGACCAGCCGCGACATGCCGCTGCTGCAGGCCTGCGCGATGATCTTCTGCGCCGTCTATCTCCTCCTGATGCTGGTCGCGGACCTTACCGCGATCCTCGCCAACCCGAGGCTCCGCAACGCATGACCAAGGGCCACACACTGCGCGCCTCCAGGCGCTGGGCGCGCCGCCTGCCGGTCTCCGGCAAAGTCGGGCTGGGCCTTGTCCTGTTCTGGATCGTGATCGCCCTGCTCGGCCCGCTGCTGGCCCCGCATCCGATCGGCGCTTTCGTCGACCGTGCGGTGTTCGACGGCTCCTCGGGCCGGTTCCTGCTCGGCAGCGACTATCTGGGCCGCGACGTGCTGAGCCGCCTGCTATCGGGCGCACGGTACACGGTGGGGCTGGGCGCGGGCGCGGCGATCATCGCCTGCACCATCGGCACCTCGCTGGCGCTGACGGCGGCGGTGGGACGTCCGTGGATGGACGAGCTGCTGTCACGCTTCATGGACACGGTGATCTCGATCCCGTCCAAGATTCTCGCGCTGGTGATGGTCGCGGCGTTCGGCTCCTCGCTGTGGCTGCTGCTGCTGATCGCCGGGCTGACTTACGTGCCGGGCAATTACCGCATCGCCCGCGCGCTGGCGGTGAACCTTTACCAGATGGACTTCGTCGTCGTCGCCCGCGCCCGCGGCGAAGGGCCGGTCCACATAGCCCTGCGCGAAATCCTGCCCAACATGATCCATCCGCTACTGACCGATTTCGGCCTGCGCTTCATGTTCATCGTGCTGCTGCTCTCGGCGCTGAGCTTCCTCGGCCTTGGCGTGCAGCCCCCTGCCGCCGACCTTGGCTCGCTGGTGCGGGAGAACATTTCCGGCGTCCCGGAAGGCGCATGGGCGATCCTGATGCCCGCCCTTGCCATCGCCACCCTGACGGTGGGGGTCAATCTTCTGATCGATGCGCTTTCGGTGCACGGAAAGCGCGGCTGATGTACGCTTCGGATACACCCCATGTCCGTGTAGAGGGCCTCCAGATCAGCGCGCAAACGCCGGAAGGGCAGCCGATCGTCATCGTCGACGATGTCAGCTTTTCCATCCCGCGCGGCGAAGTTCTGGCGCTGATCGGCGAATCCGGTTCGGGCAAGACCACTATCGCCCTCTCGCTGCTGGGCCACGTCCGCCCCGGCGCGGCGATCACCGCAGGGCGCATCCAGGTGGGCGATGCCGAGATCACCGCGCTTGCGCAGCCGGCCCTGCGCGCCCTGCGCGGCCACCACATCGCCTATGTGGCGCAAAGCGCGGCGGCCGCCTTCAACCCCTCGCGCACGCTGATGGACCAGGTGATCGAGCCCGCGCTGATCCACGGCGCGATGACCCGCGCCGCAGCGCAGGCCAAGGCGGTGGACCTGTTCCGCGCCCTTGCCTTGCCCAATCCCGAGACTATCGGCCAGCGCTATGCCCACCAGCTTTCCGGCGGCCAGTTGCAGCGCCTGATGGCGGCCATGGCGCTCATCACCGACCCCGAACTGGTCATTCTCGACGAGCCGACCACCGCTCTCGACGTGACCACACAGATCGGCGTGCTGCAGGCATTCCGCCGCGTCGTGCGCGATCTGGGCACCACCGCCGTCTATGTCAGCCACGACCTTGCCGTGGTGGCGCAGATGGCCGACCACATCGTGGTGCTGAACAAGGGACAAGTGCGCGAGGCCGGGACCACCGACCAGATCCTCAACGCCCCGGCAGACGATTATACCCGCACGCTGATGGCCGCCGCCCGCCCCTCGCGCAAGGCAGAGGCCGGGATTTCGCGCGCCACGCCGATCCCGCTGCTGGAAGTACGCGGCCTCACCGCAGGATATGGCCGGATCGACAGTCAGGGCAATCCGGCGATCCCGGTCCTGCGCGATATCTCGCTAACCCTTCAGCGCGGCGAAATCCTGGGCGTCATCGGCGAATCCGGCTCAGGCAAATCGACGCTGGCGCGCGCCATCGCCGGCCTCGTCCCGCCCGCGCGCGGGGAAGTGCTGCTCGACGGCGGCGTCCTGCCCAAAGGCCTCGACGGGCGCAGCCGGGAAGAGTTCTGCCGCATCCAGACGGTGTTCCAGAACGCCGACGTGGCGCTAAATCCCGCGCATACCGTGGGCCAGATCCTGAAGCGCCCTCTCGCCTTCTACCACCGCCTCAGGGGCGCGGAAGCGGATGCGCGGGTGGACGACCTGCTCGACCGTATCCGCCTGCCGCGCAGCCTTGCGGATCGCCGCTGCACCGACCTTTCCGGCGGGCAGAAACAGCGCGTAAACCTTGCCCGCGCGCTGGCCGCAGACCCCGAGGTGATTCTGTGCGACGAGGTCACATCCGCGCTCGACACCGTGGTCGGCGCCGCGATCCTCGAACTGCTGGCCGAACTGCGCCGGGATCTGGGCATCGCGATGATCTTCATCAGCCACGATATCTCCACCGTGCGCGCCATCTGCGACGAGATCATGGTGCTTTACCTTGGCGACGTGGCCGATCAGGGGCCGTGCCGCTCCTTCGCGCGGGCGCCCTATCACCCCTATACCGACATGCTGATCTCCTCCGTGCCCGAAATGCGGCCTGGCTGGCTCCCGGATGGCGCGGGCTGCGTGCCCCTGCCGCCTGTCACCCCGGCTACCGGGGTCGACCTCTGCCGCTTCCTGCCGCGCTGCACCTTGCGCGTCGCGGGTACCTGCGACACCCATTTCCCGCCCCGCAGAACGCTGGCCGCCGGTAATGACGTGCTGTGCCATCTGGGCGAGGAGGCGCTGGCATCCGCCCAATATGCCGCGCGGGAACCGGCATGAGCGGCCGCTTCGTCCGCCTCGGCGAAACCGGCCGCGCCGCTGTTTCATTCCACGTCGATGCCCGGCCAGTCAGCGCGCTGGAAGGCGACACGCTGATGGTGGCCATGCTGACGAGCGGCGACCGGCTGCGACAATCGGAATTCGGCGACGGCGCGCGCTCGGGCTTCTGCCTGATGGCTGCCTGCCAGGACTGCTGGGTCTGGACCGAGGAGGGCACGAAGCTGCGCGCCTGCTCCACCCCGGCGGCAGAGGGATTGAGGATCGTGACAACCGAACCGGGGGCGACATGGCTCAACCATCCATAGTCGTCGTGGGCGCCGGACCGGCCGGAGTACGCGCCGCGCAGACGCTGGTCGCGGCGGGCATCCGCCCCGTCGTGATCGACGAAGGCCGCCGTGCGGGCGGCCAGATCTATCGCCGCCAGCCCGAAGGCTTCACCCGTAGCCACGAAGCTCTCTACGGCACCGAGGCCAAGCGGGCGCGGGACATTCACGAGACGTTCGACGCGCTGATCCCGCAGATAGATTACCGCCCCGAAACCCTTGTCTGGCACATTTCGGGCGGGCACGTCTGGACAGTCGGCGCGGACGGGGCGCACCGGTCGGTCCCCTATGATGTGCTGATCCTGTGCACCGGCGCCACCGACCGGGTGATGCCGGTTAAGGGCTGGAACCACGCGGGCACCTACAGCCTGGGCGCGGCGCAGATCGCGCTCAAGGCGCAGGCCTGCGCGATCGGCAGTAAAGTGGTGTTCCTCGGCTCCGGCCCGCTGCTCTACCTCGTGGCGCAGCAGTATGTGAAGGCGGGAGCGAACGTGGCGGCGGTGCTGAACACCGCGCCCGCCTCCGCGCGGATCGCCGCGCTGCCCAGACTGGCGGCGCAGCCCGGCGCGTTGTGGAATGGCGTGATGCTGACGATGGCCCTGAAGCGCGCCGGCGTAGCGATGCACCACGGCGTCACCCCGATCGAGATCGAGGGCGACGCGCAAAACGGGGTGAGCGCCGTAGCCGTCCGCCTCGCAAATGGACGCGAGATGCGCTTCGACTGCGATGCGGTGGGCATGGGCCATCACCTGCGCCCGGAAACCCAGTTGGCCGACCTTGCCCGCTGCGAATTCGCCTTCGATCCCGCCGTGCGTCAGTGGCTGCCGGTCCGCGATGCGGATGGGCGCGCCTCGGTGCAGGGTGTCTATCTGGGCGGCGACGGCGCGCGTATCCTCGGCGCCCGTTCTGCCGAGGCCAGCGGCACGCTCGCCGCGCTCACCGCGCTGGGCGATTTCGGCCTGCCCATCGTGGCGGGCGAGCGGCAGAAGCTGCGCCGCGCCATCGCCGGGTACGACCGCTTCGCCAAGGGACTGGCGCAGGCATTCCCCTGGCCGGTCGCCCAGGCCGCCGCGCTGCCCGGCGATGCCATCGTCTGCCGCTGCGAAAGCATCTCGGCGGGAGACCTGCGCGCCGTCGTCAATGAAACAGGCGCGCGCGAAGCCAACCGCGCCAAGGCGCTCAGCCGCGTCGGCATGGGCCGCTGCCAGGGCCGCTACTGCGGCCTCGCCGCCGCCGAGGTCATCGCCGCCGAGGCGGGCGTGCCCATCGAAACAGTCGGCCGCCTGCGCGGCGCGGCGCCGGTAAAGCCGGTCGCCTTCTGCACCGCGAACGAACCCGAGGCCCCCGCCGCATGACCGCGCCGCATCAGTCAGACGTGCTCATCATCGGCGGCGGCATCATGGGCTGCGCCTCGGCGTTCTTCCTGCGCCAACGCGGACTGTCGGTAACGCTGCTGGAGACCGACCTGGTCGGCCGGCAGGCCAGCGGCACCAACTTCGGCAATGTTCGCAGGCAGGGCCGCCCGCTCTACCAGTTGCCCCTCGCCAACCGCTCCATCGCCATCTGGCGCAATGCCCGCGAACTGCTCGGCAGCGACGTCGAGTATCTCCAGCGCGGGCACATGCGCGTGTGCTACCGCGACAAGCCTGAAATCGCGGCGAAGATGGAAAGCTACGCGCTGGATGCCGGCCAGGCCGACCTCGATCTGGAAATGCTGTCGGGCAATACGCTGCGCAGCCGTTTCCCGTTCCTCGGCCCGGAAGTGCTGGCGGCATCGCTTTCCGCCCAGTGCGGCCATGCCAACCCGCGCCTCACCGGCCCCGCCTTCGCCCGCGCGGCAGAGCGGCTGGGCGCGGTGATCCACGAAAACTGCAAGGCCGTCAGCGCCGAAAAGGACGGCGGCGATTTCCATGTGCGCACTGCGGACGGCCGCGAATTTCGCGCACCCACGCTGCTGGTGACCGCCGGGGCATGGGCCAGGACTTTCGTCGAAGGATTCGGCGAGACGGTCCCCCTCACCTCGCGCGGGCCGAACATGTGCGTAACCGAGCCGCTGCCTTACGCGATCGGCCCGTCCATCGGCGTGGCGACGCCCGATACGGTGGAATCGGTCTATTTCCGGCAGGTGGAGCGCGGCAATCTGGTGATCGGCGGCAGCATGCAGAACCAGACCTTCCCGGACGACTACCGCGTCTACATCGACCCCGCCAACAGCCTGGGTCAATGGCGCCAGATGCAGCGCCTGTTTCCCGCCATCGGCCGGGTGAACATCATCCGCACCTGGAGCGGCATCGAAAGCTACCTGCCGGACGATCAGCCGGTGATGGGGCCCAGCGGCGCCGTCAGCGGGCTGTTCTACGCCTTCGGCTTTTGCGGCGCGGGCTTCCAGCTTGGCCCCGGCGTAGGCGAAACGATGGCCGAACTGATCGCTACCGGCGCGACCGCGATCGACCTTTCGCACTACCGTATCGGCAGGTTCGCGCAAAACTGATTGGTCGTCCCGGAACAGGTCCGGGACGACACCCAACTCACAACTGGATCAGCGCGGCCTTGCTCTTGAGGTTCGCGGCATAAGCCTCGCGCCCCAGATCCTTGCCGATGCCGGACTGCTTGAAGCCCCCGGTCGGCAGCATGAAATCATTGCTGCGGCCATAGCGGTTCACCCAGACCGTCCCGGCCTCCAGCGCCCGCGTCGCGCGCAGCGCCCGGTCCAGGTTACCGGTGTGCACGCCCGCAGCAAGGCCATAAGCGCTGTCGTTGGCGAGGGCATAGGCCTCCTCCTCGTCCGCGAAGGTCTGCACGGTCAGCACCGGGCCGAAGATTTCGCCCTGCACCGCCTCGCTGTCCTGCGCCAGCCCGGTAAGCAGGGTGGGCAGGTAATAGCTGCCCTGCTGCGGCGCGAGGGCGCGGCGGCCGCCGGTCACGGCTTCTCCGCCAGCCGCCAGCGCGCGCGACACGGTCCCGTCGATCTGGCCAAGCTGCTTTTCGGAGATGATCGGGCCCATCGTGGTGGCATCGTCCCAGGTCGTGCCCATACGGTGCGCCTCGAAGGCAGCGACGATCCGGCCGACCACTTCCTCGGCCACCTTGTCCTGCACCAGCAGGCGCGATCCGGCGACGCAGACCTGTCCGCTGTTGAGCGTGATAGCCCGCGCGACCGTGGCAGCGGCCTGGCCCAGATCTTTGGAGTCGGCAAAGACGATCTGCGGGCTCTTGCCGCCCAGTTCCAGCGTCACCGGCTTGGGGCCGGTCTCGGCGCAGGCGCGCATGATGGCGATGCCGGTCGCGGTCGATCCGGTGAAGCTGACCTTCGAGACGCGCGGATGACGGCACAGCGGATCGCCAACCGAGAGGCCGTCGCCCTGCACTACGTTGAACACGCCCGCCGGCAGGCCCGCCTCGATCGCCAGTTCCGCCACGCGCACGATGCTGAACGGCGTGAGTTCCGAAGGCTTGAGCACCACCGAATTGCCCGCCGCGATGGCCGGGGCGATCTTCCATGCAGCCATGACCAGCGGCAGGTTCCACGGCGCCACTGCCGCCACCACGCCGTAAGGCTCGGTGATGGTCATGCCCAGCTTGTCAGGCGTGGTGGCCACAACCTCGCCGCCCATCTTGTCCGCGAATTCGGCAAAGAAGCGCAGGCATTCGGCGGTGTAGCTCAGGTCCCAGGCCAGGATTTCGCCGATGGTGCGCGTCGATCCCACCGCTTCCAGCGGGGCGAGGCGGGCGGCATCGGCCTCGATCAGATCGGCCCAGCGGCGCATCACCTTCATGCGGGCGCGCGGATCGGTGCCGGCCCAGCCGCTGGTCTTGAAGGCGCTAAAGGCATTTTCTACCGCGGCATCGACCTGCCCGGCGCCGGCACTGTCCAGCGCGGCATAGACATTGCCGTCGGACGGGCGGCGAACGTCCATCGCCATGCCATCGCCCACCAGACGGCGGCCCGCGACGAAGTTGTTGGCGTCCTCGGTGCCGATCAGGAGGGGGTTGAAGCTGTTCATGCGGCGCTCCCTTGGGTGATTCCAACCCCGGATATACGGGCCGCCGCGCGGCATTTAGCGTTTCCCCGCGATACGCTCCGCGATAATGTTCTGAATTAATTCGGAAGGCGGCACCTTATTCCAGCAGGCAGTTTCTACTGTCAGGCCAATCGCCTCCTCCACGTGGAGGAGGCTGCACGCCGTTCTGGAGGAACAAGGAAATGGCAACAGGCCTGAAAAAGGCCGTTCAGCTGCGGGCCATGGGGCCGGACGACCTGTCCGCCGCCTATGAGCTTTCGCGCGAACAGCAATGGCCGCACCGGGAGAAGGACTGGGATCGGATGCTCGATCTCGGCCAGGGCGTGATCGTCGAAAGCGAAGGCAGGATCGTCGGCACCACCATGTGGTGGACCTTCGGAGAGGATGTCGCCTCGATCGGCATGGTCATCGTATCGAAGGACGTGCAGGGCCAGGGCCTGGGCCGCCAGCTCATGAACGCCGCGTTGGAGCAGATCGGCGAACGAACCGTGCTTCTCAACGCCACCGCCGAGGGGCTGAACCTCTACCGCGCGCTTGGTTTCGAGACGGTGGGTTCGGTCTACCAGCATCAGGGCGCGGCCTTCTCCGTACCGATCCCCGAACTGATCCCGAACGAGCGCGTGGCGCCGATGAAGGCGGGCGAAATCCCCGACATCGTCGAACTGGACCGCCACGCTACCGGGCTGAACCGGGGCCGCGCGGTCGAATACCTTTGCAGCTACACCCAAGGCGTCGTGCTCAACCGTGACGGCAATCAGGCGGGTTACGCGCTGTTCCGCCGCTTCGGCCGGGGATATGCCATCGGGCCGACCGTGGCGCCGGATATCGGCGGGGCAAAAGCGCTGATATCGCACTGGCTGGGATCGAACGCCGGCATGTTCTGCCGCCTCGACGTGCCGGACGACAGCGGCCTTTCGGGCTGGCTCGATGAAATGGGCCTGCCCTGCGTCGGGCGGGTAACGCGCATGTGCCGGGGCACGGCGCCGCAGGCGGGCGTGCTGGCGCGCACGTTCTCGCTCATCAACCAGGCTTTGGGCTGACGGGATCATCATGATTGCAGGACTGAAGGACCCGGGCCTTTTCCGGGAAGCCGCGTTCATCGGCGGCGAATGGGTGCAGGCCGGCAGCGGCGCGACCCTTGCTGTCGACGATCCGGCGACGGGAACGGTGATCGGAACCGTGCCTGACCTTGGGATAGACGACACTGAAGCCGCCATTTCCGCCGCACAGGGCGCTTTCGGCCCATGGCGTGCCCGCACCGCCGGGGATCGCTGCGCCATGCTGGAGCGCTGGCACGCGCTGGTGCTGGAAAACGTCGGCGATCTTGCCCGGATCATGACCGCCGAACAGGGCAAGCCGCTGGCCGAGGCGGAGGGCGAAATCCGCTATGCCGCGACCTTCATCAAGTGGTTCGCCGAAGAAGGCCGCCGCGCCTCCGGCCATGACGTGCTGGGGCCGGAAGCCAATCGCCGCGTGCTGGTGATGAAGGAGCCGGTGGGCGTGTCCGTGGCCATCACGCCGTGGAACTTCCCCGCCGCGATGATCACTCGCAAATGCGCCCCGCCCCTTGCCGCCGGGTGCCCGGTGATCGTCAAGCCTTCCGAACTTACCCCCTACACCGCCCTGGCCCTGGCCCGCCTCGCCGAGATGGCCGGTTTTCCCAAGGGCACGATCAACGTCCTGACCGGCCGCCCGGCCGCGATCGGCGGCGCGCTGACTGCCAGCCCAACGGTGCGCAAGCTGTCGTTCACCGGCTCAACCCGCGTGGGCAGCCTGCTGCTGCGCCAGTGCGCCGACACGGTGAAGCGCACCAGCATGGAACTGGGCGGCAATGCCCCGCTGATCGTGTTCGACGACGCCGATATCGACGTTGCCGTCGCCAGCACGATGATCAGCAAGTTCCGCAATTCCGGCCAGACCTGCGTCTGCGCCAACCGCATTCTGGTGCAGGACAGCGTCTACGATGCTTTCGCCGAAAAGCTCGCCAAGGCAGTGTCCGCCCTGCGCGTCGGCCCCGGCGACCGGCCCGGCACCACCATCGGCCCGCTCATCAACGCCGCCGCCGCTGAAAAGGTGAAGGCCCATATCGACGATGCGCTGAGCAAGGGAGCGGCGCTGTTCGCCAGCGGCGCGAACGACATGACCTTCGATCGCTTCGCCGCGCCCGTGGTTTTGACAGATGCGGCCCCGTCCATGCTGCTGGCGAGTGAGGAAACCTTCGGACCCGTGGCCCCGCTCTTCCGCTTCACGCACGAGGAACAGGCGATCGAGATGGCCAACGCCACCGAATACGGCCTTGCCAGCTACTTCTACACCGAGAACCTGCACCGCGCCTTTCGCGTGGCTGAAAGGCTGGAGGCCGGCATGGTCGCGCTCAACACCGGCTCGATCGCGATGGAAATGGCGCCTTTCGGCGGCGTCAAGATGTCGGGCCTGGGGCGCGAAGGCGGCCGCGCCGGCATTGAGGAATATCTGGAATCCAAGGCCTTCCATATCGCTGGCCTCAAACTCTGACGGGACTTAGATCCATGGTCGATACACGCAGCTACGCCATCTCCGTCATCCCCGGCGACGGGATCGGCACCGAAGTCATGCCCGAAGGTATCCGCGTCCTCGAAAAGGCCGCCCGGCTCTACGGCTTCTCGATCGAGCAGCAATGGCACGATTTCGCCTGCTGCGATTACTACGCGAAGCACGGCAAGATGATGCCAGATGACTGGAAGGCCCAGATCGGCGCGCCGGACGCGATCTTCTTCGGCGCGGTCGGTTGGCCGGATACGGTGCCCGATCATATCTCGCTGTGGGAATCGCTGCTGCAGTTCCGGCGCGAATACGACCAGTACGTGAACCTGCGCCCTGCCCGCCTGATGCCCGGCGTACCCTCGCCGCTGGCCGGGCGCGGCCCCGGCAGCATCGACATGTGGATCGTGCGCGAAAACACCGAAGGCGAATACAGCGCGGTGGGCGGCCACATGTTTCCCGGCACCGACCGCGAGATCGTCATCCAGGAAACGGTGATGACCCGCTTCGGCGTCGACCGCGTGCTGCGTTACGCGTTCGACCTTGCGCAGAGCCGCGGCGCGAAGCACCTCACCTCCGCCACCAAGTCCAACGGCATCGCCATCACCATGCCGTTCTGGGACCAGCGGGTAGAGGAGATGGCGAAAGCCTACCCCGAAGTGCGCGTGGACAAGTACCATATCGATATCCTCACCGCGCAGTTCGTGATGAACCCCGACCGTTTCGACGTGGTCGTGGCCTCCAACCTGTTCGGCGATATCCTTTCCGACCTTGGCCCGGCCTGCACCGGCACCATCGGCGTGGCGCCCTCGGGCAACATCAACCCGGACCGTACCGGCCCCTCGCTGTTCGAGCCGGTCCACGGCTCTGCCCCCGATATCGCCGGCAAGGGCATCGCCAATCCCATCGGCCAGATCTGGTCGGCAGCGATGATGCTCGAACATCTGGGCGAAGCCGAAGCGGCCGCCGCGATCATGCGCGCGGTGGAAACCGTGCTGGCCGACCCCGAACGGCGCACCGCCGACCTCAAGGGCAAGGCCAACACGCAGGACTGCGGCATGGCCGTGGCCGACGCGCTGACGTGAAATATGCCTTGATGGGGAGGCGGCACAAAATGCCGCCTCCCCATCGCAAATAACCGCGCTGTTCGGAAGAACCTCCCAAAGTCGGCGCTTTCTATCCGCGCCGCGACCCTAGGCTAGGCCCATCAACAACTGATGCGAGCCCCGCAGTCATGCCGAATTCGAACCGCTCACTTCTGGAAATCGACCGGGACCACCTGATCCACCCGGTCACCTCGTTCCGCGGCCACGAAGCGCGCGGCGCGACGATCCTCCAGAGCGGACAGGGCATGTGGCTCACCGATATCGACGGCAACCGCCTGCTCGATGCCTTCGCCGGGCTGTGGTGCGTCAACGTCGGCTATGGTCATGAAAGCATCGTGGAAGCCGCCGCCGAGCAGATGCGCCGCCTGCCCTATGCCACCGGGTACTTCCACTTCGGTAGCGAACCCGCCATCCGCCTGGCCGAGCGCCTCGTCGCGCTTTCTCCCGAGGGGCTGGACCATGTCTTCTTCACGCTGGGCGGTTCGGACGCGGTGGACAGCGCGATCCGCTATATCGTCCATTACTGGAACGCGCTGGGCAAACCCTCCAAGAAGCAGTTCATCGCGCTGGAACGCGGCTACCACGGCTCCAGCTCGACCGGATCGGGCCTTACCGCGCTGGCCAACTTCCACCGCAATTTCGACGTGCCGCTGAAATGGCAGCACCACATCGCCTCGCCCTACGCCTATCGAAGCGACGCGGCCGATGATGCCGCCCTGATCGCCGCTTCGGTGAGCCAGTTGAAGGCCAAGGTCGAGCAGCTTGGCGCAGACAATGTCGCCGCCTTCTTCTGCGAACCGATCCAGGGATCGGGCGGCGTCGTCGTGCCGCCGGTGGGCTGGCTGAAGGCCATGCGCGATGCCTGCACCGAACTGGACATCCTCTTCGTAGCCGACGAGGTCATCACTGGCTTCGGCCGCACTGGCCCGATGTTCGCGTGCGAGGCCGAAGGAGTAAGCCCCGATCTCATGACGCTGGCAAAGGGCCTGACCGCCGGCTACGCACCGATGGGCGCGCTGCTGATGTCGGAC
>Ga0308165_1000991_pt1 | contig 43487 bp, 32 predicted proteins | sample PhyWR2_FD_201032 | JGI IMG/M metagenome (GOLD analysis project Ga0308165, IMG submission 201032) | Phyllosphere microbial communities from UC Gill Tract Community Farm, Albany, California, United States - DLSLW.R2 | ecosystem: Host-associated > Plants > Phyllosphere > Unclassified | place: USA...
TTCACATGGTATAGCGACGCTACTTTAAACACAGTAGTATTTACCGGGCCAGTATTTACCACACCAGTATTAACTGCAAGCATAACCTATTATGTAACGGTTAAAGGCGACAATAAATGTGAGAATACTGCAGCAACAGCAAGGGCAGTAGCCATTACGGTAAATGCCTTACCAAACAACCCAGTGGTATCTGCTCCCAACGGAGGTATATGTGCTGGCGATGGAGCTACACTAACAGTAACCAATGCACAAGCTGGTGTTACTTACGAATGGTACAACGCAGCAGTTGGTGGTAATTTATTATTCACCGGTACAACATATAACGTTACTGCATTGGCTGCAACAACAGACTACTACATTTTAGCAATCGGAACAGGAGGTTGTAACAACAACGGAGGCCGTGTTAAAGTAACGGTTACTGTTAACGCTAAACCAACTGTACCAACCGTAGCTTCAACATCGGTTAGTGTGTGTACAGGAAGCCCTGCTGTATTAACTGTTACAAACCCTCAAACAGGTGTAACGTACAACTGGTACACAGCAGCAGTTGGTGGAACATTGGCTGGAACAGGCGTAAACTTTACTACTCCGGCAGTTAACGCAAACACTACCTATTATGTTGAAGGTGCAAACGGAACATGTATCTCATCATCTAGAACACCGGTAAATGTAATTGCCTTACCAGTACCTGTTGCACCAGCATCGGTAACAGCAGCAAACGGCACACTTTGCTCAGGTAGCTCAACCATACTAACGGTAAACAATCCGGTAACTGGATTAATTTACAGATGGTATGCTGCAAGCTCTAACGGCCCAGTATTGGCAGAAGGAATAACCTTTACCACACCAAACCTAACCGCTACCACAATCTATTATGTAGAAGCGATAGCAGTAGGCGGTTGTGCAAGTCCAACAAGAACAGCTGTTACAGTAACAGTACTTCCAGTATTGGATAAACCAGCAGTAGTAGTACAAAGCACTACAGCAAACAGTATAACGTTTGCTTGGGCTGCGGTTGCAGGTGCTACGGCTTACGAAGTATCATTGGATAATGGTTTAACATGGATCAATCCAACAAGTGGATCAACTGGAACATCTTACTTAGTTACTGGCTTAAAACCAGATCAAAGTGTAAGCATCCTGGTAAGAGCCAGAGGTCAGATCGAATGTCAAACCAGTGCAAATGGTAGTGTAACCGGTAAAGCAGCTAATCCATTCGGAGATCAGGTGTACATACCAAATGCATTTACACCAAACAACGACGGTAAGAATGATACCTTCTTAATCTATGGCAATACCATAGCAAGTGCCAAGATGAGTATTTATACACAGTGGGGTCAATTGATATTCCAATCAGATAATGTGGCGAATGGATGGGATGGAACTTTCAAAGGTGTAAATCAGCCGATTGGAGTTTATGTGTACATGGTTGATATTACATTCACCAATGGTACAACATCATTGAGAAAAGGCACTGTAACGCTGATTAGATAAGAAGAGGATTAATAATAAACAGATAAAATCAAAGACCATGAAAATACTATCGGCTTTAAAAATATATGTTGCAGTGCTGGGATTACTGCTGTGTACAGCTAAATCCTTTGCACAAACTGATCCGCATTTTTCACAATACTATGCAAACCCTTTATACCTTAACCCGGCATTAACTGGTGTAATAGACGGCGATTACCGTGCAACAGTAAACTTTAAACAACAATGGAGTGCACTTAACAGTTCTTTCTTAACGGGCGGTGCATCTTTCGATCTTGCACCAAAAAAGAACTTTGCTTTCGGTGCTACCATTTTAAACCAAAGGGCAGGGGAGTTAGATTTTAACTACCTCTCTGCCCTGGTATCAGGTTCGTACCGCTTAAGGTTTGGTGCAGAAGGTTTGCAAATGGTGAGTTTCGGCTTACAGGCTGGGGTAATTAACCGCAGTTTCGATTTCTCTCAAGCCAGGTTCGGTAACCAGTTTAATCCAATTTCGGGCTATGATGGTGGTATGATGAGCGGCGAAACGCTTTCATCTCAATCTTCACTGGTACCAGATGTAAATGCAGGTATCATGTTTTTTGACGGTAACCCCAACAAAAGTGTAAACGTTTTCTTAGGCGCAAGTGCAGCGCACTTAACCCGCCCTATGGACCGTTTCTCTGGAACAAATTCTCGTATTCCTGTTCGTTTTACCGCACATGGTGGTGCAAGGATCAAGGCTTCGGAGTTATTGGATATTGTACCAAACGCATTATTTATGTACCAGGGTAATACAAACGAAGTTTCACTGGGTGCCTATGCACAGCTCAATGTTAATCCATCGGCAAACATCTTGTTTGGTGGCAACTACCGTAATAAAGATGCAGCAATTGCCTTTGTTGGCCTGCAGTTAAAAAACATGGTTTTTGGGTTGAGTTATGATGTAAATACCTCTTCATTCAACCGTGCATCAAACAGTAACGGTGGTTTAGAGCTTTCAATATCCTTAATTGGCCGTAACGGTATTATTGGTCCAAACTTCTTTTGTCCACGTTTATAATTATTCAGATGAAACTATCATGATTTCAAAATCATGATAGTTTCATCACCATCGAAAATAAGTTTAGAAAGATGAAAAAAATATTACTCTTTTTGTTAGTGGCATTTGGCGGTTTTGCAAACGCACAGTATGTGGTAAATTATAAAAAGGTTGCAGATACTTATTTCGAAAATAAGGATTATTATGCAGCGTCTACTTTTTATAAAAAAGCCTTGAAAATTACTGGCGATAGCACCCAGGCCATTTTACCATATGGTAAGGAAAGAAAATCAGCCGCTGATGATAAAGTGGTAGAAGATTATGAAGGATCGATTTATAACCTTGCAGAATCGAGCAGGTTGTACAGGGAATTTAATGAGGCCGAAAAATATTATGCTGTAGCGATAACATTTACCAATACACGTTTTAGAAAGGCATTATTTTATTATGCAGAAAGCTTAAGGGCAAACAAAAAGTTTAACTTAGCTATTGATGCTTTTCAACAGTTTATTCAAAAAAATCCTGGTGAACCATTAACTAAAGACGCACAAAAGGAAATCGAATCGTGTAAGTTTGCGATCGAAGAAATGCGTTTTCCACGTATGGTACAGATTAAAAAAGTACCTGGCAATGTAAATGGTTTAGGATCTAACTATGCGCCTGTTAAAATCAATAACGAGTTATATTTCACCTCATCACGTCCGGTTGCTGTAGGTAGTAAAAAAGATATGGTTAAAACGGATGCCGGAGAAGTTCAGGTATCAACTAAAACCAATCCGTTTATCAACAATATTTATGCAGCCAAAGGCGAATTGACTTCTGCTGATATTGCGGTGAGAAAGATCGATATCAACTTCCCTAAAAATATGGAAATTGCTGCCGCTACTTTTACCCCGGATGGAAATACGATCTATTTTACAGGCTGGAAAGACAAAGAAAAATATGCCATTTACAGTTCGAAAAAAACAGGCGATAAATGGGCAGATCCGCTACCGGTAGGTTTACAGGTAAATAGTAAAGATTTTAATTCATCACAACCTTTTGTAACCACTGATGGTAAATTTTTGCTTTTCTCATCTGATAGAAGCGGTGGTTATGGCAAATACGATCTTTGGTATTGTGCTATTCGCGAAGATGGATCTTTAGGTCAGGCGGTAAACATGGGCCCAACTATAAACAGCGAAGACGATGAGCGTGCACCATATTACAATACATTAACCAAAAAATTATTGTTCAGTACCGATGGTAGGGTAGGTTTCGGTGGACTTGATTTCTTCGAAGCTGAAGGTGATCTGGTAGAATGGACTACGCCAAAAAACTTAGGTTATCCGTTCAATTCATCAAAAGATGATCTTTACTTCACCCCAACGGATGAAAAAGGAACAAAAGGATACATCAGTTCTGATCGCGAATCATCATGTTGTTTAGAGGTGTTCGAAGTGAAAAAAGAATACTTATCAATTGCAGGTCTTTTAACTGATTGTAAAACTAAATTGCCTTTAGCAGGTGCCAATGTAACCTTAACCAATGCAGAAGGCCCTCAGAAAATGACTACAGGTACCGATGGTATTTACAGGTTTAAAGTAGATTCAAAAAGACCAATTAAATTGCTTTTCGCAAAAGATAACTACTTTGCAATTACCAAAAACTACCTTTACGAAGAGCTGGCTAAAGCTGATACCTTAATTTATAAAGATTACTGCTTAAGTCCTTTCAAGTTAGGTATTCCGATGGCATTGGATAACGTGTATTACGAATTTAACAGTGCCGAATTAACCGAGCCTTCTAAAAAGGTATTAGACTTCCTGATTCCGATTATGGAGGATAACCCTGAAATGGAAATTGAGTTAGGCTCTCATACCGATAATATCGGAACTGATGAGTACAACCTGGATTTATCAAACAGAAGGGCAAAATCTTGTACTGATTATTTGGAAAGTAAAGGAATAGCAGCTGCAAGAATGACCTCAAAAGGTTATGGAGAATCGATGCCGATTGCTCCAAACGAAATTGTAGTTAAACGTAAGAAAAAAGACAATCCTGAAGGTAGAGCGAAAAACAGAAGAACAGAATTTAAAGTAACCAAAAAATAAAATACAATTAACATCCCGGTAAGCCATCTCCCTGAAAAGGAAGGTGGCTTTTTTTGTGTTTATCGGGTTTAATACTATTATCATTCTCTCGCATGCGAGAATCTTAGTACTTATTGCAAACTGAATCCTTAAAACTGACGTTTTACAGTTGCAATGCTAGTGTTATGCTTGCGGGCTTACAGTTGGGGCTGTTTAACAAACTGATAGGCTGTTTTTAAATTAATCTTTGTAATTTTCACCACCATTTAAATACAATGAAGATTAATATCCAACCGACTGTAATTTTTAGAACACCTAAATTTTCATATCTAGCTGAACTTGAAGATTGCTGGGAGGAATTAAAAGCTGCCATATCGATATCTTCATCAGCTTTTTACGAAACCATAAAAGATGTAGAAGCGAGCGAATTAAAAGCGCTTCCGCCTAAAGTTTACTTTACCATCTGGAAATATTTTAACAGGGCTAAATTCCGTTCAACACCTTATGGAACATTTGCTGGTTTTAGCTTATTACATCACGCAATAAAACCTTTAGCAAGTAAAATTGTAATCGAAGAAGATCAAAAGATCTGTAAACTGATTGATTGGCCTTACAAGAATAATATTCAATTGCCTTTGGCCGATCTGCTGGCGAAGAATTGCCAATTATTCAGCAATAGCAGCTATTATTTTACACCGAACAGTATCCGCTACATTGCTTGCACCGATGGTGTTTTCGAATTGGCAGAGCTGGATGAAGATAGTTTTGTAAAACAAATATTGGCGGCCTGTTTAAAGCCCATCCGGGCAAACGACCTCGTTAAAGCATTAAATCTAAGAGCCGAAGAAGCAGACAGCCTTTTTGCATTGCTGCAGGATATGCACGATCTGCAACTTCTTTTTACCAATTACGATCCGAATATTATCGGAAAAGACTATTTCGAAAGATTAGGCCTCCCCATTACAGAAACGTTGCCCAAATATTTGATTGCGCAAAGAACAGTACAGTCTGGAAATGTTGACGAAAGTTTACTTCAGGCCGTTCCTGGATTGATTAAAACACTACAGGGGATTTTGCCTGCAAATGATCGCGAAGCACTAAAACAGTTTGTAAACAGATTTAAAAAGAAGTTCGAAGATCAGGAAGTCCCATTACTCCTGGCGCTCGATCCTGAAATGGGCGTTGGTTACGACGAGCTGGAACAGACTGGCCAGCACGATGATTTTATTGCTAAATTAAATCATAAAACAGCCGAGCCTAATAGTGGTACAGAAAACATCAAAACCGCCTTTAAAAACACTTTTACCCAAAGCTTTGAAATTGGAAAGCCGATTTTTTTAAATAAGCTGGCGTTAAAGCTCAATGAAAAACCACGGCCCTTACCCAATTCAATCAGTATGGTAATGGCTGTTCAAGATGATATGATTTTTGCAGAACAGATTGGAGGTGCAACAGCTAATGCATTAACAGGAAGGTTTACCATGGCTGATGAAGCTGTTGAAAACTACGCTAAAAGCATAGCCAATGCCGAACAGGCTGCAAACCCCGAAGTATTATTTTTCGATGTAGCCTATATGGTAGAAACCAATGTAGATAATGTAAACAGGCGGAAGTCGATATACAATCATCAACTATCAATCTTAAATTTTGATACCTCAGCCGAACCGCTTATTTTAAACGATATTCAGGTTGCTATAAAAGGTACTGAAGTAGTTCTTCGTTCAAAAACCTTAAACAAACGTTTAGTGCCAAGGATGGCTTCGGCTTATAATTATTCACGTTCAGATTTATCGGTTTTCAGACTGCTGTGCGATTTGCAGCACCAGGGCTTATTAACCAGTTTATCGCTACCTCTTGATAATCTATTTCCGGATTTAGACTATTATCCGCGCTTGCAGTATCAAAATATTGTTTTAAGCCAGAGCAAATGGAGAATTAAAAAACAAGCACTTTTAGGAACTGACCAAAAATACCTTTCCATTGAACTTTGTCGTGTTTATCTTCAAAATTTAGGGGTGAGCGATTATTTTAAGGCTGGTTTATCCGATCAAACCTTATGTTTTGCCTTACATAATGATGGTGACATCAATGCTTTTCTTCAGTACATGCAAAAACAGAATAGTATTTACATTGAAGAGTTTCATCTTCCCCAAAATAATATTGTTGTAGATGAAAGATCAAGACCTTATTTAGCACAGTTTGTTTTAAGTATCGGTCATCAGGAAGAGGTTTATGCGGGATTATCAGATACTTCAGATCAGTATGGCGTAACGCGATGTTTTCCACCAGGAAGAGAATGGCTCTATTTCGAAATTTATTGCCACCAACAAAGATCCGATCAGATTTTGGTGACCGTAATTGATCCGTTTCTGGCAAAACATTCGGCCGATATTAAAAAATGGTTTTTTATCCGGTACAATGAAAATGGAAACCACATTAGGTTTAGGTTATTGCTAAACGATAACCATAAGGCGCAAATGTTAACCTCCAATTTGATGGATGATTTGGCTTTGTTTTTAAACGCCGGTTTGGTATCAGATGTGCAGATTAAAACCTATAAACGGGAGTTGGAACGTTATGGCAGCACGATGATAGAAAGTGTTGAAGAACATTTTACCGCTGACAGTGAATTTGTGCTTTCACTTTTAGAAACACAGCCTGATGATTTTGCCAAATACAAAATCTGTTCAAATTTGTTGGCAAAAATTGTTGATTCAGCGGTTTTAGATCAACAGCTAGCAGGCAAAATGATCAGGTTGTTTTCAGATTCATTTAATCAGGAACATCGTTTAGATGCAGCAGATTTTAAACAGCTAAACAGCTATTATCAGGAATTCAGAAAGACTGAAATTGAGGAGTTAACAGCAATACAGCAACAAAAATTCGAGGTGTTTACTGCTTCGTTTGTGAATTGCCTTAAGCAGGTAAAGACTGAGAAATTGGTTAAACTATTTGGCGATTTAATGCACATGCACGTAAACAGGCTATTTAATAAAGACCAACGGGCACATGAAATGGTAATGTATTACTTTTTGTTAAAAGATATTCAGCGTAGAAATGCAATTGGCGCTTAACGGTTTAATCTGGCCATTGGGTTAACAATATCAACAGCAATCTCGGTAATGTATCTGTTAAGCGGATCTTTGTAATACCTGAACAGGTAATTTTCGCTATAAAAATTGTTGAGGCGTTTAGCAATGTTTTCAATACCTACATGATGGCTTTCGGTTTGTTTGCCTTTATTATCATTGATCATGTTTATCGTTGTAATATGTAGGTGATCGTTTTCGTAAATAATTTTAATAAGCGCCGGTTGGGTAGAGTGCGAAACATTTCCATGCTTAAATATGTTTTCTACCAGCGTTAATAAGATAAGCGGTGGAAATCTTAACCCGAATAAATCTCCGGATACTTCCAGCTCCAGATTAATGGTGTTGGCTGTTCTAAGTTTATGTAGGTTAATTAAATGTTCAATTTGCTCTATTTCTTCACTAATGGGAACCATTTCAGAAGCTTCGGGCCGTTTGAGCGCATAACGCATCATTTCAGCAAGGTTCATAATTGCATCGGCTGCCATTGGTGCTTTTTTACGGGCGTCGTTATAAATAAAGTTTAAGGTATTAAATAAGAAGTGCGGATTAATCTGGCTGCGGAGGTAGTTGTTTTGCGATTGAACCAGATCGTTCTCTAAAGCCTGTTTTTCGATTTGGGTAACCAGGTTCTGCCGCTCTAGTGCTTCTACTTTCTTCTGATCCTGAAAAGATTTAACGATATAAACATAACCGGTGGCAAAACCAATATAATATAACGAACGATAAATACAGGTAAGAATAAATTCGCGATCGAACGAAACAACTCTATTTACGGTAAGGAAACCCAATTTGATAAATAATAAACCTGAGTAATAACTAAATAGCGTATAACCGAATATAATAACAGCAATAAGTAACGAGATTTTTACCGGTTTTAATTTTAAATTTTTATTACTTAAGAGTTTGTTGAGAAAAAATGCATGAGCATAAAATACGGTTATGTTGCTAAGGTAAATAAGGACGTAAACAATCGGTGGCCTGAACGATCTCGATACCAAACCAAGTATAAATACTTCATAAATAATATAAATACTCCAAACAGAGAGGTGAAGTTTATATTTTTGAATGAATTTTTTGAGGTTGGAAAAGATCATTTTATTGCTTTTTATCTATTAAAATAGGGTTTTTGTCTTCTAAAATTGGGGTTTTGTGTAAAAAACTAGTTGCGTTATGTTTTGAGTTGCACCTTTACAGAAATTAATAACAACAATAAATAACACACATAAAAACATTATATCATGAAAGCTCAACACACATCTAAACTTGCTAAAAAAACTGTTTTCGTTTATAAAAACATTAAAGGTCAAAACAATTTTTCAACCAACCCAACTGGTGATCAAAGCCAAACTGTAGTAACAAACGCTACCTGGATATTTGCAATTTAATATTGCTATTATTGATTTCTGTTAGATTTCAGTAAGCTATTCTGCACATAGGCGAAGAAAGTTTCTTTATAACCTTCGCCAATCTGAATCATTTCATTATTTACAAGGCGGATAATATTTCCATCTACCTTTTTAATAGCTGATTTAGCAACGATGTTCGATTTGTTAACCCTTATAAAAGCATGGCTTTCTAAGGCTTTTTCGATCTCCTTAAGTGTAAGATAGGTAGTATGCGTTTCCGATTTCGTTATAATCTGTATATAGTTTTGTAAGGCCTTAATATACAGTATCTCATCGATGGCGATATTAGAAAAAGCATATTTGTGATCACCTTTTATATAAAGTGCAGCCACCTGATCGGGTTCTTTTGAAACAGCCTTAGTATTATTGGCCTCTTTCTTCAGAATCCTGTCGATACCAAGCGCAAATTTTGCGAACGAAATTGGCTTAAGTAAGTACTGATCTGATTGAACATCAAATGCTTGCAAGGCATAATCGGGATGGGCAGTGGTGAAAATCAGATATTTTGCTTTTTCCCTGATATTTTTGGCAAGCTCTAATCCATTAATGCCCGGCATGTCGATATCCATAAACAATAAATCAATCTCATCGTCGGTGCTTATTTCAGTAAGTGCCTGCACGGGGCTGGTAAAGGTCTTAAAAATTGTTAGCCCAGGCATTTCCGCAATGTGATCAGTTAACACCTCAATTGCATGTTGCTCGTCGTCAATAACAACGCATTTTAGATTCATGATTATTAAATATGTTTGTTTTATTTGATTCGAATGCAAGTTAAATAAAAATGATTTGATTTAGCGAATGGGCTAAAAAAAATCTCGATTCGGTTTCGTCTAAAAAAACCATAGGTTTCGTGTAATATTCTACAGGGTTGATGTAAAAAAATTACCCAATACAGTTCTTTTTGTAATCTTTAAACTGTTTGCCAAAAACAAATAAACATCTACCTGCCCAATATTGTGTAGCCTGTAGATAAGAAAATAAAAACAGGCCATACAACACTGGGTTTTAGATTTTACTAAAACTTAAAGAGAGAAAAAGAAAAACAAAAAAATATTTCCCTACATCTATCTATCGCCAAATGAAACACAACGAATACGAATATTTACTTAATAAAATTTACTACAAGGGGATTCTGAAAAACCAGGGAATCAATGCCGATATGTACCAGAGAATGCAAAATGAATATAGCAATCTTGATGTGCCAAGTATGGTAAAGGGAAAGCTTGATGGTGATTATGCATTTAGAAAATCTTTCCTTGTGGTTCGCAATTTTGTTCAGCAGGCAATTAAAGATGGTTTAAAAAGCTTTCAATTTACAATGAAAGCAACTGATATTAATAAATTGACTTACATGGTTGATATGTTGAACAGGAACTTTTTTGATAAACAAAGTTTAGATCAAATTATTACCACAGCAAATTCAGTATTCAACCAATACAATTTAAAAAACTAACCACCTATAAAAGATAATAATATGGAATTAAAAGACGAAATCGGGCAATTTGCCGTAAGAATCAAGAAAATGCTTCCACAGGTTCAATCAGAAGATCTGACAAGGAATGCACTGGTAATGCCTTTTATCCAAATTTTAGGATTCGACCCTTCTGAGGTTCAATCTGAAGCAGTATTAGACTTTGGGGTTAAAAAAAGTAAAAAAGTTGATTACACCATTATGAAAGATGGAGAGCCAACAATTTTGGTTGAATGTAAACACCACAATGAGAATTTAGATATCCACGATTCACGTTTATCTAAGTATTTCCGCAAAACAAAAGCGAAATACGGGTTACTAACAAATGGCTTGGTATACCGTTTTTACACAGAGAAAATGGTTAGATCAAAGAAAAATCAAGAACCATTGTTCGAATTTAAAATAACAGATACAAAAGCGGCTACAATTGCTAAAATGATTGAAGAGCATAAAGATTACTTCAATGTAGATCACAAGCAAACTCCGTTAGCAAGCTAAAAAATATTAATTTTAATCTAAGAGTTCCCGAAAATTCTTTACCTAAAAGTTCCGATCCAATCGGGACTTTTTTTATGCCCTTTACTCAGCTAAAAACAAAAATGGAGAAACCGATCTGGCTTCTCCATTTTAATGTATTATTTGCGTATTACCAATTAAATCAGCTCGACACTTCTGCTTACGAAAGCTGTTAATTCAGCCCCAGTTAACATGCCTTGAGCCAACAGCGCTAAATCTACCGCCTGTTTAGCTAAAGTACTTTGCTCAGCTTCATCAGACTTTAAAATTTTACTGATCAACTTGTGGTTTCCATTAATGGCAACCTTATAGCTATCAGGCATCTGACCATAAAAGCCCATTCCGCCGCCCATTGCTGCCATATCTTTCATCCGGCGCATAAACTCGTCCATGGTAATCGTAACCGGTAATTCCTCAGGATGTAAAGCCACAATTTCTACCTGCATGCCAGGTTTGGTAATTGCCTTTTCGAAAATAGTGGTTACTTCCTTAACCTGATCTTCAGTTAAAACATGCTCGTTTTGCTCATCTTTTTCAATCAGTTTATCTGCAACGCTAGAATCGACACGTTTAATAGCTGTTTTCTCTAATTTTTGCTCTAACTGATTAATGAAGTGATTATCAATAGGAGAATCCAATACTAAAACATCGTAATCTTTTTTATTGGCCGATTGAATAAAAGCATCCTGTTTAGCAGCATCGTTGGTATATAAATAAACCACAGTGCCGTTTTTATCAGTTTGTAATGCAGTTACTTTCTCTTTGTATTCTGGTAAAGTGAAAAGCTCATTTTTTGTGTTTCCAACCAAAGCAAAATCCTTTGCCTTATCATAAAACTTATCTTCGCTGATCATGCCGTATTTAACGAACATGCCTATGTCTTTCCATTTATTTTCGTAGGCCTTACGGTCTTTAACAAACAGTTCGCTCAATTTATCAGCAACCTTTTTAGTAATGTAGTTATTGATCTTTTTAACGTTGCTATCAGCTTGTAAGAAACTACGTGATACGTTTAATGGAATATCAGGCGAATCGATTACACCATGTAATAACATCAAAAATTCTGGTACAATATCCTTTACCTCATCGGTAATAAATACCTGACGGGAATATAATTTGATTTTGTTGCGTTGCATTTCGAAGTCGTTTTTCAACTTAGGGAAATACAATACACCTGTTAAATTAAAAGGATAATCAACATTTAAGTGAATCCAGAATAATGGTTCTTCGCTAAATGGATATAATTCGCGGTAAAAGCTTAAGTAGTCCTCATCTGACAAATCTGCAGGCGCTTTTGTCCAGATAGGGTTAGTGGTATTAATGATGTTATCAACTGCTACATCAATAAATTTTGCTTTACCTTCTTCGTCAACACCATCTTCAACAGATTCTGTTTTGGTGCCAAATTTAATTGGAACAGGTAAAAATTTAGCATATTTATCAAGTATTTCCTGAAGTTTACTTTCTTCTAAAAACTCTTCAGAATCTTTGTTTACGTGTAGAATAATATCGGTACCACGGGTGGTTTTAGTACCTTCGGTAATTTCAAATTCAGTACTGCCATCACAAACCCAACGTGCAGCCTCTGCGCCCTCTTGGTATGATAAAGTTTGTATTTCTACTAAATCTGCAACCATAAAGGCCGAATAAAAACCTAAACCGAACTTACCGATGATTTCGTTGGCATCTTTAGCATCTTTAAATTTCTCAACAAACTCACTTGCGCCAGAAAATGCAACCTGGTTGATGTATTTTTTAATCTCTTCGGCAGTCATTCCTAACCCATTATCGCTAATGGTAATGGTTTTTGCGTCTTTATCAACAGCAACCTGTACCAACGGCTGGCCAACTTCTCCGTTAAACTGACCTAATGAACCTAGTCTTTTAATTTTCTGAACTGCATCTACTGCGTTAGAAACCAACTCACGAAGAAAAATTTCGTTATCAGAGTATAAAAACTTCTTAATTATCGGGAAAATATTCTCGGTATGTATGGAGATATTTCCTTTTTCCTGTATGCTCATATGTAAATAAATTGTTTAATCTATATCCTGCATAACAAGGGCTGTTCCAAAAGGCTTCGTTTGCCAAAATGACAGGTGAGGGGATGGATAAGGGAAGATGGAAAAATGGAAGATGGAAAATGTAAGGGGGAAGATGGGAAATGGAAATATCAAATCTATTCCCTGGTTTGTGTCTTCACAAAACACTTGCGATAGTAAATCTTATCCTTCTTCACCGTAAGCCAGCTCGATATCAATAAATTGAATAATTAGTGAGCAAACATTACCTTCAACATCAAAACCATAATAAACGGGATAAGTGCCATCGCCAAAACCAGTTTGAAAGAACGGGATGTGATAATCTGTTCCGGGAATCTTCCAGTTGATCCAATCGCCGCCTTCGCGCTGATAATTTGGGTTTTCGGCATAATTTGCGGCGAATAGTGCTGCAAAATAATCATCATAAAGATTTTTGCCTGGGTTTTCGCTATGAAATTTATCCTGGAAAGTGCAGAACTGTATCAAGGTTTCCTTATCTAAAACGCAAGCTAAGCCTGCATCAACATTAAAACCGAAAAATTCTCCCTCGTTAAAATCAACCAGATCTTCCGTTCCGATCAGTGCTTCTTCAAATCTTAGGGCGTCGTAGGCGGTAAACTGTACTTTCACGGCAGCATACCTTGCACAATCTTCTCCATCGGGTACAACCACGGCTGCAGTAACGGGAAACTCGCCTGTTGGTACTTTAATGATATAAGGCTCGGCATCTTTGCGGATATATACGAGTGGATCTCTCACCAAAATATCACCACTGGGGATTGAAACACTTCCCAATTCAAGATGATCGATGGTTTTACCTGCCACCATTGTTTCTTCGAAATAATCGTTAAGGTTATTTGGGCAGGCTAATAAATTGCGTTTCTCGTTCCAGGTTTTTAACCATTCTTGGCTTGGTGTCATGATATTTTTTTTGATCGGGTTTAGGTATAAAAATAAAAAAGCCAAGAAAATTTAAGGTCTTCCTGGCTCAATATTTTTTGGTGTTGTATACTTTAGTTCAGATGAAAACTTGGTTTATCTTCTTCTAAAGAGAGGATTTTAGAAATCTTTTTCAACAATACATCCATTTGAAAAGGCTTTGATAAGAAATCGTCCTGACCATAATTCAGGGTGGTAAAATCTTTCGGATCGTATAAACCGGAAATAAGCAGGATTGGAATTTTAGAAGTGCTTTCTATCGATTTTAGCTGCTCACATAACACACGGCCATCAATATGGCCAAGAGAAATATCGAGTAAAATTAAATCTGGATTGAAATTTTCGATCCTGTTAAAAACTTCTTCGCCATCATTCAATGCCGAAACTTTAAACCCTCCAATTTCCAGTATCAATTGTATGGTTTCTAAAACCTCAATATCATCATCTACTACCAGTATTCTCTTCATATGTGCTAGCAATTTATATGCTGTTAGAATTATAACAAAAGTTTGTGTTGTTATGTTTACAATCTTAAGAATATTTTAACAATAAATTTATAATTGCCGAAAATAGATTTTCAATTTAACTTGCCTGTTGTACAATACCTTCCTTATTCAAAATGAAATTAAATAAGTCTTCAATTGGTTTTTGCAGAATCTTTCCAGGTTCAATACCGTTTTCTATGAGTACCGAAATTAATGTTTCCTGATAATAATAAGCTATAGAACCTACAAAATGGCAGGGAACGTTTTTATGTTTAGGGTAATCTTTAACATTGGTGTCAACAAATTCCTGAAACCCGGTTCTTAAAATTTCCTGAATAAACGGATGATCTTTATGATTGGCCATAAAACGGCTAAAACCGGCTAAATAAATATTGGGAAATGGTTTTTGATACACATTGGTAATAATCTGTTCTTTTTCGGCAGGAAAGGTTTTTTTAAACTCTACCGCTAAATTTGAGGGCATTTTGCCATATAGGTAACTTAAAAGTACCTTTTTTCCAAAAAAAGTGCCCGAACCTTCGTCGCCAAGTACATAACCTAGGCCATGGTGGCCATCGTGAATTTTCTTCCCATCAAAATAGCAGATATTCGAGCCTGTACCTAAAATACAGTTTAAACCTTCGGCATTGCCGCAGGTTGCATATACCGAACCTAAAAGATCATGGTCGACAGAAATAAAGGCATTTTCGAAAACAGCTGATAAACCGTTCGAAACCACTTCATGTTTATCCGGAGAGGAGCAGCCGGCACCAAAAAAGTAGATTTCTTTTACTTCATCTGCATATTGTATTAACGATTCATTTTTAGAAATCAGTTTGGTGATTTCCTGCTCACTTAAGAAATAAGGGTTTATTCCAGGAGTGTTAAATTTAATGGTTTCGCCATTATGATAGCCCATCCAATCGGTTTTTGATGAGCCACTATCTGCAACAAGTATCATGGGAATAAATATAAAAATTAATTAGATAAATTTATATTTCCGCTGATTTCTTTTAGCGTAGTTTCGGCTATTTTGGCCTGATATTGCATTTCGATGAAACGGTTCTGCGCATCAATGGCATTACGTTGTGCTTCTCTCAGCTCTAAAGGTGCAATGCTGCCCAAACGGTATTTTGCAAGGGTAATATCCAGGTTTTCTTTTGCAATATCTACATTGCGCTGCTCTAGCTTAATCAGATCCAGGTAGGTGCTGTAATTCTGGTAGGCAGTAAGCAACTGCGAATTTACATCGAGCTTGGTTTTGTTTAGGGTAAGTGTCGAATTATCAATATCAATCTTCGCATTGCGTTCTTGCTGGCGCTGTAAAAATCCATTAAAAAGGTTAATGCTGGCCGTAATCCCATAGGTAAATCCATTTGCCGCAAATTTTTGGTTAAACCCTGTAGGGCTTGTGCTGTTTGCCCTGCTGTAACCCGAATTTAAACTGATGGAAGGGTACCTTGCACCACGGACAGATTTTAAGGTTAACGAAGCAATCCGCTGGTTGATAAAGGCATTTTGTACATTTGGGTTCTGCTGCTCGGCCATTTCGGCAATTTTAGAAAATAAAATTCCTTTGTCCACATCAATGTTATTATCTACAGAAAATGATGTGCCAATATCTCTCACCATTAACTGGTTTAAACGCACTTTTGCCACTTGCAAGGCATTTTTGGTTTGCAGGTAATTTGAGGTATCAGTATTGTAATCAACCTGTGCGGTTAATACATCCAGTTTAGAACCGCGGCCGAGCTGTAGCTTTGTTTTGGCAATATTGGTACGCAATACCGAAACATCCATGGCACTATCGGCTGCGATAACCAATTGCTGTTGCCTCACAATGTCGTAGTAAGCGGTAATCACATCAGCAACGGTAGTTAAAATGGTTAAACGCGAGTTTAGTTCGCCCTGTTTTTGAAGTTCTTTTAAGCGGTCGTAATTGGCAAACATGCTAAAGCCATCAAAAATGGTCCAGTTTAAATCGGCACCATAACTGTTATTGGTACTTTTTGCACCTGTAATCACCCGGTCAGGTCCGGTGGCAGGTGTTTGTCGGGTATTCTGGATACTCCCGCCATTGGTATAACTTCCTGTTAGGTTGGGCAACATGCCCGCATTACCGATATTGGCATTGTTTTTAGCAATATCAACCTGGTTTTTACTGATCTTGATATCGTAATTATTCTGCAAAGCAACAGTTATTGCTTCCTGCAGGCTCAGATTTTCTTGTGCAAATCCCGAAAGTGACAAGCCAACCAGCAGGATAAATATTTTTAATTTCTTGCTCATCTTATTCTTCTGTATGTAAAGCTTCCTGTTCAAAACGATGTGCTTCTTTTAATTCTTTATTCGGTTTGTATGGTTTAGCCCAGTAAGAGTAAATGGCCGGGATTACAAATAAGGTTAAAACCAAAGAAAACAGTGTACCGCCCACAATTACGGTTCCCATACTCATCCTGCTTTTTGCAGCAGCACCTAAGGCAAGCGCAATAGGCAGCGCACCAATAGCGATGGCCAAACTGGTCATTAAAATTGGGCGCAAGCGTGAAACTGCTGCTTCCCGTATTGCTTCTGGAATCGGAATACCCTTTTCTTTTAACTGATTGGCAAATTCTACGATTAAAATACCGTTTTTAGTTACCAGCCCGATCAGCATGATGGTTCCGATCTGGCTAAAGATATTCCAGCTTTGGCCACATAACCAGAGCGATAAAAAGGCTCCTGCAACCGCCATCGGTACGGTTAAAATGATGATAATCGGGTCTTTAAAGCTTTCGAACTGTGCCGATAGGATTAAATAAACCAGTAGGAGGGCCAAACCGAAAGCAAAAAAGGTATTTGAAGAACTTTCCTTAAAATCGCGGGATTCTCCGCTCAGATCGGTAGAAAAGGTTTCGTCCAATACTTTTTTGGAAATGGCATCCATCGCGTCGATACCTTCGCCGATACTTTTTCCGGGGGCTAAACCTGCCGAAACCGTTGCTGCAATAAAACGGTTATTGCGGTACAATTGCGGCGGACTGCTTTCTTCCTTAGCAGTAACCACATTATCAAGCTGAATCAGTTCGCCTTTATCATTACGTACATAAACTGAACTCAGATCGAGCGGGTCTTTACGGTCGCCACGGTCGAACTGGCCAATTACCTGATATTGTTTTCCGTTCATGAAGAAATAAGAAAACCTTTGTCCGCTTAATCCCAGGTTCAAGGTTTGGGCAATGGCAGAGATAGAAACACCTAGGTTTTTGGCTTTATCCCGATCAATGGTCAGGTTGATTTCGGGCTTGTTAAACTTCAGGTTCACATCCGAAACGGTAAAAGTAGGGTCTTTGGCCACTGCATCCATAAACAAGGGTACCTTCTCCCTCAACTTTTCAAAATTCTGTGCCTGTATGATATAACTGATCGGTAAACCACCGCGGCGGCCAACCGAAATGGTAGGCTGTTGGTTAACAATGGTTTTACCCTCGGTATATTTCTTGGTAATTTTGGTCAGGTAATCGGCAATATCTTTTTGTGAGCGTTCGCGCTCTTCGGGGTTGGTAAGCCCCATCCTTACAAAACCAGAGTTAACCGCTCCTGATCCGCCAAAGCTTGGTGAGGTAATGGTAATGCTCACGTCCTTTTCTGGTACAGAATCGAGCACCAGCTGGTTCAGTTTCATGATAAACTTGTCCGTATAGGCAAATGATGCACCCTCGGGTGTGGTTGCACTAATATTAATGGCACTTCTGTCATCGTAAGGGGCAGTTTCTTTTGGTAAAACCTTCCAGAATAAGAAAATTAAGCCCATACATACCACAATAATTGGGATGGAAAGCCATCTTTTATCCAAAAATTTATTCAGGTTCGATTCGTAGGCGTTGTTTAGCTTCACAAAATAAGGCTCGGTCCAGTTGTAAAACCTCGATGGTTTATGCCCGCCTTTTTTCATCAGGTACGCATTCAGCATCGGTGTTAAGGTAAGCGATACAAAGGCCGATACCAGTACCGCGGCTCCGATTACCACCCCAAACTCCCTAAATAAACGGCCCACAAATCCCTGCAAGAAAATTACTGGCAGGAATACCGCCGCCAGTGTAATGGAGATCGAAATTACGGCAAAAAAGATTTCATTCGATCCTTTAATGGCCGCTTCAAAGGGCGACATGCCTTCTTCTACTTTTTTAAAGATATTTTCGGTAACCACAATACCATCATCCACCACCAAACCCGTTGCCAGTACGATAGCGAGCAAGCTCAATACATTGATCGAGAAACCGAAGGCATACATGATAAAGAAGGTGAAAACCAGCGATACGGGAATATCGATCAATGGCCTAAAGGCAATGGCCCAATCTCTAAAAAACAGATATATAATTAAGATTACCAGTACCAGCGATAAACCAATGGTTTCGGCTACTTCGGTTACCGAACGTTTGATGAAAAGTGTATTGTCTAATGCTACTTTTAATTTAATATCCTGTGGAATATCGGCCTTAAGTTTGTCAAAACGTTTATAAAACTCATTGCTGATATCGAGGTAGTTGGCGCCCGGTTGCGGGATAATGGCAACGGCCACCATCGGCCTTCCCGATTCGCGTAAAATAGTTTCTTCGTTTTCAGGACCTAATACGGCATAACCAACATCTTTTAATTTTACCACCTGGTTGCTGTCGCTTTTTAAGATCAGGTTGTTAAACTGGCTTTCGTTGGTGAGTTTACCCAAAGTTTTAACCGATAGTTCGGTGGTGGCGCCTGTAATTTTTCCTGATGGAAGTTCTACGTTTTCGTTGTCTAAAGCGGTAACAATATCCTGAGAAGTTAGTCCATAGGCACTCAGTTTATTCGGGTCCATCCAGATACGCATGGCATATTTACGCTGACCCTGAATCTGCACGCTACTTACCCCTGGGATGGTTTGGATACGATCGGCAATTACATTTTCGGCAAAATCGCTCAACTCTAAAGTATTGCGTTTATCGCTCTGGATGGTCATTGATAAAATCGGATCAGAGTTCGCATCGGCTTTACTTACTACCGGTAATCCGTCGATGTCTTTTGGAAGCGTACGGGCGGCCTGCGAAACTTTATCGCGCACGTCGTTTGCGGCTTCTTCAATATTTTTATCGAGGTTAAACTCAATGGTAATGTTACTGCTCCCCTGGTTGCTGGATGATGAAATATTCCTGATCCCATCGATCGAGTTGATCGATTTCTCCAGTGGCTCGGTAATCTGCGATTCGATAATGTCGGAATTTGCCCCAGGGTATGAGGTTCTTACCGATACCACCGTTGGATCGATAGAAGGGTACTCGCGCACACCCAAAAAGGTATAGCCGATTATCCCGAAGAGGACAATCAATAAGTTCATTACTATGGCCAAAACTGGCCTTTTTATACTTGTGGTGGAGATACTCATAATTATTCTTTAACCAAATGAACTTTTACAGGAGCATCTTTCTTTAAAGCCATCGATCCGGTTGTTAACACCGTATCGCCAGCTTTTAAACCTGAGGTGATTACAATATTTTCATCGGTACGGGTTCCGGCTTCAACCTTAACCTCTTGTGCTTTTCCATCTTTTTGCACATATACAATCTTGCCCTTTAAAACCGGAACTACAGCTTCGTTTGGAATAAGAATAGCATTTTGAAGGGTGTTTAGGGCCAGTTTAACCTTGGCGAAAGAGCCAGGTAACAAGGCATTATCGGCATTTGGTGCCAAAGCCCTGATCTGTAAGGTTCGGGTTGCTGCATTAATGCCCGGTTCTATGGCATATACTTTCCCTTTATTTTCTTTAGAAGAACCATCAGTGGTAAAAATAATTTCCGAATTCATTTTAATCTGTCCGGCGTATTTCTCTGGAACTGAAAAAGTAATTTTAACGGGATTGGTGCTCACCAGGTTGGCAATTACTGTAGCTGGTGTTAAATAGGTTCCTGCCGATATACTGCGCAAGCCTACTCTGCCTGTAAAAGGAGCGCGGATAGTTGTTTTAGCCAATTGTGCCCTGATTAACTGTGCCTGGGCCTGTAATGATTTTAAATCGGCTAAAGAGGTATCGTATTCTTCCTGACTGATTGCGCCTTTGGCCAAAAGCTGTTTTGCCCTGTTTTCATTTGTAGCAGATAGTTTTTGCTTGGTGAGTGCATCCTGTAATTGTGCCTGGATGTCTCTGTCGTTCACTTTTACCAGCACACTGCCTTTGGATACAGTTGTACCTTCCTGGAAGTAAATGCCTGTAACCAAACCCGAAACCTCACTTTTTAATACAACAGATTCATTGGCATCAATAGCACCTGTAACCTCCAGGTCGTTATCAAATGATGTTAGTTTTACCACTATGCCATCTACCACAAGGGGTGCCGATTTTCCATCTTTGCCTCCTGCCTTACCTTTTCCGGCCCCGGCAGATGCGCCTCCTTTTCCTTCTAATTTTTTGTTTGCATTAATTCTGTAATAAACCAAATAGGCCAAGCCTACCGCTAAAACAGCATAGATAATATACCTTTTCTTCATGTTTTTATTGTGTCGTGCGTATTCCGAACATTAAAATCAGATTAATGTTCTGGAATTAGAGGGTAAAAATATTCAAATAGTTTAGTCCTAAATTTGTTGTATTAAGGATGTTACCGATTTTAGTCCTGAGTCGGGAGTCCGAAGTCCGAAGTCTGGCTGCAAAATAGTAAGCCGATTTGTTATAAGTATCAACAAATTGTTGTTTTATGGGGCTTCAGTACAAAGTTTGCTTTACTTTCTGCAAATCATTAATTACAGTAAGCAGTGCGAACGGAAACAACTATTTTACACCACATTTAGCTATTTTGTTCCAAAACCTCATCAATAAATCTAAATTTGTGGCAAAACGCAGTGAATATGTTTAATAAAAAATCAGTTTTAAGTTTAGTTTTACTACTAACGTGTATTATGGCAGCGAAGGCGCAGGTAAAAATAGGCTTTGAGGTTTCTTTCAAAGAGCCACAAGCACATTATGCCGAAGTTCAGATGAATATTTCTGGCTTGGCAAAAGATTATGTAGATGTTAAAATGCCGGTTTGGACCCCGGGTTCTTACCTGGTGCGCGAATTTGAAAAAAGCGTAGAAGAGTTTAGGGCCACTGCTGGAGGAAAGGCTGTTAAAGTAGAAAAGGTAAGAAAAAATACCTGGAGGATCTTTTCGGCAAAAGCCGCAGACATCCAGATCAATTACCGTGTTTATGCATTCGAAATCTCAGTACGAACAGCTTTTATCGACGAATCTCACGCTTTCTTGTCGCCAACAGCAATTTTTATGCATCCTGATGGGATGATTAAATCTCCAAGTACCGTAAAAATTATTCCTTTTAATACCTGGAGCAAAGTTTCTACAGGCTTAACCCCGGTTGCTGGCGAGCAATTTACCTATAAAGCAACCGATTTTGATATCCTATATGATAGTCCGATCGAAGTAGGTAACCAGGATGTTTTCGAATTTATGGCTTCTGGCGTTCGCCATGAGGTAGCCATGTATGGTGGCGGGAATTACGATAAGGAAAAACTTAAAGTTGATATGGCGAAAATTGTAGAAAAGGAAACTGCAGTTTATGGCGAAAACCCGAATAAATATTACCTCTTTATTGTACATAATTTCTTAAAAGGCGGCGGCGGTTTAGAGCATTTAAACTCTACAACTTTAGGTGCATCAAGAAACGCGTACAATACGGCCGAGGGTTATAAAGGATTTTTGGGCCTCGTTGCCCACGAATATCATCACCTTTGGAACGTAAAGCGCTTGCGCCCGGTGGCTTTAGGTCCGTTCGATTACGATAACGAAAACTACACCACCAATCTTTGGGTGGCCGAGGGTTTTACCTCTTATTACGAAAACAAATACCTGCATAGGGCTGGCTTTACGGATGTAAATGAATTTTTAAAAGACCTTGCCGGTGGTGTGGGTACAGTACTGAATACACCTGGTGCGAAATATCAATCGGCAGCTTCTTCGAGCTACGATGCCTGGATTATCGGTTACCGCCCGAACGAGAATTCTAAAAACAATTCGATTTCTTACTATAATAAAGGAGAGGTAATCGGAATTTTAATGGACCTCGAAATTATTAATGCTACCAAAGGCGCTAAAAGTTTAGATGATGTAATGAAAGCGATGTACCTGCAGTGCAAAACCTTAAAACGCGGTTATACCGATGCCGAATTTAAAGCCATGGTAGAAAAGATTTCGGGGATCAGCTTTACCAATTTTTGGGCAAAATATGTTAATGGTGTAGATGATGTAGAGTATGTAAAATACTTTGGTTATGCAGGTGTTAATGTTTCAACAGAAAATGCAACACCGGGCAAACCCGTTACAGGTGCTACCGGCCAGTTAACCAACGAAGGATTAATGATTACTGGAACGGTAAGGAACTCAGCTGCCTGGGTAAGCGGATTAAATGTTAACGACATTGTACTTACTTTAGATGATGTAACCTTGAGCGATGCATTATCAACCGTAAGGTTAAAAAGCCCTTTACTGTCACTTGATGCAATACCTTTGGTAGGTAAAAAGAATATCGGTGATGTATTGAAGCTAAATGTTAAACGCGATGGTTTAGAAAAGGAAATTTCTTTAACCTTAAAAGAAAATCCAAACGTGCGTTTAACCACAACAGTAAACGAAAATGCAACACCGGCACAGAAAGCGGTGTTAAAAAAATGGACGGGAGTTTAAGTCTGGAGTAGTAAGTCCTCAGTCTTGAGTCTATAGTTTAAAATACAAAAAATCCCGTAAGAAGAATTTCTTACGGGATTTTTATTTTTTAGGATTAACGCTCCACGCTCAGCCTTGATCTTTGAACTTTCAGCTTTAGACTTTAGTCTTTCAGCTTTAGTCTTTCAGCTTTGGTATTTCAGCGCCATGCGCTTTACTAAAAAGTATATCTAAAACCTAAGCCGAATCTTCCGGCACTAAAATCACTTCCGTTATCGCCAAGATAAATTCTAGGTCTCCAATCAAAAGCTAATGCCAAAGGCGCGCCGCTAAATTTGTAATCTAAACCTGTCATTGGTACTAAATAAAAGCTAGAACCACCATCATACAATTGTAGTGATGGACCGCCACCTAAATACCAATCTAAACCTTTAGCACCAGGAATTGCAGAGTTGTACTGTAAAAACGCCTGGATAAAGGTCGAGTTTCCACCAAATAAAACCTCACCCTGAATGGCTGCTTTTCTGCTAAAATGATGTCTGATTGATGGGCCCACTAAAGTAGCGCCATCACCGAAATCGATACCCAAACCCACTCCGGTTTTATAGTTTTGAGCTTTAACGGTTGTTGTGGTAAGGGCAAATAATGCAACGCATCCTAAAATTGTAAATAACTTTTTCATAATATAATGTTTTTGTAAAATAATTATCTGCCTAACAACTTTAATGCCGTTTATGTTTTTTTGGTAAAAATCCGAAATGATAAAAAACAATGCTTGCATAGTAATTTTGTTATTGCTAAGTTTATTTAAATATTTTTTGGTGGACATACATGCAGCGTTTATTACATCCCGAGGTATTATTTTCATTAAAGAAGCATATAGATATCAATCTTTATGTTTGATTTTTTAACTTAACCAAATATTATACAATTCATATGGCGGCAGAAATTAAACGGGTTTTTGATCTTTTGAAATATAGCCTCGAAAATCCTAAGCAAGAATTCATCAGCGGAAAAATTAACGGAAAATGGATAAATTATAGTACAGCCGATTTTTGTGATGCTGTAGATAACTTAAGCCGTGGATTGATCAAACAGGGTATAACTAAAGGTGGCAGGGTTGCGGTAATGTCGCACAACAGGCCCGAGTGGAACATTGCCGATTTTGCCGCAAACCAGATCGGTGCTTACCAGATTCCTTTATACCCAACGCTTGCCGAGCATGATATTCAGTTTATTTTAAAGGATGCCGGGATTTCCATCATTTTTGTAGCCGATGAAGAACTGTATAAGAAAATCAAACCCTGCGCTGAAGAAGTAAACCCGGCCATTAAGATTTACAGTTTTAATGAAATTAAGGAGGCTGAAAGCTGGAATGTGCTGATTGAAGCAGGCAAAGCAAGCACCGATATCAATTTAGATGAATACCGCGATAAAGTAGCTCCCGAAGATATATTAACTTTAATTTACACTTCTGGTACTACAGGTACGCCTAAAGGGGTAATGTTAACCCATAATAATCTGGTGGCAAACTTTGTAAATTCGGCAGTGGTGATGCCCGAGGGGGTTAAAAAAGGGCTCAGCTTTTTGCCGCTATCGCACATTTTCGAACGGATGATCATTTACCTCTACCTGTTTAACTATACAGGGGTTTATTATGCCGAAAGTATGGATACCATTGTTGCCGATATCCAGCATGTAAAACCAAATGCTTTTTCTACCGTTCCGCGTTTGCTTGAAAAAGTGTACGATAAGATCATGGAAAAAGGAAAGGCGTTAACAGGCATTAAAAAGGGGATTTTCTTTTGGTCGGTTGCCCTGGCCGAAAAATATACGGTTGATGCAGGTGCCTGGTACAATTTCAAACTGGGGATTGCCCGTAAACTTGTTTTTAAAAAGTGGCAGGAAGCATTGGGCGGAGAAATTGTAGTCATTGTATCGGGAGGGGCAGCATTAAACCCACGCCTGGCCAGGATTTTCTGGGCTGCTGGAATGCCGGTGTTCGAAGGATATGGACTAACAGAAACTTCGCCGGTAATTACCGTTAACCATTTCGGCGGAACCATGTTTGGTTCGGTTGGGGAAGTGATTAAAGGTGTTGAGGTAAAAATTGCCCAGGATGGGGAAGTTTTGACCCGAGGCCATCAGGTAATGAAAGGCTATTATAACCGTCCCGATTTAACAGATGAAGCCGTAGATAAAGACGGATGGTTCCATACGGGAGATATTGGCGAGCTGGTTGATGACCGCTTTTTAAGGATTACCGACCGTAAAAAAGAAATGTTTAAAACAGCCGGGGGCAAGTATGTTGCCCCGCAGATGCTGGAGAATAAATATAAAGAGTCGATCTTTATCGAACAGATTATGGTATTGGGCGAAAACAGGAAATTCCCCTCTGCACTGATTGTGCCCAATTTCGAAACCTTAAAAACATGGGCGGGCAGAAAAGGGATAACCTTTACCACCAACGAAGAGATAATCAAAAACGAACAGGTGCTCACCAAATACAATGAGGTTATAGAAGCTGCAAATGTAGATTTTGGTAAATGGGAACAGGTTAAAAGATTTGCATTGCTGCCAAAAGAATGGAGTATTGATGGCGGCGAATTAACACCCAAGTTAAGCTTGAAAAGAAAAGTTATTACCGAAAAAAACAATGAGGTAATCGAAAAAATATATAAAGATGCAGAAAACTATAAAGCCCCTCAATAATTTTAAAATTTCGTTAATCTATCTTACGGGCATTGTATTGCTGGCCGGTTGTGTAACCGGGCAATTGGGTAAAAACAATAGCGGCGAATATAAAAACGGTATGGTGGTTTCTGCCCATCCCGAAGCATCGGAGGTGGGGATAGCTATTTTAAAAAAAGGAGGTAACGCTGTTGATGCCGCTGTGGCGGTTCAGTTTGCACTTGCTGTAGTGTATCCGAATGCAGGGAATATTGGCGGTGGCGGCTTTATGGTATACCGTGGTGCAAATGGCGAAGTGAATGCTTTAGATTTTAGGGAGAAAGCAGCTGCCTCGGCAGGTAGAGATATGTATCTCGATTCGGCGGGCAACCCAATTGTAGATAAAAGTTTGTACGGGCATTTGGCCGCAGGTGTTCCTGGTTCGGTTGATGGCATGGTTGAAGCCCACAAAAAATATGGCAGGTTATCCTGGGCGCAGGTGTTGCAGCCCGCGATAGATCTGGCACAAAATGGTTTCAAAATCACCAAAAGGCAAGCCAGCGAGTTAAATGGCCTGCACCGGAAATTTATGGAATTTAATCCTGATGGAACGGCCTTTGTTAATTTAGAAAGTACCTGGCAGGAAAATACCGTATTGGTTCAAAAAGAACTGGCGAATACCTTAAAACTGATTCAGGAAAAAGGCAGGGCGGGTTTTTATGAAGGTGCCGTAGCCGATTCGGTTGTGGCAGAAATGCAGCGCGGCAAAGGATTGATCACAAAGGCAGATTTAAAAAATTACCATTCAGCCTGGCGTAAACCGATTATAGGAAACTACAGGGCCTATAAAATTATTACCATGCCGCCAACTTCGAGCGGTGGTATAGCACTTGTCCAATTATTACAATCTGTAGCGCCTTTTCCCTTAAAAAAATGGGGCCATAATGCCGATTCTACCGTGCAGGTTATTGTAGAAGCCGAAAGAAGGGTATATGCAGACCGGGCTACACATCTGGGCGACCCCGATTTTTATGCCGTTCCCCAGCAACAGCTATTAAGTGCCGAATACAATAAAAACCGTATGGCAAACTTTAACTGGGCAGCCGCAACGCCGAGCAGCGCGGTATTGGCCGGTGAAATTAAAGGTAAAGAACATGAAGAAACCACACATTTTTCTATCGTAGACCGCGAAGGAAATGCAGTTTCCATTACCACCACATTAAATGGTTCGTACGGATCGCTGGTGGCTGTAAAAGGAGCGGGTTTTTTGCTGAACAACGAAATGGACGACTTTTCGGTTAAACCAGGTGCACCAAATATGTACGGTTTGGTTGGTGGCGAAGCCAATGCCATCGCCCCAAATAAAAGAATGTTAAGTTCTATGACCCCGAGCATTGTTGAAAAAGATGGGAAGTTGTTTATGGTAGTGGGTACACCGGGCGGATCGACTATTATTACTTCGGTGTTCCAAACCATTATTAATGTAATCGATTTCGATATGTCTATGCAGGCTGCTGTAGCGGCCAAAAAGTTTCATCACCAATGGTTGCCTGATGAAGTGTATGTAGAAAAGGATGCCGTTGATAGCCTGACAATAGAAAAATTAAAAGCAAAAGGTTATAAAATAGAAGTTAGAGGCCCAATTGGAAGGGTTGATGCCATTCTAAAAACCAAATGGGGCAATTATCAGGGCGGTGCCGATCCGAGAGGCGATGATATTGCGATTGGTTATTAGTGTTGAAAAGTTGATAAGTATTTTTACAACTCTGTATTTTTGGTATGGCTATTGTAAAGGTTGTGCAACGCTTATTCAACGTTATAATAGAAACTTATGAAATTACAACTATTCAAGACGCTACCAGTTGCACTCGCTGGTTTATTAATTGGATCGGTTGCTTCAGCTCAGGAGAGCCCTGCAACTGCTACAACCAAGTTCAGAACATGGTCAATCGGTGTTAATGCTGGTGTATTAACGCCATTATCTCCACTCGGGGGCAAAAACGATTTTAGCAACAACCGATCGAATTTTGGTTATGGCCTTTACATCAAAAAACAATTTACACCTTATTTCTCTCTACGTTTGGATGGGGTTCGTGGTAAATTAAAAGGCGATAATACCGAACCTTATGAAAGTGGGTTGGTAAACAATTCTCCTGTAAAATCTTTTGATACACAGTTATCGTACTCAGGAAGTTTGAATGCTGTAGTAAACATGTTCAATATCGATATGTTTAAAAAAGAGAACACTTTACAGCTTTACGCTTCTGCCGGTGCCGGTATTGCAGCTTACGAACCAACCATTACCACAGCTAGCGGAACAAAATCTTTCAGTGGCGGTAACGACATTCAGGAATTAATTATTCCGGTAGGTTTGGGTGCTAAATTTAAAATTTCTGATGCTGTTAATTTAGATTTGGGTTGGACCATCAATTTTGTTGATGGAGATAACTTAGATGGTTATTACAAAAACGGAAACGACAAATACAACTACGCTTACGCAGGTTTAGAGTTTGCTTTAGGTAGTGGAAAACAATTGGCTTTCCACAATCCGGTAGCTTTAACTTATGATGAAGCTTTAAAAGCTAAGCAAACTGCAGAAGGTTTAAAATCTGAACTTAATGCACAAAAAGCCGACAATGCAAAATTACGTTCAGAACTGAATGATATTTTAAAAGATTCAGACGGTGATGGTGTTGCAGATAAATTGGATAAATGTCCTGATACTCCTGCAGGTACTGTTGTAGACGGTTCTGGCTGTCCATTAAAAACACCAGAAAAAGTTGTCGAAAAAGTAATCGTAACAGAAGAAGACCGTAAGGTTGTTAACGAAGCGATTAAAAACTTAGAATTCGATTTAGGTAAAGCAACAATCCGTTCTAAATCTTATGCTTCTCTAAACAGAGTTGCTGCATTGTTGATTCAGAAAAACTTCAGCTTAAAATTAGCTGGTCACACTGACAATACGGGTTCGAAAGAATTAAACTTACGTTTATCGAAAGATAGAGCAGAATCTGTAAAAGCTTATTTAGTTTCTCAAGGTGCTAATGCATCACGTATTGAGGCTACAGGTTATGGCATGGGCCAACCAATTGCTACCAATAAAACAGCAGCTGGCCGTCAACAAAACCGCCGTGTAGAGTTTACGCTTTACTAGTCTGTTTTTAAATCACAATAAAAAGTCCCGATGCAAATCGGGACTTTTTTAGTTTAATGGAGGATTTAGTGTACGGTAGAAACACAGTCGGTTACTGGCGCGTATCGTAATCCTGAACTTTGTTTCAGGATCTTTAAATGCGAATAAAACAGATGTACATCCTTTGACCATTAAGGTATTAAGGACATTAAGAAAAAGGGAAGAGCATTACGAAAATCTCTTAATCCTTCTTAACTCCTTAATGATAAAGACCATTACCAGCCATTAAGGTATTGAGCAATTAATGCATTAAGAAAAACGAAGGCGTATTAAGGAAATCTCTTAATCCTTCTTAACTCCTTAATGATAAAGACCATTACCCACAATTAAGGTATTGAGCAATTAAATGCACTAAGAAAAACTCCATGTTTCTGAAGCAAAGAATAATGAAGTTTAGTCCATTACCTGTTCTATCTTTTATTTAATCGAAACAATCACCTTTTTAATCTCGCTTAAATCATTCATTTCAAAATTTAGTGTTTGGGGATAAAACCGCTGGTAAATAATCTTATTATCCTTACTGTCATAAATGCTGACGATTTTATCGTCTGAGCGTTGTGTATAAACAACGTATTTAATCGGAGTGTCTTTATTCAAAATCAAACTATCAAGCACTTTATACGATACAAATTTGAGCTTGTAATTATAAGGTTCTAAAACGATGCCCGATTTAGGCAAGAGGGCCAATTGCGATGAAAATACCTCTTTAATATATTCCGGTATATAAAGTGTTTCTTTCGCCAGCTCCGGCAGGCGGATTTTGTTGTAAAACTGATAATCTATGCTGCAAGTTTCACTGGCCATTAAGCCGTCATTAATCTGTTTCAAATAACCTGTCAAAAATCCAGGCGACCAGTTGAGAAAATTTGACCTGTTGTAAAGAAGGGATAAAAGAGTTGCCTTTTTATTCTTTTTAGATCCAATTTGTTGATCCAGCGATTCAACAAACAGATTTGTATTCGCGTCGGTAAAAACATTAACAGTTGCCAGTACGCTTTCTTCCTTAGTCTTCGGTTTTTTTGATGGTGTAACCAGTTTCAGCGCATAAACCACGTTTATATCAGTCGTACTATCCAGTTTTTCGGCATAGCCGTCAAAATAGAAAAATGAATAATTTGCAAGGGTATCATACTTTGCAAGTTCTTCGGGCTTGATGATTTTATAGGGGGTAATGGTCCAGGTTTTTTTTATCGCTTGGTCAAATTTTTCCAGTTCGGTATAATCAGCATATTGCAAAGTAAATAAGGTGGTGGTATTTTTAAAAACTTCTAACTTTTGACTGTTTAGAAGCGCAGCTCCAAAATAAGATACCTGGCTTTGGCAAATTGTAGCCCATAAAATAAGCTGGCCAAACAGGACTGTTCTTTTTAAATTTAACATCTTGGCTATTTTCATTTGTGTGCGCCTATAATAGGAAAATTTTGACAATTATTTTGAATTTTTCTATTGCATTAACAAAATACATTTATTAGCTTTGTTATGCAAGCATAATAAATTAGCAGAATGAAACAACAACAAACCATAGATTACCACGTTAAGTTTGCCTGGCAAAATATGTTCAATAAATATAATCAAATGGCTTCGAGTTTTGGCATTACGCAGGCTATTGGTTACATGTTAATTAATATAGACGAAGCCGAGGGGACTGCAGTTTCAAATTTAGCTGCTTTGCTTGGTGTTAAAGCCACCAGTTTATCGCGCATGTTAAACAACATGGAAGAAGCTAATCTGATTTATCGCGAAACTTCCGCGGGTGATAAGCGCTCGGTTAAGGTTTTTTTAAGCGATTTTGGTAAAGAAAAGAAGCAATTGGCCAAAGGTGTTGTTCGGAAATTTAATGAATATCTTGATGAGCATTTCACTAAAAAGGAAAAAGAGACTTTCATTAATCTATTAATCAAGCTCAATGATATCACGGTAGCCTATACTGTTGATTAAAAAATATAATAATCTAATCTGTTTGATATGCTGTTGCATAAAATGGTCCTATCAAACTAATGAAAAGCAAATAAATAATGAAACGAAGCATTAATAAAGTTGCCGTTTTAGGTTCAGGTATTATGGGGTCGCGTATTGCATGCCACTTCGCCAATATTGGTGTAGAGGTTTTGCTTTTGGATATTGCTCCTAAAGAACTGAGCCCCGAAGAGCAGGCAAAAGGATTGGCACTGGATAATCCAGCCGTAAAAAACCGCATTGTAAATACGGCATTGCAAACAGCCGTAAAAACAAACCCATCGCCAGTTTACACTAAAAAAGCATTAAATAAGATCAAAACAGGGAATTTCGACGATGATATGCCGAAAATTGCCGGTTACGATTGGGTAATTGAAGTGGTTGTCGAAAATCTTGATATCAAGAAAAAAGTTTTCGAACAGGTAGAGCAGTTCCGCAAACCGGGTACCCTAATTACCTCAAATACTTCTGGTATTCCGATTCATTTAATGGCCGAAGGAAGAAGCGACGATTTTAAATCACATTTCTGTGGAACACACTTTTTTAATCCGCCGCGTTACTTAAAATTATTGGAAATTATTCCTACACCACATACACAACCGGAAATTGTAGATTTCCTGATGCATTATGGCGATAAATTTTTAGGTAAAACTACTGTTTTATGTAAGGATACACCAGCATTTATTGCAAACAGGGTAGGCGTTTATTCTATTATGGCGCTTTTACATCTTGTTGAAAAACTGGATCTGACTGTAGAAGAAGTTGATAAATTTACCGGACCGGCATTGGGTAGGCCAAAATCGGCTACTTTCCGTACTTCGGATGTGGTGGGTTTGGATACCATGATTAAGGTGGCCAAAGGACTTTATGATAACTGCCCGGATGATAAAGCACACGAATTGTTCAAACTTCCTGCATATGTGCAAAAAATGGAAGAAAACAAATGGCTGGGCGATAAAACCAAACAGGGATTTTATAAAAAAACGAAATCTGCTGATGGTAAAACTGAAATCCTGGCATTGGATTTAAAAACCTTAGAATATAAGCCACAGCAAAAAGTAAAATCGGCCACTTTAGAAATGACCAAACCTGTTGAAAACCTTCGCGAACGCATGAAGATTTTTGCAAAAGGGAAAGATAAAGCTGGCGAACTCTTCCGTCATTCTTCTTTTGGTTTATTCGAATATGTATCAGACCGGATTCCGGAAATTTCAGATGAACTGTACCGGATTGATGATGCCATGCGGGCCGGTTTTGGCTGGGAACTTGGTCCATTCGAACTTTGGGATGCCGTAGGCGTTAAAGAGGCGATAGAAGGAATGGGGCAATATGGCAATAAAGCCGCGGGCTGGGTACACGAAATGCTTGATGCCGGAAATACTTCATTTTACAAAGTCGAAAACGGCGTTAAAAAATATTACGATATCCCTTCTAAAACCTATAAAGCTTTACCAGGAACAGATGAGTTTATCATTCTGGATAATCTCCGCGAAAATAAAACCCTTTGGAAAAACTCAGGGGTTTCCATCATCGATCTTGGCGATGGCATTCTGAATGTGGAATTCCATACCAAAATGAATACCATTGGTGGTGATGTAATTTCGGGAATCAATAAAGCAATTGATATGGCCGAGAAAGATTATCGCGGTTTGGTAATCGGTAACGATGGTGCAAACTTCTCTGCCGGGGCTAATGTTGGGATGATTTTCATGATGGCGGTAGAGCAGGAGTGGGACGAGCTGAATATGGCGATCCGCATGTTCCAGAATACATCGATGCGCATCCGTTACTCTTCTATTCCGGTTGTGGTTGCTCCACATAATTTAACCTTGGGTGGAGGCTGCGAGTTCAGTTTGCATGCCGATCATGTTCAGCTTTCGGCCGAAACCTATATGGGCTTGGTTGAGTTTGGGGTTGGCGTGATCCCTGGTGGTGGAGGTACCAAAGAGTTTGCACTACGTGCATCAGATGAATATAAAGATGATCAGATTGTGCAAAATGCCTTGAAAGATCGCTTCTTAACGATAGGAATGGCTAAAGTTTCTACTTCGGGATATGAAGCTTACGAACTGGGTTATCTGCAAAAAGATAAATTCTCAATCTCGATGAACCGCAACCGTTTACTGGCCGATGCAAAAGCGAAAGCCATCGAGCTGGCCGATGCGGGATACACCAAGCCCGTTCAGCGTAACGATATCAAGGTTTTGGGCAAACAAGGTTTAGGAATTGTTTATGCAGGTGCAAACAGCATGTATGCAGGGCACTTCATCTCTGAACACGATAAAAAGATTTCTGAAAAACTCGGCTATGTAATGTGCGGGGGCGATTTGTCATCTCCAACTGAAGTAACTGAGCAATATTTATTGGATCTGGAAAGAGAAGCATTTTTATCACTTGCAGGAGAACGGAAATCGTTAGAACGGATCCAGAGCATTATTACAAAAGGGAAACCGTTGAGGAATTAGATTTGAGAGTGGAGATATTAGATTTTAGACAGGTTGCAGCCGTTCATAGCATCAGTATTAATATAATAGAACATGAATAATTTAAAAGAGTTAAAAATTTGGAATAAAGCTATTGATTTAGCCGTTGATGTTTATAAAGCAACATCAACCTTTCCAACTGATGAACGCTTTGGTTTAACAAGTCAGTCTCGACGTGCAGCTGTCTCAATTCCATCTAATATTGCCGAAGGCGCTGGACGAAATTCAGTTAAAGAGTTTAATAATTTTTTAGGGATAGCTAATGGATCTTCTTATGAATTACAAACTCAATTGGTAATCGCTAATAAACTCGCAATTCTTGAAACTGAAATTTTAACTCCTTTACTTGCTCAGATTGATGAATTACAAAAAATGACTTATGGTTTTCAGCAGATGCTGGAAAAGAAAATTAATGTTAAAAAGATGTGAGAGGCTAGATTTGAGATGTGAGAATTGAGAAAGTAATTGATCTCAAATCTAATGTCTCAAATCGAATGTCTCCAATATAAACAATAAACAATTTGAGTTTGAATTTGAGCAGGTCTCAAATCTCAGATCTCAGATCTCAAATCTTCAAACAATGGAAGCATATATTATAGCCGGATACCGTACCGCAGTGGGCAAAGCACCCCGTGGTGTATTCCGTTTTACAAGAGCTGATGATTTAGCCGCTGAAGTAATCAGAGCGTTAGTAGCATCGGTTCCGAATTTAGATAACGAACAGATTGATGATGTAATTGTGGGTAACGCAACACCGGAAGCAGAACAGGGCCTAAACATCGCCCGTATGATTTCGCTAATGGGCCTCGATACCGATAAAGTTCCGGGGGTTACCGTTAACCGTTATTGCGCATCAGGTTTAGATACTATTGCCACCGCAGTGGCAAAAATCAAAGCCGGAATGGCCGATTGTATTATCGCGGGTGGTGTAGAAGTAATGAGTGGGATGCCTTTTGGAGGCTGGAAACTGGTGCCTAACGCCGAAGTGGCCAAAAATAATCCCGATTGGTACTGGGGAATGGGTTTAACTGCCGAAGCTGTTGCCAAAGAATACAATGTTAGCCGTGAAGATCAGGATGCTTTTTCTTTAAAATCGCATGAAAAAGCAATTCATGCCATTAAAAACGGTCATTTGAAAGATGGCGTATTACCAATTACAGTTAACGAAAATTATCTCGATGCCAACCTGAAAAAGAAAACGCGCTCGTATGTGGTAGATACCGATGAAGGTCCGCGTGCGGATACTACACTTGATAAACTGGCCAAATTGAAACCGGTATTCGATGCCGTTGGAAGTGTAACTGCAGGTAATTCTTCGCAAACATCTGATGGAGCTGCTTTTGTGTTGGTGGTTTCTGAAAAGAAAATGAAAGAACTCAATGCCGAACCAATTGCGAGGCTGGTAAGTTATGGTGTTGCAGGCGTTCCGCCGCGCATTATGGGGATTGGCCCGATTGAGGCGATTCCAAAAGCATTAAAGCAGGCTGGCTTGAAAAAGGAAGACATTGATTTAATAGAGCTGAACGAAGCTTTTGCCTCACAATCTTTAGCGGTAATCAGAACTTTGGATTTAAATCCGGATGTGATCAACGTTAATGGTGGTGCAATAGCATTAGGCCACCCACTGGGATGTACAGGTGCAAAACTTACTGTGCAGATTATGAACGAGCTTAAAAGGCAGAACAAAAAATACGGAATGGTAACGATGTGTGTAGGAACAGGACAAGGTGCCGCAGGGATTTTTGAACTTCTTTAGACTGGAGAAGCTAGACATGAGATTTGAGACAATAGTTTGATCAAGGAAACAGAAGTCTCAAATCTCATGTCTCATATCTCAAAACTCATACAAAAATGATTTGAGTTTGAATTTGGGCAGGTCTCAAATCTCAAATCTCATTTCTCAAATCTCATAACAATGGAAACAACTGAAAAAAAGACAATTAAAGGCGGTGAATTTTTAATTAAAGACACCACTTATCAGGAAGTATTTATTCCTGAAGAATTTGATGAAGAGCAGCAGATGATTGCGCAGACCTGTCGCGATTTTTTAGAAGCGGAGGTTTATCCGAATCTTGATAAAATTGATAAACAGGAAGATCCCGAGCTTATGCCTACACTTTTAACCAAAGCAGGTGAACTCGGAATTTTAGGCGTTTCGGTGCCAGAAGAATACGGTGGTTTTGGTAAAAATTTCAACACTTCAATGTTGGTTGCCGATGTGGTAGGTGCCGGACATTCTTTCGCGGTTGCACTTTCTGCACATACCGGGATTGGTACATTGCCGATTTTATATTACGGTAACGAAGAACAGAAATCAAAATATATCCCCAAATTAGGTTCAGGCGAATGGAAAGCTGCTTACTGCTTAACTGAGCCAAATTCGGGTTCGGATGCAAACTCGGGGAAAACCAAGGCCAAACTGAGCGAAGATGGTAAACATTATATCATCACCGGGCAGAAAATGTGGATTACAAATGGAGGTTTTGCCGATATCTTTATCGTATTTGCTAAAATCGACGACGATAAAAACCTAACTGCATTTATTGTTGAAAAGGAATTTGGTGGCATCACCATGAACCCGGAAGAGCATAAAATGGGTATCAAGGGTTCGTCTACCCGCCAGGTTTTCTTTAACGATTGCCCTGTGCCTGTTGAGAATATGTTGAGCGAACGCGAAAATGGTTTCAAGATAGCCGTAAACATTTTAAATATTGGCCGTATCAAATTATCGGCTGCAGCCATAGGGGCTTCTAAAGCTACATTAAATACCGCAATCAACTATTCGAATGAGCGGATCCAGTTTGGCCGTCCGATTTCGAAATATGGTGCCATCCGGTATAAAATTGCAGAAATCGCTTCTAAATTATATGCAGTTGATGCTGCAAATTATAGGGCCGGACAAAATATCGACGATACTTACGATCAATTGGTTGCCGGTGGAATGGAATCGGGCAAAGCCAGGTTAAAATCGGTAGAACAATTTGCGGTAGAGTGTGCCATATTAAAAGTTTGGGGCTCGGAAGCCTTAGATTATACTGTAGATGAAGGTGTGCAGATTTATGGAGGAATGGGCTTTAGTGCTGATGCTCCTATGGACAGGGCTTACCGCGATGCCCGTATCAACAGGATTTTCGAAGGCACAAACGAAATTAACCGCTTGTTAACGGTCGATATGATGCTGAAACGTGCCATGAAAGGTGAATTGGATTTAATGACCCCTGCTACAGCCGTTGCTGCCGAACTGATGAGTATCCCTGATTTTGGAGAAGAGGATACCACATTGTTTGCCGCAGAGAAAAAAGTATTGTCCAATCTGAAAAAAGCAACCTTGATGGTTGCAGGTGCTGCGGTTCAAAAGTTAATGATGACGTTGAGTAAAGAGCAGGAAATTTTAATGAACATTGCCGATATGGCGGGTTATGTTTATGTTCTTGAATCGGCTTTACTGCGGACAGAAAAACTGGTAAGCACCCGTGGCGAAGAAGCCTCGGCAGGCCAGCTTGATTTGTTAAAGATTTATTTGGTTGAAGCAGTAGATGGTATTGCCAAAGCAGGTAAAGAAGCACTTTGGGCATTTGCCGAAGGCGACGAACAGCGCATGATGTTAGTGGGGTTACGCCGTTTTACCAAAGTAGAGCCGTTTAATGTTAAAGATGCCCGTCAAAGAGTTGCGCAACAGCTAATTGAAGCGAATAAATATATCTTTTAAAGGTTAAGGGTTAAAAGGTTGAGGGTTTAAGGTTTGGGTGTATTGACCCATACCTTAAACCTTTTTTATTTTGTGAAATTCGGATTTTTAGCTTTAGGCTGATAGTACCAAAGACCTGAATAATTAGCCCTGATTGAAACGTTATCATTTCTGTAGGCAGAAGCATAAAATATCCTGTCATGCTGAGGCACGAAGCATCTGCAACCGATGAACTAGATGCTTCGTGCCTCAGCATGACAGAAGTTAAAAAAGATATAAGTTTAAAGCAGAACTGCAGAACCCGATAAAGTAGAAAGATGGGCTTCAGAAAAAATCATAAGTCCTTAGCTATACGAGATTAAAATCATATTTTCGTGCCATGATTAAATTTAGATTTCTTACCATACTGTTTTTGTGTGCAGTTGCGGTTTCTTCTTGTAAAAAAGATGAAGATCCTGAAAAACAGATTACCGATTTTATTCAACAGAACAACATCAACGCCGTTAAGGATGCCTCTGGTTTATACTATCAGATTATTAAACCGGGTGCGGGTTCTTTTACTTATCCAAGCAATACCAAAATCACCATCAAATACGAAGGCAGGTTATTAAATGGAAGTGTTTTTGATAATGGAGGGGGTAAAGAACAAACTTTTAACCTGGCAGAATTGATTCAGGGCTGGAGAATAGGGATTCCTAAAATCCAAAAAGGAGGCGAAATCAGGCTGATCGTTCCACCGAGTTTAGGTTATGGAAGTGGTGCCGTAGGTTCGATTCCGGGAAATTCGGTTTTGGATTTTACTATTCAGCTGTCTAATACCCAATAAGTGTAAGGGCTAAAGCTAAATTGTCAATTTTTCAATAATGTTCTTTTGCCTTTCGCTTTAAGCTCCTTAAAATTGTTAAAATAGGTTAAAAATTGTAGCAACCGTATTAAAAGCTTATTTTTGCGGATGATGGTTAAGATTAAACATATTATTCTATTGGTATGCATGGCAGGATGCTTTGCTGCCTGTCAGAAAAATACACCAGTAGATTCTTACGACCCATTGCCGCAGTTTAAAGCAGATACTACAGCAATAAGAACCTTTGTAACCGCAAATAATATCCCGGCACTAAAAGATTCTTATGGCATTTTTTATCAAATCCTAGAACCTGGAAGCGGTACTGTATCTTATGTTAATTCTACAAAGATTACTGCCGATTATGAAGGAAAGTTATTAAACGGAACTGTTTTCGATAGCACTAAAGGAACACCTGCTTCATTTTTACTAGGAAATGTGATTGCAGGCTGGCAAATTGGAATTCAGAAAATACAAAAAGGCGGTAAGATCAGGTTAATTATTCCATCTTATTATGCTTATGGAACACAGTCGCCATCAACACTGGTTCCGGCAAATTCAGTGCTCGATTTTACTATAACACTTACAGACGTACAATAATAAATGAACAAATTTACTAAACTGGGCCTATTTACACTTTTACTGACTACTGTGATTTTCAGCTCGTGTAAAAAGGACTATGAGTCTATCGAGAGCGTGGATGATGCTGCTATTCAGGCTTATCTAAAACAGAATAACCTTACTTTCACAAAAGATACAAAAGGCTATTATTATAAAATCACTGCAGATGGCACTGGCGATGTAATACAAAATCAAGATTCGGTTTTTTATTCATATACGTTTAAAACATTATCTGGTCAGGTACTGAATCAAACATCTGATTTAATGATTCCTGGTACTTTTTTAGGTTATACCGATCGCTTTACAATTAACAATATAAGTTATCTTTTTACACCGATAAGAGAAGTATTTACCAAATTAAAAAGAGGTGGCAAGGCAACTTTAATTCTACCTTCGGCTATGGCCTTTGGTAAAAATGGTGTAAGCGCCCTTAATATTGGTTCTAATGAAAATATTTTGGTTGATTTAGGTATTTATACGCAAACCAAAAAGCATGAAATAGACGAATTTGAGATCAATAAGTTCATCACAAACAATAATTTAACGGTAATTAAAGATCCTTCAAGGGCCCGTTATAGCATTAGTACACCTGGAACTGGAACGGATGCAATTAACCTGAATTCTACAATCGTTGCAAATTATACAGTAAGATATTTAGATGGTACTGTTTTACAATCGGTAACAGATGGAACATTTAGCAGTGTTTTGAGTGAACTGTATAAAGGTTGGGGATTAATTTTACCAGGTAAAGTAACTGCAGGAGGTAAACTTCGTTTGATTCTGCCATCAGATTTAGCTAACGGTACGCCTTTAGATTTCGATATTGAAATCGTAAGTGTTACGAACTAGATAAAGCCTCTTTAAAAGCCTTTAAAACCCTTTCCCTTGCGAAAGTATGCTCAACTATTGGTTGGGCATATTTTTTTGTCCCAAATTCTGGCACCCACTTTTTAATGTATTCAAATTTTGGATCGAACTTTTTAGTCTGAAGTTCAGGGTTAAAAACCCTAAAATAGGGTGCGGCATCGTTTCCTGATCCAGCGGCCCATTGCCAGCCGCCCACATTACTGGCCATTTCATAATCTAATAATTTTTCAGCAAAATAGGTTTCTCCCCAGCGCCAATCGATCAGTAAATGTTTGGTTAAAAAACTGCCTACCACCATACGTACCCGGTTGTGCATCCAGCCGGTCTGGTTCAGTTGCCTCATTCCGGCATCTACAATTGGGTAACCGGTATTGCCTTCGCACCAGGCTTTAAACTCATCTTCATTGTTGCGCCATTTTATTTTATCGTACTGTTTTTTAAACGAATCGAAAGCAGAGTAGGGGAAATGCCAAAGAATGGTTATGTAAAATTCGCGCCAGGCCAGTTCTGAAAGCCAAACATTAGATTTTGCCTCAATAGCATCTCTTACGGCTTTTCTGATGCTTAAAGTGCCAAAACGTAAATGCAGACCAATATGTGTGGTACCATCTATGGCAGGGAAATCGCGCTGCTTTGCATAGTCATCAAGTTTGTTCTGATAACTGATTTTTGGAAAATCGAGCTTGCTTTTTTCAAAGCCCATTTCTTTTAAGCTAGGAATGGACAGGTGTTTTGATGGCAATAAATTTTTGAAGTATTTTTTTGTAGGATAGGCCTTAACATAAAAATCGTTCAGTTTGGCATGCCATTGCTTATAAAAGGGAGTAAACACGGTATAAGGTGTTTTATCTGCTTTTAAGATTTCATTCTTTTCAAATATTACCTGGTCTTTAAAGGTTTTGAAGGCAATTTTTTCGCTTGTTAAGAATTCGGCCATGTTATCATCCCGTTCACGGGCATAAGGCTCATAATCGTGATTGGTATATACTTCCTTAACATTGTAATCCTTTAAAATTTCTGGCCATATTTTTTCCGGTTTACCATATTTTACCAGTAAATCTGCTCCATGTTGCTGCAGTTCTTTTTTTAAATCTGCTATGGTTTGATAAATGAAGGTTACGCGGGCATCATCCTCAGGCAGTTTATCCAATATGTTTTTATCAAAGATAAAAAGCGGTAAAACTGGGTTGTCGCTTTTTAATGCATAATATAAAGCTGCATTATCTGCTAAACGTAAATCGCGGCGGAACCAAAAAATGGATGTTGAGGTCATGGGAAATTATAAATTGATTGAATTTACGTCATGCTGAACTTGTTTCAGCATCTTTTAATACATTATTAATAGAAAGATCCTGAAATATTTAGGATGGCGGTTACTTAACTGCTTAAGCTACCTATACAAGTCTTTCAAAGCATCGTCCAAATGTGTGAATTTAAATTTGAATCCTGCGTCTAAAATTTTTTGTGCTGAGGTATTATTGCTCATTAGAACAGCTTCAACACGTTCCCCCAATAGTAATTCCAGTGCTTTTTTCGGTACTTTAACTGGCCAAAAAGGGCGGTGGAGGTGTTTGCCTATGGCCTTGGTTAAAGCGGCATTGGTTACCGGAAAGGGAGCGCAGGCGTTATAGCAGTTTTCCATTTTTAAGTTTTCTATGGCTTCGGTATACATGGCTACCATATCATCGATGTGTAGCCAGGGTGTCCATGTTTTGCCAGTACCCAGTGCTGCGCCTGCAAATAAACGAACTGGTTTATCCAATTGTGGCAGAGCGCCACCATCATTGCTCAAAACGATTCCTGTGCGGAGTTTTACAATCCGGAGGCTTAATTTTTTGCCCTCATCTACGGCACCTTCCCAGAGTTTACAGCATTCGGCGAGAAAGCCGTAGCCGTTCGGACTTTCTTCTGTTAAAATTTCATCGCCGCAATCGCCATAAAAGCCTACTGCCGAAGCCGATATAAACGATTTAATATGGTGATTGGAATTGGATTTTATGGTTTTGAAAAGTAATTGGGTTGATTTTATCCGGCTGTCGATAATCTGTTTCTTACGTTCGTTGGTCCATTTTTTATCGGCAACAGGTTCTCCTGCCAAATGGATTACGGCATCAACATCATTTAAACAATCTGCATCGATGGTTCCTTTGTAAACATCCCATACAAAATGGTTAGGATCGTTGCCTTTTTTTCGGGAAAGCGTATTCACTTCATAACCTTTGTTTAATAAATGCTTTTTCAGTGCGGTACCAACAAGTCCGGTAGCACCGGTGATCAGAATCTTCTTTACCATCTTTTTAAAACACTAAAGATACAAAAGGGTTTTTTTGATGTAGGTTTATGAGATGTTAATTTCGTTCTAATGCTTTTGTTACCTATTTGTAAAGAATTATTTAGGGGTTTGATGTAGAAGAAAAATAAGATAAATTTGTATTCGCGTTCTTACACCCTTTTCGATAAAAGATGTCCAAAAAAATTTTAGTCTGGTTTAGAAATGATCTTCGCTTGCATGATAACGAAATGCTGGTCGAGGCAATTGCTAAATCTGATTCAATTTTACCTGTTTACATTTTAGATCCCCGCTCTTTTGGCGAAACAAAATATGGTACGCTAAAAACAGGTAATATCAGAGCGCAGTTTATTTTAGAAAGCGTTTTAGGTTTACGCAGTTCCTTAAAACAGATCGGCGGTAATTTGCTCATCGCCGAAGGCAGCCCTGAAAATATTATTCCGCAATTGGTGCAGGAGTACGAAATTACCGAAGTTTATCACCACCGCGAAGTGGCCAGAGAAGAAACACATGTTTCAACGCTGGTAGAAAATGCACTTTGGAAGTTACGCATCAACCTCAAACATTTTATCGGACATACCTTATATAACAAAGAAGATTTACCTTTTCCGATCAAAGATATTCCCGACGCTTTTAATCAATTTAAAAAGAAAATTGAACGCGATTCGATCATTAAGCCCTGTTTTTCAGCACCCGATCGGATCAATGTGGCAGAAGTGATTGATTGGGGTACATTATCATCGCTCGAAGAACTTAATCTTTTGCCCCAGCAAAAAGACCAGCGTTCTGATTTCGAATTCGCCGGAGGCGAGGCCGAAGGTTTAGCACATCTTCAAAAAGTTATTGTGGCCATGCAACAGGCTGCAACAACGAAAAACTTAATCCTGGCTTCAAAATTATCGGCCTGGCTGGCCATGGGCAGCTTATCTCCCCGTAAAGTATATTGGGAAATCAAAAAAATGGAAGGCGTTCCCAACACGAAGGCCATGTTCAATCATATTTTATTAGGCCTGCTCTGGAGAGATTATTTCCGTTTCATGTTTAAAAAATATGGCAATACATTTTTTAATCCGGATGGCTTTGGTAGCCAGGGCCTGATTGATATTGCAAATGAGCAGGATAATTTCAATAAATGGAAAAATGCACAAACCGGTTTTGCTGTGGTAGATGCGGTAATGACCGAGTTAAACCAGACTGGTTTTATTTCGAATATTGCCAGACAGACCGCTGCCTTGTATTTAATCAATAATTTAGAGGTGAGCTGGATTTTTGGTGCGGCTTACTTTGAAGAAAAACTGATCGATTATAATCCGGCAAGTAACTGGGGCAATTGGGCCAATGTAGCGGGGGTTGGTAACGATCAAAAATCAAAAAGCGTTTTCGATCTCGATAAAAATATTAAAAACCTCGATCCAAAAGGCAATTATGCTTTAACTTGGGCATCATAGTTGTAAGGATTGAATGAGAGATTTTTGAATGATGAAATGTTTTTTTCTCTTGCCAAAAAGATTCGTTCATTCTTTCATTCAATCATACCATCATTCATTTAATTTTAATCGAGATTTTTGCCATTTATATAAGGTAAAATTCTAATTTTGTAATGCTTATAGTAAACAGTTAATAATGGATAAATTATCTTATCTTAATGGCGCAAACGCCGAATATATAGAGTCTTT
>Ga0308165_1000992_pt1 | contig 43446 bp, 47 predicted proteins | sample PhyWR2_FD_201032 | JGI IMG/M metagenome (GOLD analysis project Ga0308165, IMG submission 201032) | Phyllosphere microbial communities from UC Gill Tract Community Farm, Albany, California, United States - DLSLW.R2 | ecosystem: Host-associated > Plants > Phyllosphere > Unclassified | place: USA...
CTTCGCGAGGTGCTGGGACACCGCCGACGGCGACTTCCCGACAGCCTGGGCGATGTCGTTGACCGGCAGCTCGCCGCCCCGCAGCGCGAGGACGATGCGCAGCCGGGTCGCGTCGGCGAACATCGCAAAGACCTCGACAGCGAGCTCGACCAGATGGTCCTCCGTCTGGACGTAATGGTCTTGAGCCTCGACTGCGCCATCCGGCTGCAGAGCCGAAGTGGACGTCACGAGGGTGTCGACGGCCACGAGCCCACCCACCTGCTTATCTGCGTGCATACGCAGATATTTGCATGCAGACGTCGTCTTGTCTAGTGCATGGGAGATCGTGCGCTGGGGTTAAGGGGGCGGCGTGGGGACCGGAGGTGTCCTCGGAGTGGACGACCTGCTCGATCTGTGGTGTCAGCGTGTAGAGAGTGCAGGCGGAGCAGCATGGGGCCGGACCACGTGCTTCGTGGGGCGGGGTCGTGGACGGTGGTCGTAGTGGGGAGGGTCTTGTTCGGGGCTCGAGAGAGCCCGAGGGGGCTCGAGCGGTGTGGCGCGGGCCCGTCGCCCGAGTACACGTGCGGTCGGTGCGAGGGGCCTACGGGAATTTTGAGGGTCAGGCGAGCAGTGTCTCCCCGATGTAGCCGCCCTCGGTGCATCCCGGGGGGATCGCGAAGACGGCTGAGCCGATGGGTGTGGTCCACTCGTTGAGCAGATCGAGGTCGTCGAGCCGTCGCTGGAGCGGGACGAACTGGGCGTCGACATCCGCCTGGAACGACACGAAGAGCAGCCCGGAGGTGGAGACCTGGTCACCCCTGGGGGCGTCGTCATAGTTGTACGCGCGTCGGAAGATCCGCTGCGAGGTGTCCTCTGAGCGGGCTCTGCGGATGTGGGAGAACTCGGCGATCACCGGGAAACCGATGGCCGTGGTGGCTTCGAAGTCCGGCTCGTCGTGCTCCTGGGTGCCGGTGAGCGGTGCACCGTTGGACAAGAGCCTGCCCGTCGACTGCTCCCGGCCGCTGCGGTCGAGACGGTCCCACGTGTCGAGGTCCATGCTGATGCGGCGCACGACCATGCTCGTGCCACCCGCCAGCCAGCCGTCGGTGATCCACACGAGACCGTCGAAGTCCTCGGTGGTCGGGGCCGGGTTGACGGTCCCGTCTACCTGGCCGAAGAGGTTGCGCATCGTCGTTCCGGACTTCTCCGACCCGTGGGCCCGGCGGAACCCGGTCTGGGTCCACCGCACAGTGGTGAAGCTGCGGGCGTCCTTGAGCAGCATCCGTTGGGCGTGCGCGACGGTGAAGGCGTCGTCGGCGGCGACCTGGATCAGCAGGTCGCCGTCGTTCCATGCCTCCTCGAGCCTGTCGACGCCAAAGGCTGGGAGCGGGCGCAACCACGAGGGCAGCGCCGACACGTCGGCGGCTCCGCGGCGGACGAGCTCGGGTCCGAAGCCGAAGGTCACCGTGAGACGGGCTGGGACGTGCGCGAGTTCTGGCTCGGAGTCGGCCAGCGCTGCGACACCCTGGCTGAGCCTGGACGCGTCGTCCGAGAGGACCTGCATGAGGCGTCGGAGGTCGTCTCGGCCGATCTCGGGCCGCAGGTTGAGGGCGATGAGCGTCGCGTGGGCCTGCGGGGGAGTCTCGACCCCGGCCTGGTGCGTCCCGTAGAAGGGGACGGTCAGGTCGCCGTTGAGCGCCTGCTCGGCCTCGGTCGAGGCAGAGCCGCCTCCTTGGCCGCGTGCGAGCGTGTCGGCGCCGATCGCGGCGACGGCACCGATGCCAGCGACAGCTCCGCCGAAGAGGAGCTGTCGCCGGGTGGGCCCGCCGCGGCCGTGCTCGTGCGCCTGGTCGCGGGCGGTCACTCGTCACCCATGTCCATCTCGCTGTCCTCGTAGGTCTCGTTCGCGCCTGAGTAGTCCTTCGTGGGGGCGGTGAACTCGACCGTGGAGTCGTCGGAGAAGGTGAGGGTGAAGGTGGCCTCGTCGCCGGCCTTGAGAGGCTCGGTGAGGTCCAGGAGCATGATGTGGTTCGCGCCGGGCCCGAGCACGAGGTCCCCGCCTGCGGGGATGGTGAAGCCGCCGTCCTTCTGGCGCATGACCATCGCGCCGGTCTCGTTCTCGACTGTCTCGTGGAGCTCGACCATGCTCGAGGCGGAGGAGGTTACCGAGACGACCGTGACGTCTTCGGTCCCGGTGTTCTTGATTTCGCCGAAGGCTGCGGACATCCCGCTGTCGGCGGCCTTGACCCAGGCGTCGTCGATGCTCACGGCGTCACCGGCACTGCTCGCCGATGCCGAGGTCGAAGGGGACGTGCTCGTGGTGTCGTCGTTGCTGCTGCATCCCGCGAGGACGACGAGCGCGGCGAGGGTCAGCGCGACGGTGGGGGTGGTCAGACGTGCAGTCATGAGAGTTCCTTACAAGATGAGAGGTACGTCCGGGGCCCGGCGGGGGTCAGTGAGACGTGTTGCCGGGCGGGGATGGACGGCGTCGCGAGGCGCGCGCGACCGTCCAGAAGAGTGCTGACGCAACGACGGCACCACCGGCACCGACCAGGACCGGACGCACCCAGGCGGGCGACGAGTCTGAGGTGGTCTCCGAAGACACGGCCTGCGACGTCGGACCGGTTGTGGGGCCACTCGACGGGCTCGGGGCTGCGGTGGGGACCGCAGCCGCTTCGCCGACAGTGAACGTGATGGCGTCCGAGATGGGGTGCCCGTCGGACGAGACCACCCGCCAACGCACCTGGTAGGACCCATCGGGCAGGTCATCGACCAGGTCCGCGACGACGTTGGGGCCCTCGAGCACGGGGTCGCCATCGGTCCAGCGATCACCAGCGTCGTCGACGACGATGACGGCAGGCCCGATCGTGAGGATCTCTTCAGAGAACCGTAGAGAGATCTCCGTAGGGGCGACGTCGAAGTGTTCACCCTCGGTAGGTGAGCTGTCGACCAGCTGGTCGTGCGCGGTCGCCGGGGGTGCACCGACCGTGACGAGAAGCGCGAGCAGCGCCCCAGTCCCGGCCGTGCGCAGAGCGACACGAGAAGATAAGTCAGTCATGGGTAAGTCGACCTCCGTAAGGGGCCCGCGGGCTTGCACACCGCTGCACAGCGCAATCGCAGACCATGCCCCCGCGGCTCCAAGAAGCTCAAGGGCAGGGTCAGATCTATCGACTGGTGCGTCGAGGTGTCGGGCGCGGGCGCGTCAGGAGTCAGCACGCTCTCACATAGCGATGGATGCTTTGCGGACAGAGTGCTGACGGGATAACCAAGCCAGCGACAATGCTGGCGGTCCCCGACGGACCGTCCCGGTGGCAACTACCGGCAAAGGAGAAGGCCTCCAGGAGCCCTCTAGGCTCGACAGGGCGCTGAGCGGGTGCACAGGCAGCACGAGCACGTGCACCACAGGGACCAGGAGGACGGCGACGAGCCGTCCGGTGAGGCGAAGAAGCCGGTTCAGGACGGCCTCGCCGCGCTGCAGGGTGACGACGGTGATGAGCGCTGCAGCCCCGTGCGCGGCCATCATGCCTGCAGCGGGGTGGGAGCCGTGAGACATCGAAGTCCCGGCCGTTCCCACGATCATCAGGGCTTGGTCGGCGCCGTGACCGGCGTGCCCGCCGCTTCCTCCGCTGACGGTGACGGACATCGAGCTCGAAGCGCCGATCACGAAGAGCGTGTGGAAGAGCAGCTGACTGAGACCGACAGAGACCGACAGACGCAGCCACGACTTGCGCAGGCCTGCCAGAGCAATGCACGACGACGTCGCGAAGACCAACGGCACGACGATGCCCAGAAGACCCGGGACATCGCCGCCAGCCAGGACGTGAGAGGCAAGAGCGATGAACGTCGAGAAGACCGCAGCCAGCACGCCACGGGACACACGCACAATGCGTTGCGGCGAGGACGCTGACGACACGGATAGCACGTCGCAGTCCGATCGGGTCATGACCTAGATCCTAGGCGACACGCAACCCGGAGGTGCCCTGACCTGACAAGTGGATTCGCCACACGCCCTGGCTCTGCTTGGCGTCGGGACTCGAAGCGCGAGAAAAAACGGAAAACAATCATTTCTGGCGGAGTTCGGGCTGTGGGACGGTAACGACCACCAGAAACGGTGCACGCCCGAAACGGGGTCGTGTATCGGTCACCGTTGTTCACGCGTCGGCTCAGGCGAGGGGTTCTGGTGCGACCGATCCCGAGGGGGCGAGTGGTGCCAGGCGTGGGACGAGGCGGACGAGGATCACCATGGCCACGAGCTCGACGAGGGTCTGGGTGACCACGGCGAGCGGGGCGATCGAGAGCGACGCCGGCAGTGCCAGGGCCAGAGGCAGGACGACCAGAGAGTTGCGGGTGACAGTGGAGAACATGACGGCACGGGTCGCAGGGACGTCGAGCCGGCCGATCCTGGCGGTGACCTTGCCGAGGGCCACGGCGATGGCGACGAACGCGACGTACAGCGGCAGGACCCTGGCGAGGGCGGCTACCTCGGACCCGACCGCAGCGATCTGAGAACCGATGACCACCGCGAGGGTAGCCATCATCAGCGGCACCATCGCCCCAGCCATGACGTGCTCGACGGCTCGCCCGGCGCGGTGTCGGCGGGCGAGGGCCTGGACAAGGGCGGCTGCGGCCAGCGGAGCGAAGATCAGGACGAGGATGGCCTCGACGAAGGGCTCGACCTCGATGACTTCGAGGATGTCAGAGCCGGCGAACAGGTATAGGTAGACCGGCAGCAGGAGCATCTGGACGGTCAGCAGCAGCGGCGCTGCGCTCAGCAGGCGGGCGCGAGCTCCACCGGCCAGGCCGGTGAAGACGATGACGTAGTCGATGCAGGGGGTCAGCAGGACCAGCAGGACCCCCAGCATGAGCCCGCGGTCGTCTGCGACGAACCGGGAGAGCGCGAAAGCGAGCACCGGCACCGCGACGAAGTTCGCGGCCAGGACCGTGGCGAGGAACCGCACGTCCCTGAACCCGCGCCCGACCTCGACCAGGGGCACGCCGAGGAACGTGGCGAACAGCAGCAGCGCCAGGACCGGGTTGATGGAGTGCTCCAAGGCGGGAGCCAGGCCGGGCGCTGTCAGGCCCACCACGGCACCCAGCGCGATCGCGACGAGGTAGAGGGGGATCTGGACTCGGTCCCACCACTGCACGGCTCGGTTCATCATCGAGGGCTTCCGTTCGCGAGGTCCTGGGAGGTGCAGGCAGAGCGCGGTTGACCCAGCAGCATGCACTCGCTGCGGCACGAGGAGCCGCTGTCGGGGCAGGCCGCGACGCGTTGCGTGGCGGCTACCAGGTGCTCGCGCAGCAGGTGCAGGGCAGCCAGGTGCGCGTCGACGTCGCGCAGGCGCTCGGTCAGCCTGGGGTGCAAGGCGTCGCGGACCTGGGTGCAAGTCTGGCTCTCGACGGCCGTCAGCAGCTCGCCGATCTGGGGGAGGGGCAGATCGAGGCGCTGGGCGGCGTTGACGATCACCAGGCGCTCCAGGACGGACGGGTCGTAGTCGCGGTACCCGTTGGTCGCTCGCCGAGCCTGGATCAGGCCGATGGAGTCGTAGTAGCGCAGCGTCGTCGCAGGGACACCGGACCTGTCTGCTACCTCCGAGATGCGCACAGCGCCCAACGGTAAACCTTCAAGCCGACTTGAAGGTCCAGCGGGAGGTGCGACCGGAGCAAGGCGCTCCACGCTGCGGGTACCGACGAGGAGGCATGGCGAAATGTGGCGACGTTCAGGAGGTGGAGCCAGTGGCAGCGGGGGCGTTGGGCTCGATGGGTGGGACCACCTGCAGAGCCTGTGACTGAGGATGGATGGTCACTGTCTGTAGGTCATCACCCGCGGTCGGGCTCGTTGGGGTCGGCTCGGATCAGGTCAGGAGCGTAATCCAGTAGTCCCAGAAGCGCACCGCGATCAGTGTCGCGATCAGGAGGTACCACCCCACCAGGACAGGAGTCTGGTAGGTGCGGGCCCACCGACCCACGCGAGCCCATCGTGAGCTCCCTCGTCCTGGCAGCAGGCGCAGATTTCGTTGGGTGACGATCACGAACAACGGGAGGGTGACTGCCCATACGGCCATGCAGTACGGGCACAACGCGCCGATCTGGTACAGGCTCACCCAGATGAGCCAGTGGACGAAGATGGCGGCGAGAGTCACCCCGGCCTGCAGCCCGGCCCAGTACCAGCGCGCGAAGCGAGCACCGGCAAGCAGACCCGCTCCGGTGGCGATCACCACCGGGAAGGCCACAACGCCGATCAAAGGGTTGGGAAAGCCAAGAAGGGAAGCCTGGGGTGATGTCATGACTGAGGAGCAGGACAGGATCGGGTTCAGGGTGCAGCTGGGCACATGGTCCGGGTTGGCCAGCACCGCGAGCCGCTCGAGCGTCAGAGCGAAGGCCGCAAGCAGCCCAACCCCGCCCAGGACGACCAGAGCGAGCGAGAAGTTGCGGGGCGCTGTGGCGTCCGGCGCGGGCGCCGTGACACTGGCGCTGGAAGGGCGCAGGTTGTCAGTCATCAAGTGACGCCGAGACGGCGTCCTCCAGGTCGTCAAGCTGCTGAAGATCGAGTCGCTCTCCCTCGAGGAAGAAGGTGGGGGTCCCGGTCACGCCGGCAGCTCGACCATCGGCCTCGCTCTGCTGGACTCGCGCCAGGGTCTCGGGGTCGTCGAAGTCCTGGGTGAACTGATCCATGTCTAGGCCGAGCTTGGCCGCGTAGTCGAAGAACTGATCGCGCTCGGGGGTCTGCTGGTGACCCCACTGCTCGGCCCCCTGGAAGAGAAGGTCGTACATCTCGTCGTAGGCGTCCTGCTGGCCTGCGGCCTCAGCGGCCAAGGCGGCATTGACCGAGCTCACGTGAAGAGGCATGTACCTCACGACGAACTCGACACGGTCGCCGTACCGGTCCTTGATGTCCTCCACATGGGGGTAGAGGGCGATGCACGCCTCGCACTCGAAGTCGAGGAACTCCACCAGCTGAACCTGATCGCCATCGGTCATGCGTGGGCTGTCGGGACGGACCAGATTCTCCAGTGAACCCTGGGGAGCGTCCGCGCCGGGCGACGAAGAGTCCGGTCGGGTGAGCAGTACAGCGGTGACGAGAGCGATCACGGCCACCGCGATGAGTGCAAGAGAGATCTGCCGACTGCGAGTCATTTTGGCCTCCAGGTCTGGCTCCCGGCGCTCAGCCAGGCCCATAGGTCAACGTTCGCTGAACTATACCGAGGGATCTGGACGTGACTTGCAGGGAACCGCCACCGGGAGGTCTCCTGCTCGTTCACTCAGGCGTGCACTCCGGCCTCGTGGTTGACGTGGCTTGGGGCTAGAAGCTCGAGTGCTTGATGTCGATGACGCAGCGCCCGGTGCGGCGCGAACCGGAAGCGATCGTCGTCGGGTACCTAGGGATGGTTGGGGCTCCGTCGCTGCGCGGCCCAGCGTGAGAGGGGACGCAGCGAGACCCAGAGTCGACTGCTGGCTGCGTCCACGGGACACCGCCGTCGTCGTGGCAACGCAGGAGAGCGACCTCATCTGACCTCCTACCGCGCCGACACGTCCCCTCGCCTCACATCGGCTGTACGTCTTGGGTGAGGTGGCGGTAGATCGTGCCGCGCGAGACGCCGAACATCTCAGCTATCTGCTGGACCGCGTAGGACTTCCCCGCGCACATCGCCCGTGCCTGGCGGGCCTTGGTCGCCGTCATCTTGAGCCGGCCGCCGCCCTTGCGACCTCGGGCGCGGGTGGCGGCAAGTCCGTCCTGGGTGCGCTCGACGATCAGGTCATGCTCGAACTCGGCGATCGCGGCAAGCATGTGGAAGAACAGGCGGCCACCCGGTGTCGTGGTGTCGATCATCCACGGAACAGTCGGCTCTGGTTGCTGCTGTCGACTCAGATCTCGAGGGAAGAATCGACGCTGCGGGAGGTGGGAGCAACCGGGATGCTGCCACCGTGTGCATTTCGGTTGCGTCACTCTCCAGGTCGCTCACGGAGCATGAGGAGCGCTCCGGGGAGTGCGATCGCGACGATCACGATGTCCGCAACGTTGCCGATAAACCAATCGCCGTATGCCAGGAAGTCCACGACGTGACCTCTTGCGAACCCTGGCTCGCGGAAGAGCCGGTCGCCGGCATGCGAGGCGGCGGCTCCGCCGAGCACTCCGATAACGATCGCCCAACCAGGCCGCTGGACGCGGAGGGCGAAAATGACGGCGGCGAGCGCGGCAACGACGGCAATCACAGCGAACGCCGGGGTGAAGGTCTCACCGAAGGAGAAAGCCGCGCCCGGGTTGTAGGCCAGTTGCAATCCTAGGAGATTGTCTATCAAGGGGATCCGCTCGCCCTCGGTAAGTGTGGCTTCGGCCCAAACCTTAGTTCCCTGATCGACGAGGACCACCAACGCGCCGAGCGCGAAGGCTCCCATGGTGAGGTGCCAGCGTCGCGGAGGGGGAACCTCTCGCGCCTCGGGGTCGTGGCCGTTCGCGCGTGACGTCATGCGAGGGTCTCGAAGAGCCGGGGGACGACGCCGGACTCCATCACGATGAACAGCCCCAAGCCAATGAACACTGCGGGGACGAGCCAATGCTCGACCCGTTCCAACGCATCGGTGACTGCTTCGCGCGTTCCGATGAGCCGTCCCGCAGCGCACCAGACGGCCACGAGGATGAGGAACACCCCAATCATGACCGCGACGTCAGCAGGTGCGCTAGTGCGGAAGATGGGGGCATAGAGGGAGACGTTGTCGGCACCATTGGCGATCGTGATCCCGGCGACGCCCCACATTCCGACCGCGGTGATCTTTGCTTGTTCACCATCGTCGTCAGCATGGTTGCGGCGCAGACTACGCACGAGCGTCCAGATGCCGATGGTGAGCGGGATTAGTCCAAGGAGACCAATCCAGGCGTCCGGGACGATCACCAACCCTAGCGCCGCCACGACGCTGATCACGACGAGGGTAATAAATCCGAGGTATTGCCCTGCGACAATCTCCCAGCCTCTCGGCTTCCCCCGACGAGAGGCCAGAAACAGCACCATGAGCACGACGATGTCGTCGATGTTGGTTGCGGCGAACAAGCCGATCGCCGACCCGATCGTGGCGAGCATCAGCTGTGCGTCTTCGGTGTGTGGGTTCGGGCGGCGCGCAGCCCGTTGAGGATCACGATGACCTCGGCGACCTCGTGGACCAGGACCACGGCAGCGAGCCCCAGGACACCGAAGAGGGCGAGCGGGAGCAGCGCGGTGATGATCAACAGAGACAGGATGATGTTCTGGTTGATGATGCGGCGACCCCGACGGGCGTGGTCGAACGCTCTGGGGATGAGACGCAGTTCGTGGCCGGTGAAGGCGATGTCGGCGGACTCGATCGCGGCGTCCGATCCGGTGGCGCCCATCGCGATGCCGATGTCGGCGGCCGCGAGAGCGGGCGCGTCGTTGATGCCATCGCCGATCATCGCGACCGGTCCTGCCTCGGAGAACGCTCCGATCGCGGCGGCTTTGTCCTCAGGGCGCAGTTCCGCGCGGACGTCGACGATCCCCGCCTGGGCGGCAAGGGCCTGGGCTGTGCGGGTGTTGTCGCCGGTGAGCATCGTCATGCCGACCCCCTGGCTTGCGAGGGTACGGACGACCTCGGGGACCTCGGGGCGTAGTTCGTCTCGGACGCCGATCGCGCCGACTGGCGCTCCGTCGCGGTGCACGATCACGACGGTCATGCCTTGCTCTTCCAGTCCCTCGACCCGGTCGCCGAGCTCACCGGCGTCGAGCCAGCGCGGGCTGCCGACGGTGATCGTCGAACCATCGGCGGTGCCTTCGATGCCGTGCCCCGCCTGCTCAGTCACATCCGCCGCTGCGGTGACGCCCGGGGCGGCGGCGGTGATCGCCGCGGCGAGAGGATGGGTGCTGTGGTGCTCCAGTGCAGCGGCCCATGCGAGCACCTGTGCCTCGGTCAGGCCGTCGACGGTGAGGACCGCGGTGACGGCAGGCTCGTTGCGGGTGAGAGTGCCGGTCTTGTCAACGGCCACGTGCCGGACGGTGCCGAAACGCTCGAAGACCGCTCCAGACTTGATGATCACTCCGAACTTGCTCGCCGCGCCGATGCCGGCGACGACTGTCAGCGGGACGGAGATCGCTAGCGCGCAGGGCGAGGCTGCCACCAGCACCACGAGGGCGCGCGTTGTCCACAGCTCTGGATCGCCCAGCAGCGAGCCGATGATTGCGACCAGCGCAGCAAGAATCAGGACACCAGGGACGAGCGGACGGGCGATCTTGTCGGCTAGGCGGGCACGTTCGCCCTTCTCGGTCTGCGCCTTCTCGACCAGCTCCACGATCGTGGTGAGCGAGTTGTCGGTGCCCGCCGCGGTCGCCTCGACCTCCAGTGCGCCGGCGCTGTTGATCGCGCCAGCCGAGACCTCGTCACCGGGCTCGACCTCCACCGGGATCGACTCGCCCGTGATGGCCGAGGTGTCCAGGCTGGAGCGTCCCGCCCGGACGATGCCATCGGTCGCGATCCGCTCTCCCGGGCGGATCACCATGAGCTGGCCGACAGTCAGCTCCTTCGCTGCGACCTCGACCGAGGCTCCGTCGCGCAGCACGGTCGCGGTGTCCGGCACGAGCTTCAGCAGCGCCCGCAGGCCACCGCGGGCGCGATCCATCGCCTTGTCTTCTAGCGCCTCGGCGATCGAGTACAGGAACGCCAGAGCGGCTGCTTCCTCGACGTAACCGAGAAGGACCGCGCCGATCGCACTGATCGTCATCAGCAAGCCGATACCGATCTTGCCCTTGAAGAGCCTCCGGACCGCGCCAGGTGTGAAGGTCGACGCGCCCAGCAGCAGGCCGATCCAGAACAGGACCAGAGCCACGGTCTCAGCCCCGGACCGCTCAGAGATCAGACCACTGAGAAAGGCGACACCGGAGAAGATCGGAACCAAGACAGCGCGGTCCTTCCACCATGGCCGCTCCGCGCCCTCGACCTCCTCGCCTGTCGGCGTCGCACTCTCGTGCTCGCACCCACACGCCGCGCTCATGCACCCGCTCCAGTCCCGCAGCAGCCCGGCACCGTGCACGTCGAGTCCACGCAGGGGGCCTGCTCGTCCACGGCGAGTGTCACGTCCACCAGAGCGACGAGGGCCGCAGCGAGATGCGGGTCGGCGATCTCGTAACGAGTCTGCCGTCCTTCCGGCTCTGCAACGACGATCCCGCAGTCTCGCAAGCACGTCAGATGGTTCGACACGTTCGAGCGCGTCAGCTCCAGCTCGCGCGACAGCACAGCCGGGTAGCTCGGGCTATCAAGAAGGGTCATCAGGATTCGGGAGCGCGTCGGGTCCGCCATGGCCCGGCCGAGCCGGTTCATGACGTCGAGACGCGAAGCAATAGTCAGCATGGACTGAACTATACAGCCCTCGCTGACACGTTGTTGGATCTGCACCTCGCTCCGACGCCCGTCGCTGGCCACAAGTCAGTCGCGGTCAACCGAACGGCCTACCCGGGCCCGACAGTGGCAGCGCCGCACACGGCGGCACACCGAGCCGCCACCGAAACGTGCTGGAACCGCGCCATTAATCGATGCGACTCACAATCTGAACGCGATACGCCGGCCGTGGGCGCACCGAAACCTGTCCCCGGGACCTCGTCGACCCGAAACCCGGCACCAGGCGATTCTGGTGGGCCCAGGGGAGGGGGCGTCGCCCCTCGCGCACCTGGGGACGGCCTGAGCTCCGTCGCTGCGCGGCTCCACCCGCCCACAGGGGCACGACGGGACCCAGTGCTGGGGACGAGTGCGGCTCAGGCTGCAGGCAAGGCCGCGATGCGCCGATAGAGCGTGGCCCTGGACATGCCGAGGTCGCGTGCGACCTGGCTGGCTGGTTCGCCGGCCTCGACGAGACGTTGGGCGTTGCGGATCTGGCTGTTGGTGAAGGTGGGTCGGCGGCCGCCGAGGTCGGAGCCGGCGGCGCGGCGTTTGGTGACGGAGTCGTTGATGCGTTCGCGCTTGATCTCGAGCTCCATCTGGGCCAGTGCGGCCATGACGGTGAAGACCATGGAGCCGGTGGGGGTGGAGGTGTCGACGTTGGCGCCCCCGAGGTTGAGGACTCGCAGCGCTGCTCCTCGGGTCTTGAGCTCGTCGGCGAGGGTGAGCATGTTGACCGTCGAGCGACCGAGGCGGTCGAGGGTGGTGATGACGAGGCTGTCGCCGTCGTGCAGCGCGGTCAGGGCGAGGTCGAACTGCGGCCGCCGTGCTCGAGCGCCCGAGACGCCGTGGTCGACGTAGAGGTCGTCGCGCCGGACGCCGGCGTCAAGGAGGTCGTTGACCTGGCGGTCAGTCGACTGATTTCTGGTTGACACCCGTGCGTAGCCGATCAACTTACCCATAGTGACCTCAAATGTGTCTCGCAACCGACGTTGGCGACATTCAACTTAGACGATGGATGCGAGACATAGTTACGAGACTTGCCGACCGGCCCAGCGCGGTCGGCGTGGGGAGCGCGGACGAGACGTCTCGTAACCCTAGGGTTACGAGGCGTCGTGCAGAACGTTGGTCTCAGACACGGAGCCTGAGACGCGATGCGACGCGCCAATCTGGAGCCCTGGCCGCGTGCGACCCACGCTGCCGGGTCCAGCTTGTCCGCTGCTGCCGCGTGTATCGATGGCGACCCTCGATGAGGGAGTAGACGTACACACTCTCGTTCGGTTGGTGCATCACGATGACTGGGGGCATCCTTTCGTGTCGCGTGACAGCTGCGCGAATACGCTCGAACTTGGCGTGCCCGTCATCGTCATTCGGATCGTCGATCAGTTGGATTGGGTCCACCTGCGCGGGGTCGATCGGCGCGTACAGCCAACAACGCAGTTCGACGCTGACGTCGTAGATGTCCTCGAGATTGCCGACCGTCGAGCCGAAGTGATGGACGTCCGGAGCAAGGGCGTCGCACTGATCAGCCGTTAGCCACCCCTGAGCAAGGGGTGCGGTGGAAGTCACGGTTCGATGTGCCTCTTTACGATCCGCAAGCCTTGACCCTTGCCTCGGACGGGGTAGGAGTCAAGCCCCGAGGACTTCTGGTCAGCCGATGGGGCGTCCGGCGCGGAAGCGGTCTGGTGAGATCGCTTGTCCAGCCTGGTACAGGTCAGCCGTGGCGCTACGCCTCCGTCGAGAGGTTCCGGCGCTTGACCTTAGTTCCACAGAATCCAATCCCATTTGCTCGGGTTCTTCCGCGCACTGAACCACGCTTCGGTCTTTCTGATCGTTTCGTCGGAAGTTGGGGAGGTTGTCTCCACCCACAGTTTCAGAAATTTCTCGAACGATCGTTCCGTGCGAAGCGATGCGTGCCATGTATTCTGGCCAGAATCGGGGTGGGGGGAAATTATTACAACCTCCGTACCGTGCGATATATATAGCTCCTGCGCGCGGGCTCTGACCGCCTCGATGGTTGGGAGGGGTGTCGCCGAGTCGGCTTCGTCGGCAGCATCTGCTAGCAAATGGAGTGACCAATTGCCACCGGCGTATTCTTCATTCCTGCGGAAAATGTGCCAATGTGCGATTGTTGCTACTCGGGCGGCTAGCCGCCACCCGACGGTCGGATCACCTTTGCCCAAGGTCAGGGCGAACTGGGCCGATTTGGTCTCGAAGTTCAGGTGGAATCCGAGTTCCTCGAGGAGGGTCAGTTCGCGTCTCTTGAGCGGTCCTGTTTCCGTTTGCAGTGACGCCTCGACGATGACATCCCGGTAGTCACCTGCGACCAGGATGTAGGCGCCATCGCTAAGCGGCTCGGCCAGGCCGTGCGCGGGCGTTCGAGTGCCGTGCTTCTCGAACTCGAGAAACAGATTAACGACTATCGATTCGACCTCCTGCACGGCCTTCGAGAGTGCGGGCTCCCATGTAGATTCTTGCAGGCTTGGGTGTGGGGATTTTCTCGGTGGGGCCTCATCGAGAGACCACCAGTCTGGCAAGAATTCCTCGTCAAAATCCATGATTCTCCTTTCCGCATCTTCCGAGCCGCATCAACGTAGCCCGCTCTGGCCAGTCCATCCACATGAACACGTCTGAGAAGCGCTCGGCGTAGAAGACGTCGGTCTTGAAGTACTGGAGCATCATGCGCTCGAACTTGTCGCCCTTGTCGCGCTCATCGGTCGCGGAGAAGTAGAGCTTGTCCAGGATGTCTTCCACAGAGGTCACCCGCGCAACACTAGCCACACGCAAGCCGCTCACGTGGCTACGACTTCAGCAGCGGCCCGGCTGGTCGCGGGTGAAAGGCTAGACCCAGCACACGTCACGAGCCTGTTCGACCGCGTCGATCGACCAGACCGATGCAGGCCCTCCTACGTTGAGATCACCCGTGTCCTGCCTCAAGAGCCAACCTCAGCCCTGCGATGCTCGGCCCATGCCGCTGCGCGCCATCGTCGACGATGAATCAGTGATCTCCTCGCTCTGTGAGGACACTGCGTGGCAGGAGCTGCGTGCTCTGGCCAAGCGCCGCCCGTCAGCTCTGATCCTGCCGGGGTGCCAGCAGGAGTGCTACCCGAGGGTCTCGAGCAAGGGCATGCGCCATTTCGTGCATCGTCCCGGGGCGGACTGTGCCCAGCACGCTGGAGAGAGTGCCGTGCACTTGGCCGCCAAGGCCGCCATTGTCCAGGCCGCGACGGCTGCCGGTTGGCATGCCCAGACCGAGGTCCCAGGGGATGGATGGATCGCCGACACCCTCCTCACCCGAGGCGCAGCGAAGTTGGCTTTCGAGGTGCAGTGGTCGCCTCAGACCCTCGAACGTTACGAAGAGCGACAGAGCGCGTACGCGGCTTCGGGAGTCAGGGCGCTGTGGTTCGTCAAGGCCCTTCCCAACGTCCCAGACAAGTCGAAGGGCTGGACGGCCCGCAAAGACCTCCCTGTCTTCGTGTTGGACGCCGAGCAGCAGGTCGACGACGGGGGCGATGGTGTATCGCTGAAAGTTGCTGTCCAAGAGTTGCTCGCAGGTCGTGTGCAGTTCCGCACCCAGGTCGCCAGCCCCGGGGCGATGGCCCGAGAGCACGTCAAGGTCTGGCAGATCCAGTGTTGGAAGTGCCGCAAACCAACAGCCGTCTGGACGAGCGACGCCTTGCCCGTGACCGGTGCGTGCGGCTACACAGTCGAGCAGTACCGCTTCGGAGTCCTGTGGTCTACCAGCGATCGTCCCGAAGCCCACCCGGCTATCGCTGCCCTCGCACACGAGCTCGCCGAGGCCGCTGGTACCAGGGCTTCATCGTTGCGCTTCAGAAAGACCCGACCAGTGCCGGAAGGCTACCTCGCCTTCACGTGTGGCCACTGCCCAGCTGTCCAGGGCGATTGGCACGTCCGACAGCATCTCCTCGAGGCCGCGTACGAACCACCGCTGGCCGAGGGAACCGCCAACCTCAACACGATCGCCATCGCCAGCGACCAGCCCCACTGGTGCTGGGACCGCGGAATCGGAAACTGCCCGCCGGGTGAAAGCCAGCCTTGAGAGGCCAACACCTGCCTATGTGCCCGAACGGGCCGGTAGTTTCAGGTGCATGGGCAGGCGATACGACCAGAGTGAGCTGAACATCTACGGCGCCGAAGACGATGACGACATGGATGCGATCTACCGCGCCATGGATACCTGGGAGCAACGCGAGAGCGCCCCAGAAACCGACACCAATTCCTCGTGATGGCGCCCTCTCAGCGCAAGGTCCGTGAAGCACACCGGTGAACCAAGCGCAGCAGGAATCGGTTCAGCTCGAGCGCCTCGAGAGGGCCGTGGCGATGGTCCAGACCTGGGCCCCGCGTGCTCAAGCGCTCGAGCTGCCCGAACCCGGAAGTGCTCTGGCTGTTGATGACCTGGTCTACCCACCCCACCCGGCGTCGACGATCACGTGGTTCGCGCTAACCTCAGCGCTGGACCACCTCGACCTCGGAGCGCAGATGCTCCAAGCCGACAACGTCACGGTCCGGCGTCCCCACGCCTTCTACTCCCTGACACGCTCAGCCTTGCTTGCCGCCGCGCAGTGCACGTGGGTGCTCTGCGGGACCGACGACGAACGCGGCGTGAGGTCACTGCTCGTTGCTGAGGACGAAGCCAAGCACCACCGCACGTTCCTCAAGTCCTACCTCGACGAGCCGCTATTCGTCGCAGACTCAGGAGCCGCGATCGCGGACCAGATGCGCGCCCATGCTGAGCAGCTGACCACCCGGATCGGCCAGCTCCGGGCCCAGTGTCGAGCGCGAGGGGTCAACACACGTTTCGAGTCGACCACCATGATCAAGGAGGTCGCCAGATACGTCTCTCCCGACGACCCCACACTCCGGCAGGCGATCCTGAACCAGTGGATGCAAGGGAGCGCTGCCGCTCACGCACGAATGTGGAGGATCCACTTCACCGGCGGCGAAGACACACCTCTCCAGGGAGGTGGGCTGCACCGCAAGGTCACCTCGAGCGTCGAAGACATCACGACCGCCTACGTCACCCCGGCCCTGGTACTCAGGGAAGCGATCGCGCTGTGGGATGTGCTGCGCACTCGTCCGTGACCACGCATCGCCCCTACTGACGAGCCGAAGGGGTGGCCGCCGCGAAGGCGCAGCAACGGCCACCCCCTGCTTTTCAGCCCTTGCCGAGAGTCGACGCCGCGGCCGACTTCGCAGACCTACTCGAGCTGTCGCTTGCCAGCGTGCTGCCAGCCTTCGACAGAGCCGACTTCGACGGCTTGGAGGACTTACCCATGTGCATTCACCCCCTCCCGCATTGCCACCAGCACAGCATGAACCTCTGACACGCTTCCGTTCGCGGAAAGCTACCTCCGGAAGGGCCGCTTCGTCCGACGCGGCAAAGCGCCGCAGGCACGTGTGGCTCACACCGTCACGACGGCAGAGAGTCCGACCGGATCGGCCTACCAGGTAGCCTCTGACTGTGCGCCCAGACGACTTCTTCCTAGACACCGACACGGACGATCCCTGGGCTGGACCGCGCCATACGCTGGACGAGGAACTCATCTCTCGGGTGAGCGCTGGCACGATCGTTGACCGATCGGACATAGAGGTCGCCGGCGCACTCGCTCGACTCGTGCACGACGAGTACGAGGAGCGGGCAACGAGCGACGCGCCCCGACTCAACGACGACGGAGCGCGAGCCACACTCAGAGCTCTTCGATCTGTCCTATCCCGCCTAGGAATCACCTTCTCCCCGCCCTTCGAAGACTTCACCTCGTTCTACAAATACTGGCGCCGCGAAGGCATGACCGGCAGCGGCTCATGGGCTCAGCGGAGTGAGTACCTGGCCGGACTCTTCAACCCCCTGCACGAGACCCTCGCTGACTTGGCGTCCGGGGCCATCGGTACGTCTCTCGCGCAGCCGGCAACCTCTCACACACGGACCGGATGGACCAGGGTCGACGAGGAAGTCGCCGAGCTTCGCCGACACTTCCAGGCAGCTCGCTCGCCGCAGGACTACCGCAACGTGGGCAATGACTGCGTGATCGTCATGGAGAGGCTGAGCGAGGTCGCCTATGACGCCACACGCCACCTCGCCGAGGCGACAGAAGAGCCACCCGTCGCGAACACGAAGTCCCGGCTAGACCGGGTAGTGGAAGTTGACTTGGCGGGCTCGAGCAACGCAGAGCTCCGCAAGCTCATTCGCGCAGCGATCGAGCAGGCCCAGGCAACGAAGCACAGGACCCCGGACCGCCGACATGCAGGCATAGCCGCAGACTCGGTCATCCTGCTCGCGAACATCCTCAGGCGCGTCACCGAACCGTGAGCGAGCACCTCCAGATCCTCGACGACCTGCACGCCCTCACCCCAGAGCGCGTCGACGCCGCCAGAGAAGCCCTCCTCATCGGCCACTGATCGCTCCCAGAAGCACGCCACCAAGCGATGCGATCCACACGGTCGGCGACCGCGGCTTGGTCGAGACGTCTCGCAACCCGTGGATTGCGAGACGCCCCGCTGGGATCGCGGACGATGTGCCGCAGCTCGTAGCCCGCCCGCCTGTCGGTCGATCTGTACGGCTTAAGCGTGTACAGCAGCCCGTTCGTGTGGGCGTCGGTCAGGTCGCGCTCCTCTCGCAACGGTATTGCCCCCTAAGGGTCTCCATCAGAACGGGACACCGCCATCGGCCCACGTGGCGATGTGGTTCGCCAGGCCCTTGAGGTCCTGGGCCCGCGACGACGGTGCCCTGGATTCCAAGTCGTTGAAGTATCCGGAATCGAACCATCCCTTCTCGATGGGGAAGCCCATGTGGCCGTTCATGCTTGCGAAGAGCTCCCGCGCACGCTGGTCGCCGTCCTTGGTGACGTGGGGGTGGGAGTCGTCGGTGATGTCGACCGCGAGTACGTGGTATGCGCCAGCGAGCACCCGCAGGATGGTGATTGAGCCGAGCAGGCTCTTGCCGCGCAGCTCGATCGGATCGATCTCGTCGTTCGCGAACTGCTGGATCTCGTCGAAGCTGGCTTCCAGTGCTTGGAAGAACAATTCGGTCATGTCGGCGATGGCACTGTCCTTCATCCGGTCTTCGCGGCCGGTTGTCATGCGTCCGTCGATGCCGACGGCCACGTGGCGCACGATGTCGGCGAGGTTGGTGGCCGAAATGAAGTTCTCGTTCTTGCCGGTGACGCGGTCCTTCTCGAAGTCGATGCGCCCGTCCAGTAGGTCGATCGTCTCTGCAACGTCCATAGCGACGCGGTTGAGCTTGTTTCGACGGTCGAACGACGTGGTGATGGACTTCGTGATGCCCTTGGCGTTGACCGCGATGTCGCTGAACATTTGCTTGTGGTCGTCCTCGGTCACGCCTTCGAGAATCTCGAGGCTAGCGTATTCGGTAGAGAACCGCTTCTGTTCCGTGGTGAGGTGGTCGACCTTTTCCTGCCAGACCTGGATGCCGACCTCGTCCTCGGCGTTCTTGCTGCCCAGGAGCGCGGTCCGAGCCCGCTTGAGCTCGTCAGCGATGTCTTGCAGTGCGAGAGTCCATCCGAGCGTGCGGTGCTGCCCGTCCAGGATGTCGACCTCTGCTGCCATGTTGTGAGGAAGCCTGAGGATCCCGACCTCGACCCCGGCAACTTCGAACTTGACCTCAAAGTTGTCCGGGTCGCTAAGGGGGTACGTGGTGTCGAGCAGCAGAGGCGGCGCGACCCGCTGCGCCTTCGATCGCCAGTAATCTCCGAACTTCTGAGCGCGCCGCCGCTCGACGCGACGGTTACCGGGGAGCTTGTTGTCCGGGTCTGGCACCGGGAGGTGAGACGGCACCAGGTGCAGCGGCAGCGCGATCGTGTATACCCAGTGCGCGCCACGGCGGAAGCGCTGAGCCAGGACGGTCTTCTCGTTGGTGTAGCCGGTGAGGTCGAGCTGAGCAACCATGTTAACTCCAGATTAAGGGGGGTGTCTGACAGATAAGAACGTTAACAGCTAGTGGAGCTAACGTCAAGTTAACTGTCTTATCTCCGGGCTAAGCCGCTTGGGTGTCGCCTGCTCGAGCGCGCATGCATGTCCGGCGATGCCTGGAGGTGACGCCCGTACCCCTTCGAGTCCGCGCGCGGCGGTCGCCGGTCGGGCGCCGAGGTCGTAGGGGCTAACCCCCTTGCATGGGTGGCATGGCTGCGGTTGTGGCCGATTCGGGCCCTGAGCCCCTGCCGTCGGGGGCGTAGCTGATCGCAGAACCATATAGAGTTGCCTATATAGGAGGTGATCGTCATGGCGATGGAAGCCCCGTCGATCGAGAGGGCTCTCAGGCTGAGGGCTCGCCGTGCAGTCGACAACCTGGACATGCTGCGGGAGATGCGCGCGCTGGCGAGGTTGCGGTCTCAGGCCGAGCTCGCGCGTGGTCTGCGGATCACGCAGCCGTCGGTCAGTTCAGCCCTGAAGACTGCAGAGAAGATCCCGGACGTGCTCCCTGGCTTCTCTGGCGCCAGCCCGTACGAGATCGCCCAGCGGTATCGCGCCGGCCTGCTCACCGAGGCTGAGGTCATCGACGAGCTCGCCCGGTGGGAGTACAAGTCCGTGGAGTTCACCGATGGCCCTCTGGACTGGAATGCGGGAGCGGTGACCGAGGGGACGTGGGAGGAAGTTGCTCGAGCGCTCAGTGACGGTCTGCTCGAGCCGGAGGTGTACGACGCGATCATCGATCGCCAAGGAGAGCTTGGTCAGTGACGCCCGACCGAGCCGGCCTAGCGTCCGCGGCAAAAGGAAATAAGGTATCCTTATATCGGTAGGGGTGTGTGCCTCTTGAGAGGAGCGTCATCATGACTCTGGAAGATCTTCGGGAAGCGGCAGCGCCGGTCCGTGCTGCCAAGGCGCGTCAGATCGTGGCGCGACTGGACTACCTGCGTGGGCTGAGGGGGATGGTCCAGCGGGCGACGCAGGTTGAGGTTGCCAGGGCCCTGCGCATCTCCCAGCCGGCGGTGAGCATGGCCCTCAAGGATGAGGCAAAGCTGCCTGCAGTCCCGGAGGGTTTCCACGGTGGTGACCCTGAAGAGATCATCACGCGGTTCGCTGCAGGTGAGCTCACGCGCGAGCAGGTCATCGACGAGCTGGTGCGGTGGCCGTACGCGAAGTCGAGCGAGCTCGACGGCCCCCTAGACGACATCCTGGTCACAGCACCGGGATCGTTCGACGTGGTGGTCCAGGCGATGTATCGGGGTGCGCTGCCGATCGACGTGTACGACGAGATCCTGCGCCGTTCGCAGACGCCCCACGACGCGGCGAGCTGATGGTCGTCGAGCAGTCGACGATCGATGCTCATAGGGACACGCTGAAACGCCTCTCAGGCGAAGACGGCCCGCTGAGAGAGTTCGGTCCCACCGCCACGGTGTCGAACCCCGAGTGGTTCATGCCCGACCCTGGCGGCACACTCCGGCCCACAGGTGAGCGAGCGATGCTGCACCACGAGATCCTCGAGGAGTTCCTGGCCCTCAAGCCGGACGCTCCGGAGGAGCGCCGCTGCATCGTCCTGGCCGGGCCGCCTGGGGCGGGGAAGTCGACGACCCTTGATCGGCTCGTCCCGCCGGGCGAGCAGGTGAAGTGGCACCGAGTGGACGCTGACCACTTCAAGGAAGTGCTACTGCGACGAGCGCAGGCTGACGGTTCGTACGAGACCCGTCTCGTCCCGCCGGAGGTGAAGGAGCTCGAAGCCCGCGGGGAGAAGTTCTTCCCCCTGGAGATGGCTTCACTCGTCCACGCGGAGTCATCCATGCTCGCTCAGGCCGCTCGTCAACGTCTGATCGACAACGGTCACAACCTCATCATCGACACGGTGCTGTCGAATCCGCGCAACGCGGTCCAGATGGGTGCTGAGCTCGAGGAGGCCGGGTACCGCATCGAGGTCGTCGATGTCGAGTGCTCTTTCGAAGAAAGCAGGGACCGCATCGCTGGCCGCTGGCAGCGCGGCTACGTCGGCGGCCTCGAGAGCGCCGACCCGACTCACCTCGGAGGGCGTTGGGTTCCGTCGGAGTACCCCGGCACGCTCTTCGTTGACGGTGAGGAGGGCTCTCGGCCCCGCCAGGCCGCGCAGGCGCTCACTCAGCGGTGCAGCGCTGTCGTAGGGTCGCGCCACTTCGTAGCGGCGACCGAGCCAGGCCAGGAAGCCCGACTGGTGAGTACGTCAGGTCGCGTGCGAGTTGGGGAACCTCTGCTGAGCGGGGACGCACTACGCGCCGCGCGTCTGGCTGCACGAGGGGCGTCAAGCAGCACAGTCCCGTCGCGTGCGGCGCGTCAAGAGCCGGGCTCGCCCGCGCGAGAACGATAGGCCCGACACGCATAGGCAGACGCCCCCACCCGATCCGGGTGGGGGCGTCTTGGCTTTCACCGTCCGACGGGCGGGTACAGGTTTGAAGGTCATCCTCTCCACCGCAGAGCCCGTCCATATGCGCCGCACACGTTGGTGACGTCCCCGCGGTGGTGACGTGGCGCTTGTGGGCGGGTGGTCGCTCTGGGTCCCGTCGTCCCCCTGTGGTCGGCCGGAGACAGCGAAGCGGAGAGTCTCAGGCCGTCCACAGGTGGGCGAGGGGTCGCGCTAAGCCGGCTGGGAGAGATCCGCCTGCTGTTCGACCTGAGATGCGGGCTCAGTGCGAGCCTCGGCCGTGTCGGCGTCGTCGGTCTCGCTGGACTCCGCGATCCGTAGACGCAGAGGACGCGGAACCTTGATGCCGCTCCGCTGCAGCTCACTCTTGGACCACCCCGCCTGGAGGCACTCCTCGAACTTTGACTGAGCCGAAGTGATCAGCGCTGTACGCGCTTCGTTCGCCGCGACCACCTTCGCGTTGGCGGAGCCGAGCTGGTCGAGGATCTCAGCCAGCTCGCGCAGCGGCGTCTCCTTCGCCTCCATCGCCTGACGCATCGTCTCGCGGACCAACTTGTTTACGTCGCTCTTGCCCATGGATCCCCCTCGGAAGCAGCTATCGATCAGATCAGACTTCCACCATATGGCGGCGGCGTAGCCGCCGCCAGGTCACGAGCCTGCCGTTGGCGGACCCGTCGGCAGGCCGCATGCGGCGCCGGAAGATCGCAGGCAGAAGCGGAAGGCGACAGGCGGGAGCAAGATATATGATTAGGTCCCCTAATCATGACTTGGACCTCGCGCTGCGCGGCTCGGTCTGCCACACTTGTGGTGTGGGCTCCTGGCGGAGTCGCTGCGCTAGGCAAGGGGAGGCACGGCATGGGTGAGGCATCTGCTGAGCAGAACCGACCTGTCTCTCGCGTGCGAGGGCTGCGTCAGCGCCGAGTTCCGAGCGGCGCTCGAACGATCGATCACCGTGTGAAGGTGACCCCTGAGCAGGAAGCGCGACTGCTGCTGTTGGCAGCACCACGGGGTATCACCGTGGCGCGACTCTTGGTGGAGTCTGCGTTGGCTGGGGGCGCGGATGCGGCGAACAACCGGGCGGAGTTTCGCGACGAGCTGTACCGGATCACGCGTCTGCTGGGGAAGGTGTCGGTGAACATCAACCAGATCGCGCGGGCTACGAATGCCACGTTCGAGGAGCAGCCCGACACCGTTGCGGCGATCGCTTCCTTGGGCAGGGTGACCGCTCGCCTTGAGCAACTGCTGGCTGATGTCGAGCAGGCCGGCGCATGATCACCAAGGTCATCAAGGGCGGTGACATGCGCGGGCTTCTGCGGTACCTGCAAGGGCCTGGAAAGGCGAACGAGCACACCGAGCCGCATGTCGTTGCTGGTGATCCTTACCTCATGGCGATGTACTCCGCGGACGTTCTGGACCAGGAGGACGCGATCGATATCGCGAAGTATCTGGATGAGCCGCGCCGCGCCTACGGCACCGAGATCTCCACCACGAGCTACATCCAGGACCCGGAGACGGGCGAGAAGATCAAGGCCGGGATGCGACCGGCGCACGTGTGGCACTGCGCGATCAGCCTCGGTCCGAGCGACGGTGCTCAGGGTGATGAGCGGTGGCAGGCCATCGCTCAGGACTTCATGGACTCGATGGGTTTCACCGAGGCATCGGGCAAGGCACCGGCTCGTTGGGTGGCCGTCCACCATGGCACTTCGGAGAATGGGAACGACCACATCCACATCGCCGCATCGGCTGTCCGTGAGGACGGCACGAAGTGGGACGGGCTCTGGCGGGACTGGGTCAAGGCGCAGGAGACCGCACGCGAGCTGGAGCAGAAGTACGACCTGGAGCGCCTGGACGGACGAGAGTTCGGCACCACGGAGCGGGACGTGTCTTTCGCAGAGCGCGAGTCGTCCCAGCGTGCCGGACTGGCGGTGCCGGCGAGCAAACTCCTCGCCTCGCGAGTGCGTGCCACGGCCGTGGCGGCGACGTCGGAAGCTGAGTGGGTCAGACGTGTTCGCGGGGACGGGATGGTCATCAAGCCTTACTTCGCCAAGGGCACGACCGACGTCGTGACTGGGTACCGGGTGGCCCTTCGGCCTCAGGACTACCGGGGCAAGCTCGTGTTCTTCGGTGGCAAGCGTCTGGGGCAGGATCTGTCGCTGCCTCGGCTTCGGGAGCGGTGGGGCGAGCCGAGTGTCGAGCAGTCCGAGGCGGCTTCGGCCGAGTGGCAGGCCGCGTTCCGTGGCCGTCGTGTGGCGATGCCCGAGGGCCGCGAGACGATGAAGATCTCAGCCAAGGCACCGTCGGCTTCTGCTGAGCAGTTCGCTCTATTCAGTGATCGTCTGGCGCAGATCCCGATGAGCGATCGCGGTGCGTTTGCGGATGCTGCGCGTGATGTCTCCGGGGCGCTTTCCGCGTGGGCGCGGTTCGACCCGGAGCACCGGGATGACCTGCGTGCTGCTGCGTCGACGATCGCGCGTAGCGCTCAGGCACACCGGCGAACCGAGCCTCCGGGCCGCCGGCCGGTGGCGAGCACCATGGGCACAGCGCTTTTGTTCGAGCAGGCCAAGCACGGGGGCAAGGGCAAGATCGCCGGCGCGATCTTCATGCAGCAGATCCTCAAGACTGCCGAGGCACTGCGTGACTTCCACCAGGTCTCAGGCAATCTCCGCGAGGCCACCAGGATCCAGGAGCACGCCGTCGCACGGCTAGCAAAGGTGCCGCTGCTGGGTTACGCACCGCCCGCCCAGCGACCGATCGAGAGCACGCTGCAGCGCCAGGCGCCGGTCGATTTCGCTCGAGAGTTCGCCCAGGAAGCAGCGAAGGGGAATCGATCGGGCTCGCCTACACCAGCAAGCCCGGTCCGCCCAGGGCCGATGGCTTCACCATTGCCGCGACCGCTCACCAGGCAACCTGATTCAGCTGAGACACAACGCGAGAGATAGAGGAGTCCGACATGGTTGACGACGACCCGATCGACGACATGCGAGGCGTGGCGATGACGGCAGGCACGGCGATCAGCCGTGTCGCTGAGACCGTGATCCGGCACATGCAGGACCGCAAGCGTCTGGCCCAGCAGGGCCTCGAGCGAGCCGGTGTGGACGCCCAGGCCCGATACGCAGCGCAGCGTGAGCTCGCTGAGCGCCACTTCACCCGAGCCCGACACCCCGACTTCCTTGAGCAGGCCGATCCCCGTGCGGTCACCCAGACCTGGCACGCTGCCCAGGAGTGGAAGGACCTCGAGCCTGCGCGGTTCACCGAGCACGCCGAGACGTTGAACGCTCAGTTCCGTGACCGGTTCGGGGTCGACCTCGACGTGGTCTCTAGTGAGCTGGGGTCCCGCGAAGACGCACAGGAGGTGGGGCAGTTCCGCGTCGAGCAGGTCCGTGAGGTGGAGCACCACCACGAGCGTGATCGCGAAGAAGCCCTCGAGGCCCAGCGCCTGATCCGTGACGCCGAAGCGAAGGAGACGATGGCTCATACCGCGGCATCCGACGCCGAGCGCGAGTCGCTGATCGCTCAGGCCGAGGACCACCGCCGCGACGCGGCCGCCGCCCAGGCAACCAGCCAGGACCACCGCGAGCAGGCCGACACTGTCGCCGCGCGCGTCCCAGCGCAGGTGTCCGCGGCGCAGCAGAGGGAGCCTGGCGACGCTCCCACGACGGTTCCGGAGACCGCGGCGGTGCCGGCTCAGCGTCCGAGGACACCGGAGTACGACACACCTGAGCGACGGGCCGCGACCGACCGAGCGTTGGCCGATGCAGGTGTTCCCGAGCAGGCCCGCAAGGCACGGATGACCTCCGACCAGATGAATGGTCGAGACCCTCGTGAGGCGGCCCGTCCGGTGGTGACGAAGAAGAAGGCTGCTGCGCGTCCGGCGCAGGTAGGCCGCTCGCGTGACGCTGGACGGTCGCGCTAGAGGTCTGTTGCTCCTCCGAACACGCGTGCGCCCGGTCAGGCAGTCAGCCTGACCGGGCGCACGCGTGTGAGTACAGGAGCGAAGAGCTAAGGCTCTTCTGGAACGGTGCCAGAGGTCATGAGGCCATCGGGCAGGCCCACAGTCGGCAAGATCTGTGGAGCAGCGTGCTGGTCCGGGGTGCACTGACGGAACGGACCGTTCCCGCTCGACAGGGCGCTCATCGCTGGGTCGGCGTGGTCACGCCACCAGGTGGACGCGCCCACGGTCGGGTCGAGCCGCAGCGCCTCGAAGGCCTTCCACAGCCCTTCCAGACGGGACACCGCCTCCGGGTGCTCGTACCACCGTGCGCACCAGCGGAAGGTGCTCATCTTCGCCGCTTCCCGCTCGTAGACGTGGGCCAGGTGGTCGACGACGAACGCGAACACATTCGGGAACAGCGGCTCAGGAGCCTCGTCGTGGGTAGCTTCATCCTCGAAGCCCTCACCAGGGCTGTCAGGGCCGGCGAGGAAGCTGTCGTCCCCGAAGATCTCAGACATAGGGCTGACCGCTCGAGGGTTCGGGGTTGAGCTCGAGGTCGGTGGCCGGGACGGTGGAGGCGTACTGGGCCAGGGAGGCCTTGATGACCTCGACGTGAGGTCCGCCGGTGAACCACGGCGGTGGGGCGATCATCTTGGCGGGGATCCCCGAGGCGAACATGACTGCTCTCCCCTTGGGGAGCTCGCGCAGCTCCGAGACGGTCAGGATCTGCTTCTCCTGCACCGACCGTGACCGGGTTGCGCCTTGCTTGCCATGGGACTGGGTGGTCTGGACCCGCTCGTAGGTGCCGATCAGGTCGGAGAGCCGGCGCAGGTAGCGGTCGTCGTCGACGCCGCCGCCGTAGATCTTGATGTTGGCTGCGGACCAGAGCTTCTCCATGCCGTTCTTGCCCCAGACGTCTTCGCCCTGGGCCCAGTTCTGCAGGATGGTCATGAAGAGGATCCCGCGGGAGCCGTAGTGGCTGTAGAGGGAGTCGAGGTCCTTGAACCGGCAGATGTTCGCAGCCTCGTCCAAGACCCCCAGGAACGGCACAGGCATGCGCCCACCGGGTGAGATGGTCGCGTAGTCCTCTGCGGCTTCGCTGACGGCCACGGTGAGCGCGGCAACGATCGACCCGGCCCCGCCGCCACCTTCCTTGGACAGCAGGTAGAGGGTGTCGGTGGTGCGCACGAAGTCAGCCGGCACGAACGCCCGCGCGCCAGGCTGGGCCACGATCCACCGCGTGAAGGAGGTGTTGCGCAGGAACCCCATGAGCGATCGGGCGGTGCCGTAGACACCGTCGCGCTGCTTTTCGGGGAGCATCATCAGCGCGGTGAGCGACTCAGCGTGCAGAGAGTACCCGCGAGTCTCCAGGACGGCTGCTGGGGCTCGCTCGGCGGGGTTGGTCAGCCAGGAGTAGACCTGCGTGATCGGGTGGCCACCCTTGGCTGCGGCCAGCAGCAGCAGCGAGATGAGGTTCTCGGCCTCGGAGTCGAAGTATGCGTCGACCTTGGCGCCGGCCGCTCGAGCGGACGCGGCGAACTGACCGGCGAGCTTCTCGGCCTTGCTCTCGTCGGTGACGTAGGTCAGCGGGTCCCAGAACCACGTCGGGGCTTCGTTGGCGACCGACTGGGGGTCGAGGATCCACACCTGCCCCTGCTGGGAGCGGTAGAGCCTGGTGGCGTCCAGGACGTCCCTCTTGTTGGAGGTGGCCAGCAGGGCGCCGGGAGCGTCCATGACCAGCGGGATCGCGTAGGCGGTGGACTTCATCGTTCGGGGGCCGGCGATGAGGATCATCATGTCCTCGAAGCTGGAGTAGATCGACGCCTTCCCTGGCAGCGCCTTGCCCAGGGGGAGCCCGAAAGAGTCGGACTTCACCCCCATGCGTTGAGCCTGCTTGCGCCGGGCGGGGGCGAGCATCGGGCGGATGTCTTTCGGACTACCCATGTACTGGGCGGACTTGTCCGACGACAGGTGCTTGGACCGGGCCTTGGACACCATGATCCCGACGAGCACCGCGAGGATGATCAGCACCGCCCCGATGACGGCCGCGATGACGGTGGCCATGACCGGCCACGTCGTCTCTCCGTTGAACAGCCCCGCTACGAGGGTGATCGGGTGGGACTCCGGTGCAGGGTCGCCGGCGAGTTTGGCGGCGCCGTGCAGGGCCACCCACACCGTCCCGACGCCCACGGCGAGGAGCCCGCCGAGGGTCAGGCCAGCGTAGAGCGGTGCGTTGTCGGTGGTGGTGACGTCTTTCTTGCGGACCATGGTCGCGTTCCCCCTACCTCTGCGCTTCTTGGATCCAGCGGGCGTTGGTGTCGTGCAGGTCGAACTCGGCCTGAGTGAGCTTGACCTGGGTCTGGATGCCAGCGCGTTCTCCGAGCTTGATCAGGACCTTGCCGGCGCCGGGCGGGGCGGCTGGGCGCAGCATCCCGCTGGGCGTGCGGATCATCTTCTGCTTCCACCCAGCCGGGGTCGACCACGCGGCCACGGTGCGCATCTCGTTCTCGCTCATGCGCTTGACGTCGCTGAGCGCCCGCAGGTCGTCCATCGCCAGACCGGCCGTGACCACGATCGAGGAGCGCTCTGCGAAGCCCCTGGCCTTGCGGGCATCGGCCACAGAGCTCATCGACTCCATGTCCTTGAGGGAGTGGGTGATGAAGATGTTCCCCACGCCGTCGGAGCGGTTGAGGCGGGTGACCCCGTCGAGCTTGTCGACGAGCCCTGCGCCCTCGATGCGCATGGCCTCCCACATCTCGTCCATCACGCTGAGGAAGTGGCGCTGGGGCTCAAGGCCGGCTTCGGCCAGGGCGTTGGCGGCCTCGATGCTCGCGTAGCCCTCCGACCAGGTCGACATCAAGATCGCGGCCTTGACGTCTTCGGAGTGGCGGCGGATCGGGGAGACGTCGATGCACACCCCGGGGGCGTCCAAGCGGATGCGCTCAGTGGTCTGCCCAGAGAACGTCAGACCCAGCGATCCCTCCATGAGTGCCTGGAGGGATCGGGCTACGCCCCTGGTGGTAGTGACGAACTCATCCGCGTCGGCGACCAGGGCTGCGCGGATGAGCTCGACGGGCGGGTTGGCGAAGATGTGTGCCAGGTCAGGCAGGGACGCTGGCTGTCCGCCGCGGTGGCGATCGCGCAGCAGCCGGACGCCGCGCGCCACCAGGGACTCTTCCCAGTCTTCTAGGCGACCGCGCCGCATGATCTGGATCAGCGTCGTCACCAGCATCACGGCGCGCTGCAAGGCCTGCTCGTGCAGCACCTCCCCGCGCTCCCCGCCGATTCGGTCGGCGGCCATCCCCATCGCCCCTGGGTCCAGGACGTTGAGACGTTGGCCTTCCCCGAGGCGGATGATCTGCCCACCCAGGGCGCTGATGACGTCGGTGTAGTCGGGCTTCATGTCCCCCAGCACCAGGGGGATGACGCCCTGGTGCGCCAGTCCGAGGATCTGGCGCACGGTGAAGGAGCTCTTACCCAGACCCTGCAGTCCCAGGACGAGCATCGAGGGGCTGGAGGCCAGGCCGTGCTTGAACCACGTCAGCGGGTCACAGCACACCGTCGAACCGGTCATGATGTCCTGCCCGACCGGGACCCCGATCGCGGGCCTGGAGGAGCCACCGGAGTAGGGCCACAGCCCGCACACCTGCTTGCTCGAGCCTCGGAACGTCGGGGGCGGTGTGATGACACCCCAGGCACCTCCACCGGGTCCGCGGAACCCGCGGGCAACTCTGGTGTTGACCATCGCTACATCATCTCCATGACCTTGGTCGGAACGACGGTGTGCTCCCAGGGCACCATGCCAACCGGCAGGGTGGCTGCGAAGCCCGGTGCCTGACTGCCGAAACTCCGGCGCAGACGCAGCTGCGCGGCCCCGGCCCGGCCTTCGATCGTGGAGACCGCCTGCTGGAGGTCTTCGGACGAAGACACGGTCGCGGTGATGAGCATCGAGAAACGCACCAGGGAGTGACCCTCGGCGATCTCTCCGCGGGTCTGCTCCGTGGCTCGTTCCACCAGGCGCGCTCGTGCTGAGACCTTGCGCTTACCACCGGACGTGGCCACGAACGTCGCGGTCTGGGCGTCGCGGTCGGCAGTCTTCATGGCTTCTTCTGGGGTGTGAGGCCGGTAGAGCAGGGCCACGCGCTTGCGGACGAAGTCGCGGTGGGGGTACATCAGGCCCGACAGCGCCAGCTCGTGCACCGCGGCGCGTGGGGGCTCGCGCATCTCCCACGTCACCGAGACCCCTGAGTCGTGGATGTAGCGGTCCCAGAGGTTCTGGTCGGCTACCGGCCCGGCGTCCTTCCAGGTGAGGTCGGACTCGATGCCAGCGAGCTCGCCCTGCTCGATCCACTTCTGGGCGGCCGGGTCGTAGGCCGAGCGCACGATCTTTGTCAGCGACGAAGCATCGAGCATCTCGACGGATCCGCCGCCGGCCTGCTCGACCAGGCCCATCATGCCGGGGACCTTGCGGGCGAGCTCGGAGAGGATCTCGTCGTCGCGGCCGCGCTTGGACAGCGCACGGCCTCGGTAGGTGAACTCCACGTAGGTGACGTTGTCGGACGAGGCAGCCGGGTAGGAGGCGACGATCTGGTCCATGACTGCGTCGGCGATCGCGGGGCTCGACTTCGAGCGCTGAGAGCTGACCTGGGCCTCCAGGCGCCCGCCCGGGTCGGGGGCGGTGTCGCTGATGGCCTTGGCGCACACCAGGCCGTGCTCCTGGCTGCTGTTGGTTAGTACCGCTCCCCAGCCGGCGACCCAGTTGTTGATCTGGTCCTGGTCCTGCATGCTCGGGCCCTCGGCCATGCACCGCACGATCACGGTGTAGAGGCCGCCACGGTGGGGGTTCTTGACAACCACGAACTCCCCTCCGAAGACGTCCTTGCGGGTCAGCAGAGTTGTGGTGCCGAGCACGCCGGGCAGCCGGACGCTCGGGTCGGAGTTGAAGCTGAACACGCCAGACCTCCATTGGTTCTCAGCAGCTCTCTTGCTGCGCATGAAGCCGATGACCTCGGCCAGGAAGATTCCCAGTGGTGTGCCGGTGATCAGGAACAAGACAACGACGATGGCCGCGACCGGGAGCATCGCCTGCAGGCCGCCCAGGATCATGGCGAAGATCGCCAGGACTCCACCGCCCATGCCCACAGCCATCCCGAGCATGCCGACGTTGCCCAAGCCTGGGGACCGTTGAGGGATGAAGTTCCCGTAGGTGGGCCTTGGAGGCTTCACTGCTTGTGCGGTGCTCATTGTTCGCCCACCATCCCTGTTGCTGTGTCGTCACCTTTGCCGGCGATCTCTGCACCCTCAGATGCCGCCCTCGCGATGTCAGCCAGCGAAGCGCGATCGCCACTGCTGCCCGACGGGGAAGACGCAGAAGCGCCGCTCCCGGGAGGAGGAGGAGGAGCCGCTTCGCCGCTGCTGCCCGCAGGAGCAGGCGCAGGGGTCGTGCTCGATGCACCGTCAGGCTGTCCCGTCGGTCCCTCGCTCGAGGGCTGCGCTGGCGCATCCCCGGACCCTTGTGGGGGTGGAGGTGGCGCGTCGCCGGACCCTTGCGGGGGTCTGCTAGGCGCATCGCCTTGAGGGGTAGAGGGTCCAGTGCTGTTGGTGCCTGGGGTGTTGCCGGTGCCACCGGTCGAATCAGCGCCCTGTGGAGAAACCTTGGGTGTGTCTGGCCCGGTCGGGCTGACCGGGGGGGGTCCATTCGTGGTGGCGGTGGGTGTGGCCACAGCGGTGCCGACCGGGCTGGCGGCGAAACCGCCACCTGATGCCGCTCCGGCGCCGCCGGCCGCCGCCGCTCCCCCACCAGTGGCCACGATCGCACCAGTGGCAACGGCAGCACCGACCACCGCTCCTGCCATCGCGCCGGCGTTCCCACCAGACATCGCGGCCGTAGCCGGGACCATGAAGCGCAGCAGCGCTGGGAGAGAAGCGATGGCCAGGATCATCATGAAGATTCCCGACATCTGCGTCGTGATGTCGTTCTCGCCGTGCATCGTCATGATGCTGCCGGCGTACAGGAGCGCAGCGACCGGCTTGTAGAGCAAGAACGCGAGCATCCACGAGAAGGTCTTGAGGTACCACTGCCTGCCGATGTCGGTGTTCGAGGCGGCTGCCGAGAGAGGCCATGCGCCGGCGAGGAAGATCAGCATGCCTCCGCGCAGGATCATGATCCCCAGCTGGATGATCTGGACGAGGATCACGATGATCGCCAGGATGAAGATCAGTCCCGGCTGCGAGAGTGTCATCAGCGCGAGGGTCTGATTGGCCTCGAAGTCGACCTGGCCCATGATCCACGAGGAGAACAGGTCTCCGATCTCTATCCCCCAGGTGAGCGCTATCGCCCCGGCAGAGGAAATGACGATCACTCGCAGCAGTGCCTTGCCGAGCTCTTTCAGGTGGTCGGGTTTTTGGTCGGTGACCAGGCGCCCGCACGCGATGAGCACCGAGAGCACCAGAGTGCCCATGACGATGAACTTCAGGTGCTCGTTGATCCACAGCGACGGTGACGCGGCCGAGGAGACGTCGGGTGAGGGCAGGTTCAGCCAGGCCGAGCTCATGTTCACCAGGGCCCACTCTGCGGCCTCGTTGAACTTCTCGGCCATGGAATCGAGGACTGAGGTGCCCACGGCGTTGGCTACAGCCGTGGCGGCCTCAGAGATGCACGCAACCGGGTCTGTTACACCGCAGGCCATGGGTCACGGCCCCCAGGGGGTGAAGATGACCGGCTCGGTGGCGATGCATCCGCCGGGGGTCTGGCCGTTCTCCTGGAGCTTGACCCTCCAGTCGTCCTCGTACCACTGCACCGTGAACGAGCAGGAGACCTTCTGCCCGGCAGTCTCGAGGTAGAAGGTCATCGTGGCTTCGTCGTTGGTGTACCGATCGAGCACGAACCCTCGAGGAACGACGACTGTGGTCGGCTTCTCGGTAGGTCCCTGCTCCAGACGGGTCGTCTGCCCCACCCCGGGGACCGTCTGCTCGGTCACGACAGTCTCGAAGTCGTCAGCGAGGCCGTCGACGAGCATCGAGATCGTGTAGCCGGCGACGAGGGCGCCAGTGGGTGTGCGGGCGAAGCAGGCCGTGCCTTCACCGGGGCCGGCGCTGGGGGACGTCGGGAAGTACCAGCCGTCGACGTTCTCCCATGTCACGTCCGCCGGGGCTGTGTCGGGTAGTTCGGTCGTTCCTCCCGAGAGTCCGCACGCCGAGTCGTATGTCATCGGGGCTGCATCCTGGTCCCCTGCTTCATTCTCGTCAGTGGCCTCCGCCGACGCGGACGTCGACGGTTGAGGTCCAGGAGTGGTCGTCGATGTCTGCGGTTCGGGCTCGACCGCTGAGGCGCTCGGCGTCGGAGCGGGGTCTGACCCGCGCCCTCCCAACCACACCCCGATGAGAACAAGCACCACAGCAGCGGCCCCAACCGCCACCCAGCGAACAACGGTGGATCTAGTCGAACTAGGCATTTAGGAGCCCCCTTCTGGTTGCGGATCAGGTCACATGAGCCAACGCACGAGGCCAGAGGCTCCAGCGGCGATGGAACAGCCGAGAGCGATGAATCCCAGCGTCTTGGCATGCTCCGAAGCGGTGCCGTTGCGGTGGGCGAAGAACATGGACACCGCCGCACCCATCACAGCGGCAACGGCGAGGGCTCCCACTCCGTAGAAGACGAAGCCCAGGAGCTGGGAAACCTTCTCCTTGAGCTCGGGCGGTGCGTCCGCAGGGCCCACGTCGGGCACCTGGGAGATGATTCGGTAGGCGGCCAGCTGGACATTCTCGAGGTGTGCGTTCATGGGTGGTTCTCCTTGGTTGCCAGGGCCCTGACTGCGGCCGCTGTCCTGAGCACGCTCTTGGCTGGCGCTCGGGGAACTTCTCGCCACGCGGGAATCCACGGGACGTTGAATGTGGTCGGGACTACGCCCGAGAGCTCGTGGATGCGGGTCCGAAGCGCCTTCGGCAGTCGAACCGGGCTGTCAGCGACGGTCACAAGAGCCACGACGTCGACGCCAGGAACGGCATGCGCGGCCCAGGCGTGCAGGAACCGTGCTGCGTCGTCGAGGCCGGAGGCAGAGGTGCGGCACACCAGAGCCACTGACCTGGGCCACCCGAGCGCTGGGGCGGGCCACATCTGTGAGAGCTCTAGCCCTTCGCCACTGACTGTCGCGAGGGAGGAGACGCCCGAGCCTCCGTGGGCTCCGACCCAGACGAAGTCGGCCAGGCCCGTGGAATAGTGCTCCACGATGGGAATCACGGCCGCGGAGTTGCGGGGGGCGGCGACGGGTAGCCTCGCCGGCGGCAGGGGCGCCACCGGCTCCTGAGGGTCATCGAGACCGCTCTCCGAGATGGGTCCGATGTCCCACCGCGACAGGTCGGTCTGATCGCGCGCCATCTGAGCCCCCTGTGTCTCGGGATAGCGCCCGTGCGCCATCTTCTTCGAGATTAGTGCACATTGACATTTAGCACCAGTGCCGTACTGTAGAAAACAGTGATGCACCGCTATGTCGCAATCGCGGCCTGACGAAAGGTGGGGTCGTGGCTCCAGAAGGGCCTGAGCCGTCGAGCGACCGACCGGGGGACAGGAACTCGACTGAGTCAGAGGTGCTGCCCAGCAGCGACGTCTCGAAGGTAGAGGCTCCCACCGACGTTCAGGCGGCGGACGTGGCACCCAAGAGCGAATCTGTGAACCTGGACGCCGTCGCTCCCGCGGACCGTCTCACCGCGCAGGAGTACGACCGCCTGCCCGAGGTTCTGAACAGCCTGGAGGTGGCACGGATCCTGGCCGTGAATCGTCAGCAGGTCTCGCGATGGGCAGCAGAGGGAAAACTCCCTGGCGCGCAGATCGGCAGAACATGGCGGTTCTCGAAGTCCACGATCGAGCGGATCGTTGCCGGTGGCTGGAAGCCCGATGAGTAGCGGAAATCTCGACAGCCAGGGAGGTGACCTGCCGATCATCGCCATCGCCGGAGGCGGGGTCCTGGCCGCCATCGTCGGCCTCCCGCTAGTTCTCATGATGGGGCTGGGCGGTTCAGGTGGGCTGCAGGTTGAGGCGCCTACGAGCTCCTACGGATCGTTCAACGGCGCCGACATCATCCCCGAGTACCTGCCCTTCGTCGAGGACGCCGGCTCCCGCTGCACGCAGGTCAGCTCAGCGCTGATCGCCGCGCAGATTGAGGCCGAGAGTGGGTGGGACCCGGACGCGGAAAGCCCTGCAGGCGCCTGGGGGCTGGCGCAGTTCATGCCTGACACCTGGACACAGTGGGGCAAGGACTATGACGGTGATGCGGTCGCCGACGCCTTCAACCCCGCCGACGCGATCGGGTCGCAGGCTGACTACATGTGCTATCTCGCCCAGTGGGTCGAGCAGCAGCAGGGCCTTGGTCTCCTCGAGGGCAACGCTCTGGATCTGACTCTCGCTGCCTACAACGCCGGCCTCGGCAATGTCTCCCTCGCCAAGGGAGTCCCGAAGTTCCCAGAGACCGAGAAGTACATCAGGACGATCGGACTGGGGATCGTCAAGTACTCCGCCGCAGACGGCGGATCTTCCCTCCCACCTGGAGCGGCTTCGAGCATCGTCGAGCAGGCGAAGGTCTGGTTGGGCACGCCCTACGTGTGGGGCGGAGGCGGACTCTCTGGCCCGACTGGAGGAGGTCTGGACTGCTCAGGGCTCGTGCGCCTAGCCCTGTACTCGGCCACCGGTATCGAGCTACCTCGCACGGCGAACCAGCAGGCTCGTGACCCCAGGGGCACAGACATCCCTCGGGACTACGCGCAGATGCGCCCAGGCGACATCGTGGCCTTCTCCCGTGATGGTGGAGGTCATTTCCACCACATCGGCATCTACGCGGGCGCCGGCCAGATGGTCCACGCGCCAGTCCCGGGAAAGAACGTCGAGATCGTTCCCCTGCAAGGATCGACGTACTACGAGAACTTCTATTGGACGATCAAGAGGTACACGCCATGAGCATCAGACCACTCTTCCTGCTGTTGACCCCACTAGCTGCTCTCGCGCTCACGGCCTGTTCTTCGACTGATGAGCCACCAGCAGAGGAGACGTCGGCCTCCGAGGTCTCCCCCACTGCCACTGCGACGCCCGACCCGAGCAACACCCAGAGCGCAGCTCCCACCGGGGCCTCCGGGGATCCCCGCGGCGGTCTGATCGACCCCGCAACAGTCGACACCAGCGACGCTGACCAGGTCGCTGACGCCGTCGTGACCACCATGGAGACCGCCGACACTCGCATCGACGTCACCCCCATGGACGCCTCGCGACGAGCGAAGCCATGGCTGACCCCGCAGTACCTCGAAACGATCCTCCAGCCCATCCCGGGCGGAGGTGGCGCGGGCTGGATCGAGCTGGACGCCAACGACGGTTACACCACGACCACCCTGAGCGACGCCACGGAGATGGGTCAGCCCGAAGACACCGACACCGAAGCATTCCGCGCTCGAGCGGCCGCGACCGAACGACTCGGCGCGGACGGCTGGACAGGCGAGAGCACCCAGAGCGTCTACTACGTGTTCCTCGTGCGAGACAGCGCCGAGGACCCCTGGCTCGTTGACGGCATCCAGATCGGATAGGAGGAGCACATGCCCAGAAAGACACCACGAATCCTCGTTGCACCGACTCCCGTCGTAGGCATCACGATCAGTCACGACCAGGTGATCGCCGCTGGAGCCCTCGTCCCCGTGGAGGGGAAAGCCTCACCGCAGCAGGCTGCTGCGCACCATGTGGCACTGACCGTCGCCGCCGAGCTCGATCGGCCAGTGCGCGCGACCGCCACGGATCCCCTCGGCCGGGTCAAGATGGTCATCCACCCGGATGGCCACGTCTCTGACGTCGAGGCTCTGCCGCCGCTCGAAGTGCCTACGCAGGCGTTTGCACCCGAGCCAGTTGCCCCTATGACCATCACGGCTCCCGCGGACGTCGAGAACCCCTGGATCACCACCGCGTCGATGACTCCTCCGCCCCCGCCTCCACCGGCCCAGGGGTGGCTCGATACCTCAGAGGAGCCGGAGCTCGATCTGACGATCACCTCCGCACAGGCACAGGAGCCCCTCACTCGAGCGCTGCTGACTGCGCTGGTTTCTGACGGCCAAGTCTTCGCTGTCGACGACACATTCATCATCGGTAGGAACCCCGCGAACTCCGGTCAGGGGCTGACGGGCACCCCTGTTCGCATCAAGGATCAGTACCGCTCCATCAGCCGCTCGCACTTCGCGCTCGGCGCTGATGATCACGGCGTCTGGGTCCAGGATCTACGCTCGACCAACGGCACCGCCGTCGCGATCGAGGGCGCCGCGCCCCAGAAGATCGCCGCCGGCGAGAAGACCCGCTGCCCGGAGGGCGCAATCATCTTCTTCGGAGATCACCAGGTCAGCATCCGGTGCGCAGAGTAGCCAGTGGTACCGCGGCTGCGGCTCTGCTGAGCATTGTCGCCTGCAGCAGCACGCCAGAGAGCCTCGAGGTCATCGTGGGTGCGAGTAGCACCATCACCGCCGAGCTTGCCTCGTCAGACGAGCAGCGTCGGAGCGGACTCTCGCAACGCCCAAAAGTGCGCCCCGGGACCGGGATGCTGTTCCTCTTCGACGACGAGCAGATCCCTCAGCTGTGGATGGCGGAGACCCTCGTCCCCCTCGACGCGCTCTGGGTTCACCGCGGACGAGTCGTCGAAATCTCACACATGACCCCGTGCCTCGAGGACCAGCTGGACGACTGCCCGATCTGGACACCGGCCGAGGACGTCGACGCGGTCCTCGAGACTCCCCCCGGCCACGATGCAGAGGTGGGCGACCCCGTCCGCTGGTAAGCCGAACCGCGTCCTGTGCGGTCTGGGCCTTCACCCCCTGGCAAGATAGAGGCCATGCCGCGCCTCGTCCTGCCCCCCTCCATGACCCCTGAGGTGTCGCGGGCACACGAGATCCTCGGCAACCGTGCCAGGACGACGATCCTGCGCTTCATCGGGCTGAATGGCCCGTCATCGGTGAACGAGCTGGCCGAGGAGCTCCAGGCCCACCGTGAGGCCGTCTACGTCCACACTCGCCTGCTCGAGCAGATGGGCCTTATCAGCGCCACCTCCCGCGAGGGCGGTGTCCACAACGCCACCTACTGGCGGCTGCACACAGACAAGATCAAGGAACTCCAGCAGGTCCTGATCGACTACATCGACGCGAAGTAGCCCCGGACCTCATCTAGGGCGTGTCTGCTAGGTCGTTGGCGGCGGCCCCGTCAGACAGGCGCCTGTGCCAGACCCAGCAGACGCGCCAAAGGTGCCGCATCTCCGTCCCCGCGTTGACCGCACAGCGGTGCTGGTAAATCGCTAGGGCCTGGTCAGCGCTACTGGGCCGCACCGTCTATGAACGGTGGACCCCCCACCGAGCCGTTCTTGGTGGCGGGCCGTCAAGCCTGCGGTTGGGCAGGGCGTCTACCTTCTCCGATGCCACCCGCGTTCAACAGGTCCTTCAGTCGCCCTCGATAGTTTGTCGTGATGTCCGAGTCCAACGGCATGTGATCACCCACAGACCAGTGGGGCGTTCCCGCGTCGCTCAGCCGCCTGACGTCTGCCGCGCCAAGCCGACCGTCACCGTGCACGGACAAGTTCCGGGCGACAGCGACCTCAACAAGACCTGATTTGCCGCACGGCACGTCGGCCCACACCTTGTCCTGAGCATCCAATAGCTTCTTTCCCCAGACTTCGATTCCCCCGGATGAACGCGAGTCGCCAGGTGGCGTGAATGAAGCCAGAGCAGCTGTTTCTGCCAGCGTGTACGTCTGCGTCAGAACTGCGCTGTACAGCGCTTGCACGTCAGCCAGCGCGGCAAGGTGGTCCGTCACTGAGAACCGGTAGCTGCCGGTGGACAGCGGAACGCGCCCCATTACCGAATCCGGGTCTCGCAGGCTCAGGGAGTCGATGAGAAGGCGTTCGCGCTCGAAGGCGATTTGGGCACTTGCGAAGAACCGTGTGATCCGTCGGTAGTCCGCCCAGACATCCGCCATGTCGTCCGCACTCAGCGCCATAACGCCCCCCTATCGGTCTCAGCTTCCGATTCCTAAATCTAGCGGGACGCGCAGCCTCAGGCGGGGAGCCACGCTGCTACTTCATCTCAGGGCACGGCGTCAGGTTCCAGGCCTCTCTGCTGGGTCGACGAAGCCAGCACTTGACGAAGGCAACCAGGACGACCCCGCCGAGGTAGGTCACGCGGTCTTCGAGGTCGGGCACGCTGGCAGTCTGGCGAAGCCGACGTCATCGATCTAGCAGACACGCCCTAGTCCAACCGAGGACGTCCTGCCTGGCGCGCGCGCTCCTCGATGCCTTCGAGGCTCTCCACCGACCACACAGGGCCGTTGTTCAGGTCCCCGACCGGCTCGGGTAGCCAGTCCACGCCGCGCAACCTTGCGTTGCGCAGCGACGTCACCTTGATCCCTAGACGAGCTGCCAGACGGCTCGAGTCATAGAGCCCCCTAGGTCCAGGACCGGGGTCCTGCGGGGTCGAAGCGACAGTCTCAGGCACCTGCACACGCTAACAGCGCAGTTGACCCAGGATGCGATAATGTAGGCGATGACGCCTAGGCGCTTACGCCTCAATTAAATGGGGCGAAGCGTGACTTAGGTGGATCCGAGTGCAGGAACGGATGGGGACACCTCCCCAGGTCAGAGCGCTCCGAGATGAGAGGCGGTCAGGGATGATGACCAGCAGAAGTGCATCGTTGGAGACAGCGCGGCACCATGCGGTAAGGGCTCTCACGGCCGTCGCCACGCGCGAGGACCGTGAGGCTGCAGAGGGCTTTAGCGATGACCTGTCGAGGATCTTGACATCGGTCGCCGCGAACCTAGGGGGCACTGAAAAGATGGTCAGCGGAGAACGGGCAGAGCACATAAGCGGTCTGCTCCTAGAGAGCAGTGTCGAGGCACTAGCTCCGTACAGAACGGAGCCGGTGCGGATCTCGGTCCACCCAAGCGACACGCTCGGGGCGATGGGGTGGGATGAGCTCTACGCTGCATCGGAGCGCGCCCTTCACGGGCTGGACGGACGCCCCCAACTTCTGCCGCTCGAGTCGGTTGGAGCCGCCCTGCGAGGGCTCCAGGAGCTCCGGAGCCAAGACGAGCTCGAGTGGTTCGACGCCTTTTCGCGCATGGCGACTGAAATCGCGCGGTCCTTGGGTGTCACCGCCGCCGTGGAGGTCGTCCGGAGAGACGACGACGCCGAGCTCAGCCTCGGAGAGAGTGACGAGCTCGAGAACCTCGTCACGGAGAGGGCGATCTGCGCCACTCCGCTCCCTGGATCTGGGAAGTCGTTCGACGACTACCAGGGCTATCCGGTCGCCGTGGCCGAAGAGCAAGCCGGGCGGATGCCCCACCAGCGCCTGCTTGCCCGCGACTGACCTCACGCACAGACCTCGCCGCGCGCCCAAGGCGCCGCGGCTCGCTGTCCCATGAAGGAGAGTCCAATGAGCACCAGCTTTGTCCCCGAGGAGCCTCACCTGCAGGTCAAGACGAGCGTCGACGGCGCGGGCAACGTGATGGTCGTAGGCACGGCGCAGCCGGTCCACGCGCAGTCGCTGGCTGATGCCCGAGCCGCTGTGACCGCCCAGGCGACTGAGGTCGCACGGGAGGTCGGGCGACCGGTGCGGCTGACCACCACCGACCCCGAAGGCACGTGGCCCCTGGTGGTTCACCCGAGCGGTGCCGTAGAGCCGGCAGCCGATGTCGCATCAGCACAGACCACCACCGGGCTGACCCCAGCTCCGCCGGCGCCTCCGATGCCGCCCGGCCATCGCGCCATCCCCACCCCTCCGCGCGAAATCCCCGTGGCGACTCCCCCCGCGGCTGACATGGCGCTCCACGAACAGGTCGACTTTCTCAGGGAGCGCCGCTCGTTCCTCACCGAGGAGCAGCGCGAGGAGCCGGCGAGCCAGGGTCTGCGCGGTCTGCTGACACGCGCTGGTGTGCGGATGAGCCCGAGCGACGCCGAGCGGGCGGAGCGTGCCGACAGGCTCGCGGTCAGCCAGCACTGGCCGGGACCGCGGACGATCGCTGTGGTCAACGGCAAGGGTGGTGCGGGCAAGACGCCGACCACGGTGCTGCTCGCCGCGGTCTTCGCGCGCTACGGCGGTGCGGGGGTGCTCACCTGGGACAACAACCAGACCCGCGGGACGCTGGGCTGGCGCACCGAGCAGGGCCCTCACGAGGCGACGCTGCTCGACCTGCTGCCCCAGGTGGACCGGCTGCTGAGCACGGGGGCGCAGTCGGCCGACCTGGCGCACTACGTGCACCATCAGACGCGCGACCGTTTCGACGTGCTGCGCTCCAAGCCGATGGCCCTCGCGCAGGACCAGCGGATCGAGCCCGAGGACGTCGACGCGATCCACGCCGTGGCGGCCAAGTACTACCGGCTGATCTTCATCGACTCCGGCAACGACGAGTCCGACCCCATGTGGCGCCGGATGATCCACCACGCGGACCAGCTCGTGGTGGCGACGACGACGCGCGACGACCACGCCGAGGCCGGCGCGCTCCTGCTCGAGGGCCTCGCGTCCGTCGACGCCAAGGCCGCCGAGCTCGCGCGCAACGCCGTCGTGGTGGTCAGCCAGGCAGACCCGAAGGCCACGACCGCCGACGTCCAGCGGGTGGCGACCGGGTACGGGGACCTCGACCGCGAGACCGTCACCGTGCCCTTCGACCCGGCGATGGTCGACGGCGTGCTGCGGCACGGGTCGCTGCGTGCCTCGACGCAGCGCGCGTGGCTGGCAGCCGGGGCGGCCGTGGCTCGGGGTCTCTGATGTCTCGACGCATGCATACCCTGCTGCTCGAGTTCGCTGATCTGCGAAGACGCTTCCGGCGTGTCGGGCACACTAACGCTCACGGTTCCTGGAACCATGCAGACATGGCAGCGAACCAGGGCAACGGCCCCGGGCGTCCTTCAAAGGGCCCCCGGCACAAAGTGCTGGTCCGCGTCGTCCAAGACCTCAAGATCATGGTCGAAGACCAAGCCAAAGCCGAGGGCGTCTACATCGACACGCTCCTCAACGAGCTTGTGGCCGAGCACTGGCCATCCTGGTCGACGCGTGGACCGCTTCCCGAGGAAGCCGCGAGGCTCCTCGTTGGACGCCATAGCGGACGTCTCGGTCTGCGGCTCCCAGTCGCGATCTCGGAGGAGATCTTCGCCGAAGCCGGTGACAGCCCTGCCACGGCAATAGTGGCTGAGCTGATCGCAAGACATCTTCCCGAGCGCCGCCGGCGCTTCCAGGCTACCCATGCACCCCAGCAAGAGGAGCTCGCACTCAGCAGCTAACCCAGACAACAGAAAACCCGCCCCCCCGAGGGGGGACGGGCTCGATTCTGAAGAAGCGATTCACCCGAGCTTGGCGGCGAGGCGGTGAATCGTTCTGAGGACCACACCCTCAAGTGCGTCCGTACCACTATGAGAGGAAGTCTACACATGGACGGCCAGATGGCCAGTCTTGGCGTACCCGTACGCGGTGTGTCGCCACTGGATCCCACGGGCACATCCGCCCGGAATACCCCGGTTCGCGACGGATCTGCGAGCCTCGATCTCGACCCCACCGCGCTCCTGCAGGCGCCAGCGCAGCCCGCCAGCACATTTGTCGCCGTCGACCCCATGACGGGCTCTCCGGCCGACCAGTGGGCCGCAACAGCGCGCCTACTCGCCGGCACCCACCGGGTGCGCCTCGGCCGCGAACGCCGCGGTGGCATTGAGTACCGAACCGGCGACGAATGCCGATTGACCGACCGCCTCCCCGCCAAGCCGGCGGCCGTGCGCATCTATGGTGACGACGGCACCTGCGCCACCATCTGCCTCGACCTCGACTCCGCCCGCGTCGGCGCCGACGCCATCGCTACTGAGGCCAAGGCTCTGACGAAGTGGCTCAACGAGTGCGGTGCCCGCGTCGTCGAAGACGTGTCCCCCAATGGCGGCCGCCACATCTACATCCCTCTCGCCCAGCGCCTAGGTCTGCTCGACGCACGCGAGATTGTCGAAGCCCTGGCCCGGCGCTTCCCCACGATCGACGCCGCTCCCCACCGCTCCGCGCGCTCTGGGTGCATCCGCACGCCCGGCTCGCGACACAAAAGCGGAGGCCACCAACAGCTCGTCACCACCCTTGCCGGCGCCCTCGACATCCTCCGCCGCCCGAACCCCAGCGACGTCGTCGAGGCCATGCGCATCCGCCTCGCACCCCAGATCGCCGCCTGGCACGCCACCCAGATCCGCCAGGGGCTCCCCCTCGACGCCCCAGCCCTCCCTGACCAGGAACACACCGGCACCATGCGCGCGCTGAGCTCGGCCATCACCCGCATCGCCCGCGAAGGCATCTACGACACCAACCGCTACGGCTCTCCCTCTGAGGCCCGCATGGCCGTCATCGCGGCAGCCGCACGCGCCGGCTGGGCCCTGGCCGACGTGGTCGTCCGCCTCGAGGACGGGCGCTGGCCAGGCCTTGCAGCCATGTACGCCACCAACCGCCCCCAAGCCACCAAACGACGTGAGCGCATCAGCGCCGACTGGCACAACGCCCAGACCTTCATCGCAAGAACTCCCCCGCGGTCAGGTCACAGTCATGTCCTCTCATCCAACACAAGCCTGCTTGAGCCACTAGCGGGGGGCACCCGACCAGCATTCCGTCAAGCTCCTGACGCTTATCTTGAGCACCAGTTCATCCGGACCTGGACCACGGCTGTTCTTGCCTACGAGACCCACCGTCTACTCGGCGTTGGCCTCAAGATCAGGTGGCTTGTGCGTGCTCTAGCAGAAGCCGGCCACAAGAGAGCCACTCGCTACTTCTCCTTCGGAGTCCGCT
>Ga0308165_1000994_pt1 | contig 43356 bp, 39 predicted proteins | sample PhyWR2_FD_201032 | JGI IMG/M metagenome (GOLD analysis project Ga0308165, IMG submission 201032) | Phyllosphere microbial communities from UC Gill Tract Community Farm, Albany, California, United States - DLSLW.R2 | ecosystem: Host-associated > Plants > Phyllosphere > Unclassified | place: USA...
TACCTCAATCGCGAGGCAAATAGTCTCGCGGTTGACACTAATATACTCGATCACGAGGTAAATAGGCTCAAAGTTGAGACTAATATATTCAAATAGAAGTTAAAAAATAATCAATCCTTGTTTTGAGTTTATTTTATATTTATTTGAAGGTTAAAATAAGCCTAGAAATAAATTAAGAATAACGAACCGTTAAGTTTTCCGTCAATAAGAACCTATAAAAAAAAGGCTGGTTCATTTCTGAACCAGCCTTAATATTTCCAAGACAAATTTAATTCTTAACTACATTTATCTACTTCCACTAAGGGAGAAGACAACGTTTCATATTCTGCTTCAGCAGCTTTTAAAATAGCCAGGTGAGAAATAAAATAGGCCAGTGTACTTTCCGCGCCCTGGTTTCTGTTTACACTGTTAAACTGTAATCCATCAGCACAGCCATGTGTTTCAAAGTCGTACAAAGGAATATGCAGGCTATTTTTACCCAAGAACCATTCGTAACTGATATGCATCAGAGTCAGATATTGATCATCTTTGGTAATTTCGAAAGCTTTTGCATACAATAATACCATTGCCATTGTTTCTATCGCCTGTTGATCATAAATAGGGTTTTTACCATGTTTTTTCATCCATCCTGCATTGCCTACCGGATTTAAATATCCGTTTTCAAAAGAAAAACTATTTAAAAAGGCAATGCTTTCCATAGCTATTTTATAGGAGGTGGCATTACCGGTAACCTCGTAATGATGAAGCAAAGCCAGTGGTAATATGGCGTTATCGTAAGTTAAAATATCTTCAAACCAATGCCAATTGCCATCTTTATTTTCTGTGTACGAAGCTACCAACGAACTGGCGAGCATATTAATTTCTTTAATAATCAGTTCATCACCTGGATGCGCGCATAAGAAATAAGAAAGCCCGATAATAGTATTCGCCTTTCCACGAAGGTATTTCAAGGTTTTAAAGTGTGGAATGGAATGTGAAAACAATTCGCGTCCAAATTCACGATATGAGTTATTTGGTGCTGCAGAGATTAAATAACCTAGCGACCAAATGGTCCTTCCGAATGAATCCTCTGAACCGATTTCATCCAGATAATTACGGTTAAAGCTTAAAAAATTCCTAAAATTACCATCCTCTGTTTGCATGTACTGAATAAAACTCAGATAAACAGGCATAAATTTTAAAGCTTTTGGGTTTTTATCCCGTTCCGTGGCCATTAGTGCCATAATTAAAGCCCTTGCATTGTCATCTATACAATAACCTTCTTTAAGGTTCGGGATGCCAAAACGGGCATGTTGAATAATTCCCGTATCATCCGTTAGCAACGAAATATGATTTAGATTTAAGGCAGGCATACTCTCTACATCGATAATGGGAGGAGTAACCCTTTCTGGTTTCTTTCCATCCACTACGGCCTCATTTAAAACTTTAAGATACACACTTCCAATGGCGGGCCAACGTAAGTTTAAACCATACTCGTAAGCATTTTGCCTAAGTTTTTCATATTTATCACGATCTCCTAAAAGTTCATTTACAATGCTTGCCAATTGGCCATCATTTTTAAAATCAAATAACCTACCCCTGTTTTCGGCTAAAAGCTCCTGCGCATGCCAGTATGGGGTAGAAACCACAGCCGCGCCTGCACCAATTGCATAGGATAAGGTGCCGCTTGTAATTTGCGCCTCGTTTAAATAAGGGGTAATGTATAAATAACAAGCCGTTAAATATTGATGTAGTTCTTCTTCCGAAACAAATTTATTTACGAACGCAATGTTGTTTTCAACCCCTAATTCTTTTGCGAGGGCCTTTAAACTATCACGATATTCTTCTCCGTTGTGTTTAACTACCCCCGGATGCGTATTTCCCAAAATCACATATAAAACATCAGGATGTTGCGCTACAATTGCGGGCAGGGCATTAATTACGGTTTCTAGCCCTTTATTGCGGCTAATTAAACCAAAAGTGAAAAGTACTTTACGGTTTTTAAACAGCTCGCTACGAGAAATTTCATTATTTGGAACAGGCTCTAAGTCTGGTACACCATGTTCAATTAATTTTATAGAGGCCTTTGGGACCTGGTAAATGCTTGTCAAAAATAACACGGCCTTTTTACTCATTACCACTATTTTGGCAGATTTAAGCGCGATCTCTTTTATAATCGTTTGCTGCATAAAATTCGGCTCTTTTAAAACCGTATGCAAAATAGTAATAAATGGTTTCTTTAGCCTGTTGATCAATGATAGTAGAAATACGCCACTGTTACCGCCGTAAATACCAAATTCGTGTTCAATAATGCAGCTGTCTACGTCGCTATTATTGATAAAATCTGCAGCTGCTATATAATCTTGCTGTTGCTGCTGGCGGATCACAAATTTTACCTCTTTAGGGTAATCGTGCTCATTAATATCATCTGATTCGTTTAAGGCTACAACGAAGCTCTTTTGCGGATTATAGTCGGGATTTAAACTTAAAGCATTAACCAGGTTCTGGTTAAAAGTAGCTAAACCGCATTCGCGTGGGGGATAGGTTGAAATATAAGCTATTTTCATAAGTATTTCAATGGGGTTGATACTTAAATAACATTATATTATCTAAATAGTTTGTGATTTCCTCAATTTATGCTTAATAAAGCCAAAACAATCTGATTTGGGTGCTTGTTAGTAAGTAAATATTTAGCTATGAGATCAATATGGAAAGGTTCGATTGGATTTGGTTTGGTAAACATCCCGATTAAGTTGTTTTCGGGTGTCCAAAACAGTAATCTAGATCTGGATATGCTTGATGAACGCGATCATGCAAAGATTAAATTTTTACGCGTAAACGAAAATACCCACAAGGAAGTACCCTACGAAAAAATAGTTAAGGGTTATTTTTTGAAAGACAAATACGTGGTATTGGATAAGCACGACTTTGAGGAAGCGGCACCTGAAAAAACAAAGATCATCGAACTCGAAAACTTTGTAGATATTAAAGAAATCAATCCTGTTTATTACGAAACATCTTATTATACCGAACCCGAAAAGCAAGGTAAAAAGGCTTATGGTTTATTGTTAAAAGCCTTGGAGAAATCGGGCAAGGCCGGAATAGCCAGGTTTGTATTGAGGAATACCGAAAATCTTTGTGTAATACACCCGATGGATCATGTTATCGTGGTTACGAAAATCAGGTTTGAGCAAGAGATCAGAAGTTTATCCGAAATTAATAAGGTCGATGATATCACCATCACCAAAAAAGAAATGGATGTTGGTTTAGCCCTGATCAAACAATATAGCTCCAAATTCGATTTAAGTGCATTTAAAGATGATTACAGCTTAGAATTATTAAAGATTATTAAAGCGAAAGCTAAAGGAAAACGCGCAACAGTTAAAAAGATGAAACCACAAAAAGCATCTAGTGATGATTTATATGATCAATTGATGCAAAGTTTGGGCTCGAAAAAAGGAGCATAATTAGTTGGGAATTTTGAATTAACAACAGTTATAGACAAACTTGGGTTTTGCCATCATGCTTGTTAAATTAATTACAAGACACAATAAAAATTAATATAACCACAGATATGAAAATCCGTGGTTATCTGTGCCTATCTATGGTTAAAGATAAGGAATTGCATGATAAAATTCTTTTTGAGCATGGAATAAAAGCTTTACGCCAGGCACAATGCAAAATCGCATTGGAGTTCTAATCACTCCAATGCGGTTTTTCTTATTTAAATGCAGCTTTTAATTGGTCTGCCGCATAAGCTTGTGCAGCTTTTGCCTCTGGCACTACAATGGCCATTCCGAAGAATTCGTGCGTTACACCTTCGTAATTTTTACTGTCAACCTTTACACCTGCAGCTTTTAACTTATCAGCAAGCATTACGCCGTCATCATGTAAAGGATCAATTTCAGCTGTAATAATGGTTGTTGGAGGTAAACCTTTCAAATTGGCATTAACCAATGAAATTTTAGGGTCCTGCGCTTCAATCATTGTATTTAAATACTTTTCTGTAAACCAGCCCATCATGGCTTTATTTAAAGGTTTTGCCTTTTCGTACATTTTATAAGATGCTGTGTTCATATCTGCCTGGGCAATTGGATAAACCAAAACTTCGTGTACAGGTACCATAATTTGCTTATCTCTAGCCATAATGGATACATTCGCTGCTAAGTTTCCACCAGCACTTTCTCCAACCACAGCAATTTTAGCAGGGTCAGCTTTTAAACTTACTGCATTTTTTACCGCCCATTCATAGGCTGCAAAGGCATCATTATGTGCCGTAGGGAATTTGTTTTCAGGAGCCAACCGGTACGCTACAGAAACCACAATAGCACCAACCTGTTCGGCTAAGCCTTGCGCCGAAGCATTGTAAACATCTAAATTGGCAATAACGAAACCACCACCATGGTAATAAACAATTAATGGGTGAGGGCCGCTACCTTCTTTTGGTGTATAAATCCGCAAATGGATTTTCCCTCCACTAACATCAATATCTTTTCCCATGGTGTCTACTTTAGGTGAAGGCACTGTGATGTTATTCTGTTTCACTAAATCCATTACAGCATCAGTTGGTGTATGGTTTTTACGCGCATCAGTTGCACTTAATGTTTCAATGGGTTTATCACCATAACTGCTTAATTTTTCAATAACAGTTTGCATTTCGGGCTTAATTGTTTTACCCCACTCTGGCGCCGGACCAGCTGGTTTTAATCCTGCCGCTGCTGTAGAATCTGTTATTGTAGAATCGGTTGTCGTTGTTGTTTTGGTTCCACCCGTACAAGAAGCGAGCGAAACCGCAACACCACAAATAAGTGTGGCAAGTTTTAATGAGTTGGTTTTCATAGGGTTATTTTTTTTGTTTTTTTATTAATATGTTTCTATAACAGTATCAATTAGATAAGAGTTTTTGTAGCCTTACAACTTTTTAGAATTTAATGAAATAGCAAACATCTTTACGATTTAGTGTGTTCTTAAATAAAAACTAGATATGTTAACAGAAATAACAGGGCTGCCAGACCATATTTTTGGTGTAAGGGCTACAGGAGAGGTAACAAGCGACGACATAAAAGATGTGTTGTTAACAGGATTAAAAAGGACAGCTCAAAGGTTTAAAGAAATTAGATATCTGCTCGTTTTAGAAACCGATGTAAAAAACTTTACCGCCGGTGCCTGGGTACAGGATGCAAAAGCAGGTATACAAAACTTTACCAAGTGGAAAAAGATTGCCGTAGTAAGCGCCGAAAAAGGAGTAGAGTGGTTTACTGATGTTTTTACAATAGCTACACCGGGCAAATCAAAAGGTTTTAAACCAGAGGAAATAGAAGAAGCCAAGGCCTGGCTTAATACCGAAGACTAACTACTAAGAAAATAGATTATGAAAAATGCTAAAACAGCAGCAGAAAGTAGCAAGGCTACTGCCGCTAAAAACTCAAAAGCTAAAGGTGCTGATGATAAAGTAACATCGGCAAAAGATGCCAAGAAAGTAAATGTAACCAAAGATGCTCCCGTTAAACATAAAAAGCCCTAAACGTTAAAGAAAAACTCATTTTATGAAAGCTGATGCCAGTAATATTAACCATTTTTATGATAAAGCTTACGATTGGATAATTGATAAAGGACCTGCTGTAATTTTAGGTATAGTAATACTTATTTTAGGATTATGGCTAATTAAGTTATTAGGCAAGTGGATGCAGGGTGGGATGCACCGCAAAGATGTAAACCCATCTTTAAGGCCTTTTCTTACCAGTTTAATGCTCATAACCTTACGCATTTTGCTGGTACTTACGGTAATGCAGATTATTGGCATACAGCTCACTTTTTTAACTGTACTAATTGGAGGTATTGGCGTTGCGGCTGGTTTGGCTTTATCGGGCACACTACAAAACTTTGCCAGTGGAGTACTGATATTGCTTTTGAAACCTTTTATAGTAGGTGATAATATTATTGCGCAGAGCCAGGAAGGAACAGTAACATCAATACAGATATTTTACACCATCGTTAAAACATTCGATAACAGAACCGTGGTTATTCCGAATAGTAAACTATCAAATGAGGTAATTATTAATATTAGCAGAGAGGGAAGCAGAAGGTTGGATATTGAAATGAAATTTAGTTATGGCATCGATTACAACCAAATAGTAGGCATTTTCAATAAAACTGTTGATGAATTTAAAGAATGCCTTAAAACACCCGAAAGAAGAATTGGGGTATCTGCTTTAGAAGACAGTGGATTTAAAGTGAGCTTAAACATTTGGGTAAAGGCACACGGTTTTACCGATACCAAATTGTCGTTTTTGGAAGTATTGATGAAAAACTTAAAGCTTGGAGGAATAAAATTACCTGGAATGCCAGATTAAAAGTGATTATTTTCTTAACAACGCATAAATTTTATCCATCAGTTCATCTATGTTGAACGGCTTTGCCATAAAATCATTGGCTTCTACACCATCCAATGTATAGTTACTGGCATTGTACCGTGCAGAAATCATTAAAACTGGAATATGTTGAGTGGCGGGGGTATCTTTAAGTTCTTTTAATAATGTTCTTCCATCAGTATCTGGAAGCATAATGTCCATAATTATCACATCTGGATTAAATTCGTGAACATGTTTAATAAAATCTGCACCTTTGTTTAGTCCGGCAACATTAAAAGCTTCACTTTCTAAAATAAGGGTAATAACATCTAGGATTGCATGGTTATCTTCGATAACCAAAATGTTCTTCTTTGCCAAGTTTGGGATGATTGTTTAAATTTCAAACAAATATATAATAAAAAATAAATCCCAAAACCGAATTTATCAAATTAGAGTGATTCTAAAAACAGGCGCAATATTTGTTAATCCGTTAAATCTGATACTTTTGCAATATCAATATAAAATATGACTAAATTTTCTGTAGACTTAACCAATTGTGATAAGGAACCGATCCATATTCCTGGCAAAATTCAATCACATGGTTTTCTTATCGCTGTTGATAAAAACAACCTCTCTATTACTTATCTCAGTGAAAATACAGGAGATTTTTTAAAAGAACAGGCCAAAAACCTATTAAATAAACAGCTTTCATTTTTAAATAACTTTATTAAACAACAGGATCCGGAATTTAATATTGAAGATTTGTTGAAACTGGGTATTATCCGAAAAAGTTTTGACGCCATTAGTCCTCACCCCATCGAAATTAATGGGAGCCCCTTTTATCTCATCATCTCTTCTGCTAAAAGTGATTGGTTGTTAGAATTCGAACCGGTAACCCTGCAATACGATATTCAAAGTTCTATTGGCCGTTCAGCTTCTGCTATGCTTCAAGGTAAAAGTATTTCAGCTTTATTGAGCGGTGCTGCGCTAGAAGTTAAAAAACTGATCAATTACGACAGGATCATGATCTACAAATTTTTAGATGATGGACATGGTGAAGTGGTAGCGGAGGAAAAAGAAACCAGTTTGGAACCTTTTTTCGGATTGCATTACCCGGCGTCTGATATTCCTAAACAAGCTAGAGAACTCTATAAATTAAACCTTACCAGGCTCATTGCTGATGTTAATATCGATGATTCGCCAATTATTACCTTTAAAGAAAACGAACCGCTCGATTTAACTAATGGTGGCTTAAGGGCAGTTTCACCCATACATATTCAATACCTAAAAAATATGGGGGTACATTCGAGCTTTAGTATATCATTAATATCAAATGGCGAATTATGGGGCCTGATTGCCTGCCATAATTATAGTCCAAAATTTATAGATTATAAAGCTAGGGAAGGTTCTAAATTAATCGGCCAGATCCTTTCATCTGCTTTAGAATACCGTCAGGAAGAAGAAGATGCAGAAGTGATTCAGCAGTTTAAAGATACCGCCAATGTACTTGCAGAACATTTAATTAGGGACAAATATCTTTTTGAAGCCATTACCACACATAAAACGAATATTTTAGATGTAACAAAGGCCACAGGGGTTGCTGTTATTTTCGAAAATGAACTTAAAACCCTTGGAAATGTTCCAACTGATGATGAAATATGGGAACTTACTGATTGGCTAAAAAATACCAGCGACGAGTCTATCTATTATACACACCGTTTGCCAGAAATTCATTCCCCATCAAAAAAATATAAATCAACAGCCGCGGGTATACTTTCATGCATCCTAAACAAAGAACTTGGCGAAATGATTATTTGGTTTAAGCCAGAAATCATCAATAGTGTAAATTGGGCAGGAAATCCTGAAAAACCGGCAACACCATCAGAAAATGGCTTATTAAGTTTATCACCGAGAAAATCTTTCGAAATCTGGTCTGAAGTCGTAAATAATACCTCCGACAAATGGCTGGCAGAAGAAATTGCTTCTGTTTTAAGGATCAGAGAGATTATCATCGCCGATATCAACAAAAAAGCAAACGAAATTAGGCAGCTGAATGAAAAACTTCAGGCTGCTTACGAAGAATTGGATACTTTTAGTTATACCATCTCGCACGACCTGAGAACGCCATTAACTTCCATTAAAACCTATGCCGAGTTGATGCTGAAAAATAAAAGCATTGATGAAAACGGCATAAAAATGTTAAGCAGAATTTTGAATGGCGCGGATAAAATGAATTTTCTGATCAAAGAAATCCTAAACTTAGCAAGAGTTGGCCGTTCTGAGATTATTTTTGAAACAGTTGATATACCATCGTTGTTATTAGAAATTAAAAACGAAGTGTGGACGGCTTTTAAAGCAGACAATTCCGAACTTATTTTAGGGCAATTACCTAACTTAAAAGGCGATAAAACAATGATTGCGCAAGTATTTACAAACCTGATTGGTAATGCTGTAAAATACTCTGCAATGGTAGATAAGCCAAAAATAGAGGTTTCTGGCTATATGGATGAGGGAGAGATTGTTTACTCTATTAAAGATAATGGTATAGGAATTGATAACCGATACTACGACAGGGTCTTTGAGCTTTTTAAACGCATGGATAATGTGAAGGAGATTGAGGGAACAGGAGTGGGGCTAGCTATAGTAAAAAGGGTTGTAGAAAAACACAACGGAAGAGTTTGGTTCGAGAGTAAGTTAAATGTAGGTTCTACCTTTTATGTAGCTTTTAAAAACAGATAAAAATGAAAACGCCGGATATATTTTATGTTGAGGATGATATGGATTATGCATTTTTTATGCAGAGTGCCGTACAGGAAGTTAAAGATACGCTTAACCTAAGCATTGTTGAAGATGGGGCTGAAGCATTGCAGAAACTTCAAAATTTCGCAGATAACAAAACGAAACCTAAATTAATATTGCTCGATCTGAATCTTCCGGGTTTATCTGGCTTAGATTTATTAAAGTTTATACGCGATATTCCTTACCTAAAAAGCATTCCTGTAATTTTGTTTTCTACCTCCGATAATCCTGATGATGTTAAGGCATCGATAGAATTTGGTGCAAACGCTTATTTAACCAAGCCTAACGGATATGAAAACCTGGTGAAATGTGTACATTCGGTACACGATTTTTGGTTTAACCAACACCTAAGACTAAATTAGATTTTATAAAACAATATGGAAAGATTCGGGTATTATTATCCGAATCTTTTCTTTTTAAACTTATTTTAAAATAAAACATCCTGATATGATTGCCAATTTATTGAGAACAGAAACTGCCGAAAACCATAAAGCTTTAGAATCGTTAATGTTTGTGAATGAGATTATGAACAATTCTTTAAGCATTGATCAATACAAAAAGCTATTAACAATCAATTACATTATTCACCAAAAACTAGAGAATATCCTGGCCAATATGCTCGATGCAGATGTTGCAGCAGAACTGGAAATGAACAGCAGGTTAAAACTATCAGCACTCGAAAAAGATCTAAACTACTGGAATATTGATAGTTTAACTTTACCAGGTTTAAATTTCGAACTGTTTGTACCCCAAAAGAATACTGGCGAAGTTTTGGGAGCATTATATGTACTAGAAGGGGCTACATTGGGTGGAAACGTAATTAAGAAGCATATTTTAGCCAACCCCAATTTTAAAGATCACGAAAGCGGTTTAAATTATTATGGTGTTTATGGCGAAGAACTTGGTGCAAAGTGGAAAAAATTTGTTTCTGTGTTAAATGAACGCGTTGTAGAAGCAGATTACGAGCGTTGCATAAATAGTGCAAATTTAACCTTCGCTAACCTGATCAACTTATCGAAACAGCTCAACTAAGTTGTTGTAATTTATTCCTAAAATTAAAAAAAATACGTCTATAATACTTCCAGGGCGTTTTTTTGATTGTGTAAATGTGCAAAACTTCTTTCAAATAAATATTTGCTTTCTGTTGTTAATTCAAGGTAAATATGTATTATTGAAAAAATAAATTTTTTAAACCTTAAAAACATCAATTAGCGATGGAAAAATTCTCAAAAGTTAAAGCTGCTGTTGCTGCGATTGAAGCAGATGTAGAAAAATTTTATAATGCTGGCAATGCAGCTGCTGGTACTCGTGTGCGTAAAGCAATGCAAGATCTTAAAGTTTTAGCACAAGAAATCCGTGCAGAAGTAACTGACAAGAAAAACTCTGGAAAATAATATTTCGCGAGTAAGAAACAAAAAGGGTTCTGGTATGCCAGGGCCCTTTTTGCGTTTAGGGTGGTTATGTGGCTATTATACAAAGCCTGAACCGTTGTCCTGAAGATCCTAAATGCGTATTGTCTTCTTAACCTCGAGCCGTCCTCCTGAACTTGTTTCAGGATCTAATTATTGTGTTGTCATCCAAACCCATTTCGTCCTCCTGAACTTGTTTCAGGATTTGAGTATTGTGTTGTCATCCAAACCCGTTTCGTCCTCCTGAACTTGTTTCAGGATCTAACTATTGTGTTGTCATCCAAACCCGTTTCGTCTTCCTGAACTCGTTCAGGATCTAATCCCTGTGTTGTCATCCTGAACGCCAGTGAAGGATCTAAAACCGATAAAATCCTAAATACTCTTCCTATTGCGGGCATTTCGTTATTATCATCCTTGCCATTAGCTTACAGATGCTTCGTACCTTAGAATAATCGCCATTTAGCCCAACCCTATAAAAAGATAAAGCTCCCCATCGCGGAGAGCTTTTATCCAACTAACAAAACATATTTTTTTAATGGAGCCTGAGCCCCGTTGTTATCCTTTTTTAACCAGTTTATATTCAATTACCGGTTTACCGCGCTCGCCACCATCTCCTGAAATGTAACTATTGAATTTCAGTTTATAAACGTTACCTGCTGAATCCTTAATCACATAAAACACATCTGTTTTAACACTTCCTCCTACACCAGCTTGACTTGGTGAAGTTCTCCATGAAGAACCGATTACATCCCTTAAAGCAGAAAATGTAAGGCTAGCAATATCAGATTCTGTAAATGCAGCATATGCTTTTGTAGTCGTAGCAACTTTTGCAGCAGTTACGCTGCCCAGGTTATTGATTGCAACATAATCTTGAAACCAATAAGGCGAACCTAAACCTGAATTGTATGTGCTATAGCTCCATGAAATATCCCAACCCGATTTAACTGGCTCTGCTTGTACAATTTTATTATTTTCTAACGACACAAAAACTAAATTGTACTCAGAGTTTTTAGGTACGTCTAAAGTTTTAATGGTAGTTTCACCCAATCTCGCATATTGAATTTTATAACCTGAACCATTTCTTGTGACTTTTAATTTAAACCATTTATCCTTATCCTTACTTCCTTCAAAACTCAACAGATAAACTTTGTTTTCTGATTCTGTTGCGCTCACTTCTGCAAAGGCAGTTTTGGTAATGTCTCCATCCCAATAATCCACTAATGATACAGTAAGCGGGTCGGTTATATCATGGTTCAAATTAACAGCAGTTCCTGGATCTGCAAGGGTAACGGCATTGATATCGGTTTTTGAGGTTGCAGTTGCGGTTGTTTGATATGATGCATTAAGAACTACTCTAAATTTACCATCAGAAGTTAAGCCGATATTAAAACTCTTTCTGTCGGCGATAGCTTGTTTATCAGCACTAAAATCAACATATACTATATTTGCGTAATTCGATTCGGCTGTTTTTCCTGTAAGCGTTAAAGTACTTCCATCCGATGGTGGTACAACTACAATAGGTTCGTCCGAATCTTTTTTACAAGCTGTAAAAGTTACCGCTAAAAAAGCGATGGCAATCATTGAGTTTAATTTGTTCATTTCTATTGTGATTATAATTATTTTACGATTAAAGGATATCCAGGTTATAATTCAGGCCCAATACGTAAGAGCGGCCGTAGCTGTAGGGTACAGTTGCCCCACCCGTACTATGTGCACCGCCACTTGCAGAAGAGCTATTGGTTAATTGTGTAACATTAAACAGGTTTTTAACACCCGCATTAATGGTTAAAGATTTGAACAGGCTTTTGTTCAGCATTAAATCTGCCGTGTGGAAATCGCCTATCTTTACCAGTTTTGCTGTACTTGCATTGTTTTCTGTAGTAAGCTGATAACTCGGCAGGCTGCCGGTGTATTTATAAAATAAACTGATACTGCCACGGATTTCGGGAAATGTATAGGTAATATTCGAGTTTACTTCTGCAGCCCAGGCAAATTCGGGTGTTTCGAGATTACCGTCTTCGCTTAATTCATTATACCTTCCGATATAAGAGGCACCAAGCGTGAGCTGTAAATTCTTTTTGTAGGTTAAAACATTGTCTAAAGTACCGCCTGTGGTTTTGTATTTTGATACATTGATCAATGTGGTTACCGAATTATCAGTAGGAGAGAAGCCAAAATCAATCCTGTTTTTAACTAAGTTGTAGAAGCCCGTTAAGGTAGAACGGAATTCGAGATCGCTCTCATGTACACCCGACCAAACCAATGAGCCGTTAAAACTGTTCGATTCTTCTGCCTTTAAATCCGGGTTGCCTAAAATGTTGTGACTGGCATCTACGAAATCATAATATAGCTCTCGCAACGCAGGCGAACGGAAGCCTTTAGCATAGGCCACACGAAGATCAAAATCTTTAGAAAGGATCAATTTGGCATTTAACGAAGGGATTACAGGAGGTGCATCATAAATGGAGTTTTTGATAAACCTTAACCCTGGTCTGATATTTACGATATCGCCTATTTTTATTTCCGCAGTAACAAATGCCGCATAATCGTTAATAACCGGCGATCCTTTAATTCTTTGTCCGCTGGCAGCATCTCTGCTGTATTCGAAGCCAGGCTGAAAAGAAACCGAGTTATTGAGCACATAAATGGCTGTAGCCCGAATATTGGTAGCGTTAAATTTGGCTTTATCCTGTTCACCTGCTCCAGGGCTCAATTCTTCGGTATTGTTTGTAAAATCATGTATCACCGTTCTGGTTGCACGATCAAGCAGGGTATAACCCGCAATAGCCGACAGCTGCAATTTGTTGCTTATTTTATATTCCGATTGAAGCTGTTGCGTATATCTGTGTGTGGTGTAGGTTTGGAGTAATCCCTTATAAGTATTCGGATTAAGACCATAACGCACATCAATATCTTCTTTCAAACCATCCAAACGGTACCAGATATTAAAATTATTATTGCGATAAGCTACTTTTGCATTCCCTAAAAATTGTTCCTTAGGTTTCCAGCGGTTGGCAACTGTGTTAACTTCTTCACTTATAGCAGTTTTAGAAGCTAAATTCCAGCCGCCAAAATCATTGTGGGTAAACCCTGCCAATGCACTCCAGTGGTTATTTTTCCAATTGGCACTAACATTTTGGGTGTGGCTGCCCTTGCCCGATAAAGCTTCATACTCATTCCCCGCCGTTTCTTCTTGTACCCTTGCAGAAAGATTCAACAATTCTTTTCCCGGATTTTTCGTAATGATATTGATTACTCCGGCCAGCGCATCGGCACCATATACCACGGACATTGGTCCTTCTACAATTTCAATCCGCTCAATCGTATTAATATCAATCTGGTTTAAACTTTCGCGCGTATCCGACCGGTCAACCATGGGTACCCCATCTAAAAGTATCTTAACATTTCTGCCTGTCATGCCCATTAATTGAATATCAGTAGTACCCAATGTTAAATCATTACTAAAACGGAAACCCAGTTCAGTATTTAAAATCTGCTGCACATTTGTTGCCGCCCGGAGCTTTATTCTTTCTGCAGTGATCGTTCTGATATTGTAAACAGAATTTCTTAAAGTCTGCGGGCCATATTGCCCTGTAACCACTACATCTTTTAAATCATTTGCCTTCGCGGTATCAACTTTAATTTCTTGAGCCACAGTAACAAATCCACAAAGCGATGAGACAATTGATAAATATATTTTCATTTATTTAGACTAATTATAAATAATTGTGCAAATTTGTGCATAATCACAAAAAGCAGATAACGTTAAACGGATAATTAATACCGCCAAACGGATTAAATCATGATAGAATTTAAACTCTCAAGCTACCCAAACGGAAATATCATTTACCAGAATACCTATGCCGATAATTTTAATTGCGATGGAGATATTGGTGAGCAAGAAATAGAATTGCGTTTAGAAAATACCCTTGTGCAGTTTAAGCAGCAGTGGTTTAATGGTATCCACATTAATATGGTAGAAATTGAGCCCAATAAACAAGCAAATTTTATATTCGAATCTTCTTATCCACACATTGGCTTTTTATTTTGCTTAAGTGGAACAATCAATTATTGTTTAAATGATCAGGAGTATAGTTTCTTATCACTTTTCAAACAAGAGCAGAACATCAATGCAGGCACAGTCAGTTCTATTACATTTAATGTAACCGAAAAAACCAGGTGTATTTATATACAGCTTAGCGAAACTTATTTTGAGAAAATTGCAGGCCGCAAATATGAAAACCATGCTTTTAAACCCACCCATGCGCCGATATCGCCGGAGACCGGTTTAATCTTAAAGCACTTAATTGGCAATACACACCAGGGTAGGGTGAAGCGTTTGTTTTTAGAGGCCAGGGTATTCGAACTGATTATTATTTACATCAATCAGAAACAAGAAAAGCGAGGCATTAGTTTGAAACAGGAGGATGTAAATAAGATTATGCTCGCCAAGCAACTGGTAGAGCAGGATTTACAAAAGCCCAGTTCGCTAATTGAGCTCTCGCGCAAAGCCGGAATAAACGATTACAAACTTAAAAAGGGTTTTAAAGAATTAACCGGGCATACTGTATTTGGCTACCTGTATAAAATCAGGATGGAAAAGGCCCATTATTTTCTATCAAAGGAAAAAAGAACTGTAAACGAGGTTGCTTTTTTGGTAGGCTACAAAAACGCACAGCATTTTATTGTAGCCTTTAAGAAACAGTACCACATTTTACCCGGCAGTTTAAACAGAAACTAAACTTAGCGCAAACGTTTGTCTGTTTTATTCCTTTATCTCATTTACAATTAAATCCGACTCTACTATGGTATTGTAATAGGCCTGATTTTCTGAATTCGGGCTATGGATAAGATCCAACAGGATATTTGCAGCCTTTTGCCCCTGCAGATAAGGGTATTGCTCTACAGATGCAACCGGCGAATTGTCTAAATAGCTGATAATGGGTAAGTTTGCATAACTGACCACATCAAAATCATTGATTACATTAAGTTTTTTGAAGTACTTAATCAGAAAGAGTGCTACGTAATCGTTAAAAGTTACAATAGCTGTAGGTTTCCGTTTATGGTTTAAAAATTGATCAGCAGCTTCGATGGTGCCCTGTTCGGTTAAATCACAGTTTACAACCAATGAAGGATCGAATTTTAACCGGTTAAAGGTAATGGCTTGCATATAACCGTCTTTCCGCTCATCGCTCGCATACAGGGTGGTTGGTCCGTTAATCATCCCGATGCTTCTATGTCCTTTTTTAAGCAGATAGTTAACAGCCTTAATCGTTGCACTTTCTAAGCTGCAAGCAACATAATGAACATTTTTAAAAGGCGGTATACGGTCAAAAAATACAACAGGGATATTGAAAGAATTCAGTTTCTCAAAATGATCAAACTTTGAAGTGTCCTTACTGATTGATACCAACAGACCATCTACACGCTGATTTTTCATTTTTTCAACGAGCTTTACTTCCTGTTCATAATTATCATGCGACTGCGCAAAAATAACGGTATAGTTTTTCTTGATCGCCTCATCTTCAATTGCCGAAATGGCGATCGAGAAAAAGTGTTCAGACAGTTCGGGCAAAATTACACCAATGGTATAAGTTTTTCCTTTTTGAAAAAGGATTGCCGCATTATTAGGCTCATAGTTTAGAGACTTTGCCAGTTGTTTAATTTTTTCTCTCGTTACCGCTCCAATACTAGGGTGATCGTGCAATCCCCTGGAAACACTCGAAGGAGAAATGTTTAAAATTCTGGCGATTTCTTTAATGGTTGTTGGTTTCGATTGCATTGTAATTGCTAAACTACATTAAATTTCTTCAATATGTAATATTACAAAATTAATCAAACGTTTGCGTTGTTTTTTTTTCTCATTTCTTTCCTTCACGCTATAAATATCGATACATTCGACGAAGAATCAGCGCATAACAGTACAAGAATAATATTCGAAAAAATAAAAGATGGAGTGCCGTTTAGCACCAAAAAAATATGGTTATCCAAAAAGTATACCCCAATGATTAACAAAAAGTGCCCCTCAATTTGGAGGGGTATTTAAACAAAAAACGAGAAGTGTTCGTACCACTCCTCGCTAAATCGGGTTATTTTCCTGCAAGCAGGCACAATAAGTTATCTAAGCTATATGTTTAACCCTTTTCAAAGGTATGAAATTTAACTGTTTCCAGGGAGAAATAATGTTCAACTGCATGATTTATAATGATAAACAGGCTTGCTTTTGGAGGATTCTTAACCAAATAGAAAATTAATGCACTGTAAAAGATGTTTTTTAAGCCAAACAGTAAGACCGCTTAAATAGTGGTCACCATTTCAATCGAAAGCAAATTTTTAATTTAGATATAAGTATTAAATATTTTATTAAATTTAACATTGGGTTAACAATGATATTCTTTCTTTGGCATGCTTTAATACCTAAATAGTCATTTCCGATTGTATATATGTACGGAGAATTAGAAAGTAACTTTTTTCTTCTGGTAAAACTGGACAAAAATAAGGCGTTCAACCTTGTGTTCGACGCTTATTGGGCCGCACTTTACAAACAGGCTTATAAAAAAGTGCATTGCAACGATATTGCCCAAGACCTTGTACAGGATGTATTTGTATGTTTATGGGATAAGATTGATTATTTGGATGCAGAAGGCAGTGTCCTGGCTTATCTTTTTGCCATTCTCCGCAATAAAACCTTAAAGCTTTATGAAAAAGACGAAGTAAGGTTAAGGTATGCTGTAAGTGTGGCTTCCAAGGTGCTTCCAGCGGATGGACACTCGCAGAACGGTATCCTCGAAAAAGAACTCAAAGCCATTATCGATGCTGAAATAAACCGTATGCCATTAAGAATGAAAGAAATTTACCTGCTTAAGCGCGAAGATGATCTTTCGATAAAACAAATAGCTGAAGATCTATCCTTATCCGAACAAACGGTAAAAAACCAACTCCAGATGGCGTACCAACGTTTGCGTGCAAGGGTTAAAAGCTACGATTCTTCATTGGCATTACTCGCTTTGTTTTTTGCCAAACACCTTTAATTATTCCGGTTTTTCTTATTTTCTGTATGCGTGGTATTGTATCTATATAGCTATTTAGCTGTACGACAGTTGTTTTCAAATTATTTCAGGTTTTTTTTAAAGAATTTCGATTATGCTATGGTACTTTCTGTAGCGTTACCGTATTAACCTATAAAAGCAACTATTTTGAATACTGACGAAATCAAACACTTAATACAAAAGTACAATAGCCAAATAGCTACCCCAGAAGAAAAAATGGTGATAGAGCAATGGTATGAGCGTGTAAATGGAGCAGATATGGAACAGGCTCAATTTGATTCTGAAGAAACTAAAAAAAGAATTTTCGATGGGGTTGCATCAACAATTGCCAGAAAAACAGTTGTAACGAAACCCAAGCAGGTAAAACTATTTTCTTCTTTATTTTTTAAAGCAGCTGTTATTTTAATTGTTGTGCTGGGTGGAGCTTATTTTTATCTGAAACAACCAATCCCCGTTACCTTAAGTAGTTCACATCAAAAAAAGGCTACAAAAATTATCCCTGGAGGCAATAATGCGGTACTGTTATTGGCAGATGGCTCACAGATTATCCTTAACAAAAGTGTAGACGGTCAGATTGCTAATCAATCTGGCGTTAAAATCATCAAAACAAAAAGTGGCGAACTGATTTATCGCTTTGTTGGCCATGCAAATATCAATACTACAGCCATAAATACTGTTAGCACACCTAGGGGAGGCCAATACCACTTAATCCTAACTGATGGTACAGAAGCCTGGTTAAATGCAAGTTCTTCAATTAAATTCCCTACAGCCTTTACCGGTACCGAACGTAAGGTTGAGGTTAAGGGAGAAGTTTATTTTGAAGTGGCCAAAAATAAAAGCAAACCCTTTATTGTACATACAGACCAATCTGATATAAAAGTTTTGGGAACACATTTTAATATTAACACCTACAATGATGAAGATTATCAACGCACAACTTTGCTTGAGGGCAGCATAGAGCTTACCAGAGGCAGCCAGAAAAGGCTTTTAGTACCTGGTGAGCAGGCCAGCACAAACGGCAAAACCGATGCAATTAAAATTAAAGAAATCGAAGATTTAAATGCCATTGTAGCTTGGAAAAACGGATATTTCCAATTTGAAAGAGCTGACCTTCAATCGGTAATGCGCCAGGTAGCACGTTGGTATGATGCAGAGGTTGATTATACAGGCCCAATACCTACAAAACAATATACCGGGATAATACCACGGAGCGTAAATGTGGCAAAACTTGTCGAAATGCTTGCCTATTCCGGCATCCATTGCAAGGTAGAACACAACCGGATTACGGTAGATCCTAAATAACTCAATATAATCCAACCAAACAACTAATAAACAAAGCATATGAAGATATAATACTAAAAGCCATTCGAGTTCAATTTATCGTTAATGGATGAAGTGTTCGTACCACTTTATACCACGATTTCAGAATTGACAAGCCTGTGCCCATATGTGCCGCAACAGGAATATAATAAGTTATCTAAGCTATAATGTTTAAATCCAAATTCAATTATGAATTTTAGTACATCCTTTGTCACCGTATCTAAGCTGCGGTGTAAATCAACCCAAATTCTATTGGTGATGAAGCTAACAACAATATTTATACTTGCGGCGCTCTGTCAGGTAAGCGCAAGTGTTTACAGTCAGAACATCACATTGAAACAGAAAAATGCTTCAATGGCAAGTATTTTTAAATCCATAGAGAAACAGACCGAATACTTTTTTCTATATGACAACCTGGAACTGCAAAATACCCAGAAAGTGAGTATTGATGTGAAAAATGTTTCTATTGAACAAGTGCTGAATTTATGCTTTAAAGATCAGCCACTGAATTACAGAATATTTGATAAAACCATCGTACTCCGTAAAAAAAGCGAACTGATCTCAAATCCTTTTTTTGAAACCATCAGCGGAAAAGTTTCGGATGAAAATGGCGTACCCATTGCAGGAGCAAGTATATTGGTTAAAGAAACAAAAATGGTAACCAAAACAGATGCAAATGGTGTTTTTTCAGTTAATGCAAATATTGGTGCTACGCTGGTCATTTCTTTTGTCGGTTACACTACAAGGGAAGTGGCTATCGATAGCAAGAGAGATTATAATATTGCTTTACAACCTGCATTGACCGAATTGACAGATGTTGTGGTTACAGCATTGGGTATTAAGCGCTCCGAAAAATCGTTGGGTTATGCTGTGCAAAAAGTAGCCGGAAAAGATTTGCAAACTGTTAAAGGGGTAGATATTGCGACTTCCTTAACCGGAAGGGTTTCCGGATTGGTAATTAAAAATTCAACTGAATTTAATGCCAGACCAACCATCGAACTGCGTGGCGAAAGTGCACTATTGGTTATCGATGGAGTACCTTACGGCAACATGAGCTTAAGGGATGTGCCTACCGATGATATTGAAAGCATGGATATCCTTAAAGGACCTACCGCATCTGCATTATATGGTTCTAGGGCATCTGGCGGCGTTCTTTTGATTACCACAAAAAAAGGAGCGGCAGGGAAAGGACTTTCGATCGATATTAACAGCAATACAATGGCTTCGTTGGGTTTCCTGGCCATTCCTGAGGTGCAGAGTTCTTATGCACGTGGCCAGAATGGGGTAATCGACAATGACTACGTTTGGGGACCGAAACTTGATGCCGGTAATACTGCCAGAGACTGGAATCCGGTTACCAAGCAATTTGAAGATAATTTGCCATTGGTATCGAAAGGAAAAGACAATCTTAAAAACTTTATGTCGACAGGGATTATCCTGAATAATAATTTAAGTATCGCGCAAACGGGCGAGAATGGAAGTTTCCGGATCGGTTTAAACGATATTTACAACAAGGGCCAGTTTCCGAACCAGAACCTGAACATGATAAACCTAACCATGTCGGGCGAAATGAAGCTTAGCGATAAATTTAAACTTGAAGGCCATATGGGCGTAAGCCGCCGTTGGGCAGATCAGGTATGGGGCGGTGGCTATAACAATCAGGGTTATTTATACCAGCTCATCATGTGGACGGGCACGGAATATGATATCCGTGATTATAAAGATTATTGGATAGTACCCAACAAAACGCAGAACTGGATGTACACCAACTGGTACGACAATCCCTATTTAATTGCTAACGAAAAGTTAAATGGCATTGAAACCAATACGCTAAATGCGAACGTTACGGCAAATTATCAGATCAATAAAGATTTTAACCTTTTGGTTCGTTTAGGATACGATAACTACAATAATAAAACGACCTTCCGTAACCCAACAGCCAATATATTTTCTACCCGTGGTGGAGCGGTAAATGGCAGCGGTTGGAATGCTAAAGGTATGTATTCGATACAGGATGCAAAAGGCTTCAGCACAAATGATGATATCATCCTGAGCTATAAAAAGAAACTCAACAAATTTACAATTGATGCACTTGCTGGTGGTACTGTTTATTATTATGTTGACGAAACTTTGAACGGAACAACGAAGAACGGTTTAATCTCACCTACATTTTATTCGCTCGCAGGTTCGGTAGAAGCACCAACTGTTTCGCAAGTGTACGGTACCAGACAGATCAATAGTGTATACAGCAGAGCTTCAATTGGCTATAATGATGCTTTTTTTCTTGATTTTACCGGCCGGAACGATTGGAACTCTGCACAACCAAAAGAATCACGGTCTTATTTTTATCCTTCAATCGGTTCGAGCATAGTGGTTTCCGAATTGGTTAAACTGCCAGAGGTGGTTGATATGTTCAAAATACGAGGTTCGTGGGCCGTATTCAAAACAGCTTTCGATCCTTATGCTATTAATAAGGCCTACGGTACAACCACGGCAGCATGGAACGGTTTAAACTCTGCAAATTATCCCAATTACTTAATCGGACAAGGGCTTTTACCAAGCTCTAACAGGACTTACGAGATTGGTGCAGCAGGTTATTTGTTCAAAAAACGCTTGCACTTTGATGTGGCCTACTTTAATAAGTACTATTATAACAGGCAAACCGATCTGAAAGAAAATGGCAATACAGCATATTTGCCAAACTCTTCTGGCTTTGCCATGGCCATTATCAATACACAGGAAACTTACGAAAGAAGAGGAATCGAAATTACTGTTGATGGATCTGTGATCAGGAACAAAGACTTCGAATGGCATTCTACCATCAATTGGTCTAATCAGCACCGTTATTATGTAAATCTTGATCCAGTATATTCTGCAGATAATTTATGGGTAAAAAAAGGAGAAAGATTAGATACCTATACCGATAATTATTGGGTTAAAGATCCTGAAGGTAATGTTATACACGAAAGTGGTTACCCGGTTTGGAGCGATTATGTTAAGAAACTGGGTTATGGAGATCCTGATTTTAGCTTCGGTTTCATCAATAATTTTAATTATAAAAACTGGTCGCTGGGTATTAACATTGATGGCCGTATTGGTGGCTTAATGTATAATTATGTTTATGATAAAATGTTCGATTCGGGTACGGCTCCCGAAACCGATAACATCTACCGTTACAATCAGGTAGTTCTGGGGCAGAATAATTATGTGGGCCAAGGGGTTAAAGTAGTATCAGGCAGTGTTACTTATGATAAGTATGGACAAATTACCAGCGATACGCGTAAATATGCAGTAAACGATGTGCCCTTAGGCTATCAGGATTATGCACAATGGTACCGTGGAGGAGATGACAGGGTACAGAACGAATCGTTTGTCAAATTGCGCGAAGTTTCGTTAGGTTACCGTTTGCCGTTAAAAGCAGCATCAAAATTAGGTTTAAAAAGTGCATCCTTCTCTTTAACAGGGCAAAACTTATTGATGTGGACCAATTTTAAATATTCAGATCCAGATGTTGACACTGAAAACCTGAACTCACCCTCAATGAGAATGGTTGGTTTTAACGTTAAAGTAGGTTTCTAGTTATTTATTGTTTTTAAAGCAAATTTTATGAAAAGTAAATTTTTAAAATATACCTTATTGTTACCTGCTTTGGCAATAATAAGTAACGGTTGTAGTAAGTTCGACGCCATCAATACCGACCCGAATAAAACCACGCAGGTAAACTCGGCCATGTTGGCCACTGGTATGATCTTAAATATCACTAGGAGCGATATCAGTAGTACCAAATCTTTTATGCAGCCATTTTTATTGGGCAAGTACTTAACCTGGGGCGAAGGACAGGAAAATTTCCAGTACAATAGAATCAGCCGGACCGATTTTAGCAGGATTACCCTGTTGCGCAATATACCTCCTATGGAAAACTATGCCACCAGCGATGGTCTTAAAAAGTCATATCAGGCTTTGGGGCACTTTATTAGGGCCTGGCAGTTTTTTATGACCACAATACAAGTAGGCGACATTCCTTATACCGAGGCTGTAAAAGGAGAGTCAGAGGCCGTTTTACAGCCTAAGTACGATACTCAGAAAACTGTTTTTTTAGGCATTCTGAGCGAATTGGATCAAGCCAACGCCTTATTTACTGCAGGTGCTAACTTTGAAGGTGATCCTATATTTGCCGGAAATACGGATAAATGGAGAAGATTGACCAATAGTTTCGAACTACATGTACTCATTAATCTCTACAAGAAAACCGGAGACGCCGATTTAAAAGTAATCGACCGTTTTAAGGATATCGTAGCAAACCGACCCTTAATGCGTGATTATAATGATAACTTTGCGCTCGCTTATAATGCAACTGCTGGTCAGAATTATCCCTGGAGCGATGTTCCGGCAGGATCTGGAAATTCGTTTGTAAAATCCAATTACACGATGCTAACTGGCGTATTGCTCGATCCATTGAAAGCAACAAATGACAAAAGACTTTTTTATTATGCCAAGCCTTCTCAGATAAAAATAGCTGCAGGTGTTTCACAATCAGATTATGCAGCATACCCTAGTATAGAGCCTTCTGATTCATTTTCAAGTCTACAGACCAGAAGAGTGGCTAAAGATTATAGCGATATTAACAGCAGGTATGTAAATCTCGTTAATGCCGAGCCTGTGGGTGTTTTTAATTATTGGGATCTGCAGTTTATACTTGCCGAAGCTACCATACGTGGATGGATAACTGGAACAACAGCGCAAACTTACTATGCCAATGGCATTACGAATTCGATGAAATTTATCGCACAGTATACGCCCGATTTGCCCGATTACAACCATAACATGAAAATGGATGCTGCATATATAGATACTTTTCCGGCCAGAGTTGCTTTATCGGGTACCGCCGAGCAGCAAATTGCCCAGGTAATTACACAAAAGTACCTTGCCAGTTTTTTGCAGGGAAACAAATATCAGGGATGGTTTGAAAACAGAAGAACAGGGTATCCTGTATTTAAACTCAATTCAACAACAAACCTTAATTCGCCATCAACCAATTTTCCGCAGCGCTGGCTTTATCCTTCTAACGAACAGAGCTACAATTCAGCCAATTTATCGGCCGCGGTTGCAAGCCAGTATAATGGAAGCGACGATGTAAACCAGAGCATGTGGCTTTTAAAGTAATTTGCTTTTATGCAGATTGAAAGGTTTCCCAGTTTTTAACCGGGAAACCTTTTTTAAAAGAAGTAATCCGTTCGTCATATCTATCAGCCAGGCTTCGTTTGTAAAATCATATTACTACTTTGGTTTTATTATTTAATCAAAATGACTGCCATTTACATTATACTTCTAATTGTTGTAATTTTCTTTGTTATCACAAATCTTCCCGTTTTTGGCCGCTTGCCTAAGGGGTTAAGGCTGAAGAAAATCCACGAACTGCCCAATTACCGGGATGGCGCCCTGCAAAATCAGTCTAAAACACCAATGCAGCCAGAAGGTGTGAGTTTTTTTACAATATTGAAGGCTTTTCTTTTTGAAAAACACCCGCATCGATCGCCCGATAAGGCACTTCCATTTATTAATCCCGATATTGATGGAAAACCAACGAGCAATGTCCCCGAAATGATCTGGTTCGGCCATTCTTCTTATTTAATAAAGGTAGATGGACTTAGAATTTTAGTCGACCCTGTTTTTAGTACGCCCTCGCCATTTTCTTTTATTGGCAGCAAAGCCTTTAAAGGAACTGATGTGGTAAAAGCGGCGGATTTTAAGGATATCGACATTTTGTTGATTACGCATGATCATTATGATCACCTCGACTATAAGAGTATTTTGGAAATTGCCCCGCAAGCCAAAGCCATTGTTACTTCCCTAGGGGTAGGAGAACATTTGGAAAAATGGGGCGTTCAACCTGAAAAAATATACGAATTGAGCTGGAACCAATCCATCACTTTAAATAGCGGCATAGAATTTACAGCTGTTCCTGCACGACATTTTACCGGTAGGAAATTTAAAAGAAATCAAACACTCTGGTCGGCATTTGTGCTTAAAACCGCCAACCACAAACTTTTTTTAGGTGGCGATTCTGGCTATGATGCTCATTTTGCTGAAATAGGTGAAGAATTCGGTCCTTTTGATCTTGTTTTGTTAGAGTGTGGACAGTACAATGCCTATTGGCCATATATTCATATGTTTCCGGAAGAAACTGTTCAGGCTGCAATCGATTTAAAAGCAAAGTTTTTAATGCCTGTACACTGGGGTAAATTTAGCTTAGCCATGCATCCTTGGGATGAACCCATTAAGCGGATTGTTTCGGCAGCAGCAGTAAAAGATTTTCCATTGGTTACACCTAAATTAGGCGAAACGATAGTTTTAAATCAATACATGCCTACCGAAAACTGGTGGCAGCAACAATAAAATTAAACAATAACCTCGCTTCACTGTTTAATTTCTATAATCAATAAAAATTATGAAAACTGATCTTGTAGAAATTTTTCAAACCATTAGGGCAGGTATACAACCTTATGCAACCCGTGGTTATACCGTACACGAAAACTCTGAAACCGGATATGATCTGTATAGCGAAAAAAATATCGATTTAAAGGGAGAAAAGATAACAGAACGGTTTTTTACAGGCGTTTATATTAATGGCAATGAAGTTGAAGTTAAAGTAAATACAACTGAGTTTTCTACCTCAGATCAAAATCTGCAAGATTTCGGCGAAGGTAAAGCCGGTTTGAAAATTACCCAGCTGGATGATACCAAACTGAAAGAAGTTGAAACGCTGGTCGATATTATCCACGCGAACTTTAAAGAAAAAGAATGGATTTAATAATTTGATGGTTAAATTTGCTGCAGATAATGTTTCTGAATAAATTCTGCTGATTGAATAATTTAACTTCTGATTGTAACTGGCACCATCAATTAAGCTTAGCACTTGCTAACAATAAAATTGAGTGCCATTTTTTTTATGAAGATGATTTCCAGTTATTACAATTGAATAAAAGCTTAATCATTAATACCGTAAGTTTGAACAACAGGTTTACAGCCGAAGATCTGGTCAGGCTACAGGAAAAATATTTTAAAAAAAACATCAAACTCGTTCATCTTTGGGAAGACCTGTGGCGAACGCGGCCTGTACAGGTTATAGCCAGAATAAAATCCTTGCTCGGAAAGAATATCCGTATCTATGGCAGAAAAACCAAGGTAACCAAAGTAGATAAGCCTGTTGCAGATGTTTTTTTAAACGAAAATCACCTGCAGGGCACAGTTAGCAGCCGTTACAAAGTTGGATTGTTTGAAAAAGAAGAGCTGGTGGCCATTGCAACATTTTCTGCCCTGCGTAAAATGAACCATACGGAAAACTATAAATCGGCAGAACTGATCAGGTTTGCTGTTAAAGCTGGTTATTCCATCACTGGCGGACTAAGCAAAATGATTGCATACTTTGTGGAAATGTATCAACCCAACGATTTAATGACTTACGCCGATCGCGATTGGTCGGCAGGAGAGGCCTACACCAAACTCGGGTTCGTTCAAACCGCTGTTATTGAACCTCATATTTATATTTTGGATGAAAAACTAAGGCGCGCCCTAAAAAGAGAAACGCAGGCATCGGCAACAGCAGTATTTAATACAGGGAGTTTAAAATTTATTCTTAAATTTTAATGGATCAGCACAACCTCATCATTATTTTAGGTGCAACGGCATCAGGCAAAACAAGACTGGCTGTTCAGCTTGCTGAGGCTCTGGATGGGGAAATTATCAGTGCCGACAGTCGTCAGGTTTTTAAAAGGATGGATATTGGTACAGGGAAAGATCTTCATGAATATCAGATCAACAACAAATCCATCCCTTACCACCTTATTGATATTTTGGAACCCGGCGGGCGTTACCATGTAGATGCTTTTAAAAATGATTTTTATAACGCTTTTGAGGCGGTACAACAAAAAAGCAAAATACCTATACTTTGTGGCGGAACCGGAATGTACGTCCATAGCCTGCTTCAAAATCAAACTTTTACAGCTGTTCCTGTAAATGAGGGGTTGAGGGATCAGTTAAACTTATTGTCGAAAGAAGAATTGATTGCAAAATTATCAGGTGATCAAAACGCAAATAACGGTCATGTAGATTTATCATCTAAAAAAAGACTGATCAGGGCACTGGAAATATCTGAATTCCTTAAGCATAATCAACTCGAAGTAATCGACCGCCCTTTACTTAATCCCGTCATTTTTGGATTAAAAAATGAAGTAGAAGTAACACGCGCTAAAATCCTGACGAGATTAAATGAAAGATTTGAATCGGGATTGATTGAAGAAGTGGAGCAGTTGCTTAATGAAGGCATCAGTAAAGAGATGCTGGTTTTCTACGGACTGGAATACAAATTCATAGTGAATTACCTGGATGGATTATATACTTTGGAAGAATTAAAATTAAAACTTGGCATTGCCATTTGCCAGTATGCCAAAAGGCAAAATACCTTTTTCAGGAAGATGGAAAAGGACAATGTACACATCAATTGGCTCGATGCATCGGCCCCGGCAAACCTATTAAAACAGCAGATACTCCAAAAAGTTTCAAGTTAAGTTAATAATAAATAATTGGTCATATTAACATTGGTTTATGAGCTAAATAGTACAAAAAAATGCTTTTTGGCACAACCTTTGTATTTATCGAAGCATATTATTTTAACTCATAAATTACCTTAAAAATGAAAACAATTACTAAAATTATTGCTACTTCAGCAGCTGTTGTAGCGTTATTTTTTACAACAAACGTTAATGCACAATCTCGGAATTTAGGTATAGGATTAAATGTTGGTGCCGGAACAACAACTGGATATGGCTTAGTTATCGGCGGCGACATTAGATATCAGTTTAACGTTGATAAACAGTTATCTATTCCAGTTACTGCAGGTTATAACAACTTCTCTATAAAAGATTCTTACGGAGGCGGAAGTTTTGGGATTATTCCTGTTAAAGCTGGTGCCAAATATTTCTTTAACGATTCGGGAGCAGGTGCTTATGGATTGGCTGAGCTAGGTGCTGGTTTTGGTACCAATAAAGGTTCGGGAACTGCATTTGTTTATTCACCTGCAATTGGATATGCCTGGAGTAATGGTTTAGATTTAGCAGCTAAATACGAAGGTTATTCTAACAACGGAAGTATCGGTTTTGCTGGTATCCGTTTAGCGTACGGATTTAGCTTGTAAGCATAAAGCACAATAAAATTTGGAGCCCCGCCATTTGGTCGGGGCTTTTTTTATTTCATAACATTCTGAAAAAAATGAAAATTTAAAAATCCATGAAGGATATTTTAACGTATATAAACCAAACCTTAATTAATAACTTAAAATATCTAAAAATGAAAACAGTTACTAAACTTTTTGCAACGACGTTAACGGCCCTTGCAATTTTAACCACATCTAATTTAAAAGCACAAACAATGGGTTCAACGGAACCGATGACTACCGGAAGCGGCATGGCTTTTAAAGTTGGTGTTGGCGTAAACTATGGTATATTTCCAGACAAATCTGAAATGGATTATGGTTATGGTGCAGATGTAAAACTTCAGTACGATTTAAGTCCATACGTTGCCGTTACCGCTTCTGGTGGTTATACGAGATTAAAATGGAAAGGTAGTCCGCTTAAATTCGAATTTATCCCACTTTTAGGTGGTGTTCGGGTATTTCCGATCGAAAGAATGTATTTAAGCACTGAACTTGGTTCTGGTTTGGCGATTAAAGACGGAGCCAATATGAACTTCATCTACACAGGTGGTTTAGGTTATGAATGGAAAAACGGACTGGATCTTGGTGTGAAATACGAAGGTTATGTGAACAATAGTTCTTCTGATCTTTACTTCATGAAAACAGGTCAGTTCAACCTTCGCCTTGCATATAATTTCAAATTATAATTAAAACATCATATATTTTTAAAGTCCCGATGAAAATCGGGACTTTTTTATTTATTTAATATTTTAATTGCTATTTTGAGCCGAAAACCAAATAGCATGAAAAAAATATTCGGAATAGCCATACTTACTGTTTTAATGGCCTGCAACCAGGCAGATAAAAAGTCTACAGAAACTAAAGATTCAACTAAAACAGATTCGACAGTGGTTAAAAATGAGGTTTCGATAAAGGATAAACAAAAAGCTGAAATCTTTAACCAGTATGTTTCCTTAAAGGATGCATTGGTTAAATCAGATTCGGCGAGTGCCCAAAAAGCAGCCGGTAAATTACAAACAAGCCTGGCCGCATATAAGGGCTGCGAACCCACCGCTGCGGTTGCCAGTAAAATTGCCGCAAATACCAACCTGGTTTCGCAAAGAAAAGATTTTACGGTTTTAAGTGCAGATTTAATCGCTTTATTAAAAAATGCCGAAATTGAAAAGGGCACAATTTATGTTCAACATTGCCCAATGGCAAATAAAGGAGACGGAGGAGACTGGTTATCAACGGAAAAGGAAATCAGAAATCCTTATTATGGAAATGAAATGTTGGAATGTGGTAGAGTTGCCGAAGAAATCAAGGCAAAGTAAGCCGCAAAAGCTGTTAAATTAAGCATGATTGTTACGTCATTTTGACCAATTATTCACATTAATTTAACAGATTTGTTATGCATGTATATTAATTTTATATAATTTAGAAAGCTATAAACACAATACAATAATATGTCAGATATTGCAGAGATTAAAGTTGATGGTAAGACAGTAGAATTGCCAGTAATTACAGGAACAGAAGATGAAAAGGCCATTGATATTTCGAAATTAAGAGATCTTACAGGCTTTGTAACCTTAGATACTGGTTTTAAAAATACTGGTTCTACAAAAAGTAAAATCACTTTTTTAGATGGTGAAAAAGGCATTTTAAAATATAGAGGTTATTCTATCGAAGAGCTTGCCGCAAAATCGAGTTTCTTAGAAGTAATTTATCTGATCATTTACGGTGATCTTCCAACGCAAAAGCAATTGGAAGATCTGCAGGCTGATATTAGCAAACATACCCTGATCCACGAGGATATGAAGAAATTCTTTGATGGTTATCCGTCAAGATCTCATCCTATGGGCCAATTGGGATCTTTGATCTTCTCACTGTCTACGTTTTATCCTGAATGCTTAAAGCCAAATCAAACAGCAGAGGAACAAAATTTAACCATTATTAAGTTATTGGCGAAATTCCCAACGATTGTTTCTTTCGTTTATAAAAAATCCCTAGGTCATCCGCTTATTTACCCAAAAAATAAATATGATTATGTAACCAATTTCCTTTGGATGACATTCGGGCAACGTACTGAAGATTATGATGTAAACCCGATCGTTGTAAATGCAATGAACAAATTGCTGATCCTGCACGCAGATCATGAGCAGAACTGTTCGGCATCTACCGTTCGTATTGTTGGTTCGTCAGACTGTAATCTTTATGCTTCAATCGCTGCTGGTATTGCCGCTCTTTGGGGTCCGCTACATGGTGGTGCCAACCAGGCTGTAATCGATATGTTGGAGCTGATAAAAGCTGACGGTGGTGATACTGAGAAATGGATTGCAAAAGCGAAAGATAAAAACGATCCATTCCGTATGATGGGCTTTGGTCACCGCGTTTACAAAAACTTCGATCCAAGAGCTAAAATCATTAAGAAAGCCTGCGATGATATTTTAGAAAACTTAGGTATTGATGATCCTATTTTAGCGATTGCGAAAAAATTAGAAGAAGCTGCTTTAACTGATCAATATTTTATCGACCGCAAATTATATCCAAACGTAGATTTCTATTCAGGTATTATTTACCGTGCTTTAGGTTTCCCTTCAGAAATGTTTACCGTTCTTTTTGCTTTAGGGCGTTTACCGGGATGGATTGCACAATGGAAAGAAATGCACGAGAACAAAGAACCGATTGGCCGTCCGCGTCAGATTTACGTTGGCGAAACCGATAGAGAATTTGTTGAACTGAAAGACAGAAAATAATTCCAAACCATAAAAAAAACCACTCGAAATATCGGGTGGTTTTTTTTATGGGCTTAACTCTTTGGCTATCGTTACCCTGAATTTATCTCAGGGTCTTTTTATATTCTTCTACTGTAAGATAGGTGCTGAATAAGTTCAGCATGACGAAGTACTTACTAAGTAGCTACGTAATAAATCAGATTAATCATTGCCATTTCTGATAGCTTAAAGGCAACGGCATATAATATTAAAATCCAAAAGATTTTAAAAATGGTGCTCCAGGTTTTACGCTGATAAAACACGGTAAGTGCTTTAAACATGTACCAGAACAAAAAGATGGTAACACCAACCTCAATAATATTGCTCACCACAGAATCTTCACCAAACACATGTTTCATGATCGGTTGGGTAAAAATCGAAACGATAAAGTACACCATCATCCCATGAATGGTAAAAATAAGGTGATCAAGGTAATAAATATGGTTTTTTCTGAAATTGAGCATGATAAACCAGGCCAACAATGGCATCAGCAAAAAATACTGTTTAGGGCGGTTGTGCTCTAAGGTTTCCTGGATTACTTCTGATTTTTCGCCTATGGTAATTGCACGTTTTTTAACCATCCGGTCATACCAGCCATCTTGGTCGGCCGGTGGTAGTTTTTTCTGCCTGGCCAAGTAAGCGGCATAAGTGCTATCGTTCCGCTCGATATGGATTTCACTGAAATCTTCAATCATATCGCTAATCGAATCAGATTTAAGCGTTTTATTTTCTGCACTAAGCCTGTTCAGCTCCTTTTCCTGATCCGCAAAACCCAATTTGATGAAATCTTTTTCTCTCATTGCAGCATTAATCGATTTCGTTGTTTTATCTGCAATGCTTTTAGGTAATCCGGTTAGTTTAAGTGCCTTATTTACACTATCGGTAACTTTTTTTACATTTTCCCTTTTTTCAACACTTACTTCACCGTGATCCGAATCCTTCTTTACATGTTTTGGCGAATAAACCACCAAAAAATATACAATCGACACGAAGATGTACATGCTCACCGGATTGATATATCTGGCTCTTTTACCAGCTAAATAATCTAATGTAACCTGTCCGGGTTTGGTTAAGAGAGGAGCGAGGGTCTGAAAAAACTTATTGTCGAAATGAAAGTAATGCGCAATGCTGTGGCTGATAAAGCCCCAAAAACTTTCCTTTAATTCTAAATTTGGCTGACCGCAATCGCTGCAATAATGTTTTTCGACGTGGGCGCCACAGTTTAGGCAATTGTGTTCTTTTCTGTACTTACCGGCTGACATGGGATAAATGGAATTGAGAGGTTATAAATGGTTAATGGCTTCTACTTCTGCCCGGGTATGTTTATGTTTAAATATGAGCACAAAAACGACTGCGATAACCAAAACATAAATGGTAAACGAAAGCCAGATATTGTGCCAGTCTTTAACGTCTAATGCGCGGCTCAAATCGCCGTTCTGCAAAACACTGATTCCTTTGTTCTTTAAAAACTTGAGCAGGTGTTCATTGTCTGCCGTGCTTTTTACATATTTCGATAAAGAACCAATATTGCTATAGTATGAGGTAAAATACTGGTTAATCATCCAGCCGGAAACCAAACTGCCAAAAACAGCACCGAAACCGTTGGTCATCATCATAAATAAACCTTGTGCGGATGAACGCGTTTTTGGTGTTGTTGAAGTTTCTACAAAAAGTGATCCTGATATGTTAAAGAAATCGAAGGCCATGCCGTATACAATGCACGAGGTGATGATCATCCATAAATTGGTAGATGGATCGCCAAAGGCAAATAAGCCAAAGCGCAACACCCAGGCAAACATCGCGATGGCGATTACCCATTTAATCCCAAATCTTTTCAAAAAGAACGGAATAGCCAGGATAAACAGTGTTTCTGATATCTGCGAAATCGATAAAATGATGGTAGAATATTTGATGACAAATGAATCTGCAAAAACTGGAAATAATTTAAATTCATCTAGAAATACATCGCCATAAGCATTGGTTAACTGTAGCGCTGCGCCTAAAAACATCGAGAAGATAAAAAATAATGCCATTTTATAGTCGGCAAACAGTTTGAAGGATTCCAGACCCAGTTTTTGTGCAAATGTTTTTTTCTCGCTGATTAGATTTAAAGGTTTACAGGCCGGAAGGGTGAAAGAATATAAGCCTAATAGCAACGCACTTACGCCGGCTATGTAAAATTGATTTGCACTTGCCTTGTTACCTGTTAAGTTGGTAATCCACATGGCGGCAATAAAACCCACAGTACCCCACACCCGGATTGGAGGGAAGTTTTTTACGACATCGAAATTGCCATTTTTTAATGTGGTATAACTAATGGAGTTGCTAAGCGCTATGGTAGGCATGTAGAAACACATGGCCACCAATATTACCCAGAAAAAGGTATGCGGATTTTCTACCTGTGGAAGATAAAACATGGTAGCAGCATACAAAATATGTAAAATGGCGTATAGTTTTTCGGCGTTGATCCATTTATCGGCAAGGATACCTGTTATCGTAGGCATAAATAGCGATGCAATGCCCATTGTAGAGAAAATGACCCCAAAATCTGCACCATCCCATTGCTTGGTGCCAAACCAATAATTTGCAATCGTAATTAACCAGGCAGCCCATACAAAGAATTGCATGAAACTCATTATAGTTAAGCGAAACTTAACGTTCATAATAATAGTTTAGTTTGATTATTGAAAGTAAAAGCTGAATATAGAACTATTTTGGATGATAATCCAAAATGAACCCAAATTATTTTAAACAAAGTGGGTCATTTTGGATTTTAGCTTTTTATTTATTGAATTTTCGGAGAAATTGGGCAGAAATTTAGATTGAATGTAAATTTTCGGATAAAAATTACGAGGTGCTGCGTTTATTAAGTTCATCCCTTAACCTCGCTGCTTTTTCGTAAGCTTCTTCGGCTATTGCTTCCTGTAATTTTTGTTGGAGTTCTTCCAAAGTTAGGTCGCCAAAACCCTGTTGTTTGGTAGAGGTTGGCAAACTGTCGGCCTCAGGTTCTTTAGCAATTGAATCCATATTTTCGAGAAAGAGAAAATCATTTCCTTCAATTACAATCCCTGCAGAGGCCAAAATAAATTCGTATGTGTAAATCATGGCATTAAACCTTACAGCTAAAGCAATTGCATCTGAGGTGCGCGCATCCACTTCGTGCGTGTTTTTACCATCACTACAGATCAGCTTGGCATAAAAAACACCATCAACGAGGTTATAAATAATGATTTCCTGGATATTGATATGAAAAGTATCAGCCATTGATTTAAACAAATCGTGTGTTAATGGCCTACTAGGAGTCATTTTCTCAATTTCTATAGCAATGGCCTGCGCCTCAAAAGCACCAATAATTATCGGTAACCTGCGGCGTCCATTTACTTCTCCTAAAACAAGGGCATAAGCACCAGATTGAGTCTGGCTGTAAGATAAACCTACAATATCTAATTTAACTTTTTTCATATTTATGGTAAGACCTTACAGGTTTAAAAAAACTGTAAGGTCTGTAAAATATTATCCTTTATGTGCTTTTAATGCCTCGATTAATTTGGGTACCACTTCAAAAGCATCACCAACAATACCGTAATCGGCTACTTTAAAGAAAGGTGCTTCCGGATCTTTGTTGATCACCACGATTACTTTTGATGAACTTACGCCAGCCAAATGCTGGATTGCACCAGAAATACCAATGGCAATATACAGGTTAGGGCTAATGGCAATGCCCGTTTGGCCAACGTGCTCCGAGTGTGGTCTCCAATCTGCATCCGAAACCGGTTTAGAGCAGGCTGTTGCTGCACCCAGTAAGCCAGCAAGTTCTTCGATCATTCCCCAGTTTTCTGGTCCTTTTAAGCCTCTGCCAGCCGAAACCACCAATTCTGCATCTGGTAATGAAACTTTATCGGTAGCCCGTACAATATCTTTAATAACAGTACCCAGGTCTGATTGTTTAACATCAGCAGCAAAGGTTTCTATTGCCGCATCGGTTGCGTTTTCTTTAACACCAAAAGCATTTGGGTTTAAAGCAATTACTTTGTTTGCAGAGGTAAGTTCTGTAATGGCAAAAGCCTTGCCTGAGAAAGCTGTTTTCTTAACCGAAAATTTACCATCGGTACTTGGCAGTTCTACCGCACCATCGGCCAAACCTGCTTTAAGTTTAACAGCAATACGCGGTGCCAAACCTTTACCCGAAAACGAGTTGGATAATACCACAATATCTGATCCTTCTTTTTCGGCAGCAGCGGCAATAACGCTTGCATAAGCCTGGTTAACGAAGGTTTTTAACTGATCGGTACTTACATTTAAAACTTTAGCTGCACCGTATTTTCCCAGTTCTTTTAATTCACTTTCTGCAACATCGCCAATAGAAATAGCGGTTAAATTAGTTGATTGCTGATCGGCAATGGCTTTGGCATAAGATACTGCTTCGAAAACAGATTTCTTAAATTTACCCTCAGCTTGTTCTACATATACTAATACTGACATATATTTATCTTTAAATCCCTTAAAGGAGACTTTATTTTTATAATTAGTTATTCTTTTATTTATCTCTTTAGCATGAGGCAACTGGAAATTGAAAACTTCAAACTGCCAACTGCTTATATCACCTTTGCTTCGCTGTGCAATAAGCCGATCAGCTGTTCTGTTTGATCTGCAGGAATTAATTTAACCGTTCCGCGTGGGGCAGGGGTTTCGTATTTCGTTACTTTGGTTACCGATTCGATATCTACAGCTTCTACCACTGCCAATGGTTTGGTTCTGGCACTCATGATACCGCGCATGTTCGGTATTTTTGGCTCGGCCACACCCTCGGCACAGCTTGCTACAAATTTACCGTTAACGGTTAATACTTCTTTACCGCCTTCAATTTCTCTTTCCAATGTTGCCGAATCGCCTTCAACAGTTAGTTTTTTAATGATGGATACCGATGGGATATCTAAAAACTCGCCAACCATGGCTGCAACCTGGTTACCATTATAATCGATCGATTCGCGGCCTGTTAAAATGATATTGAAATCTTTGTCTTTCGCATATTCAGCAATCTGTTTTGCAACAAAATAGGCATCCCTGGGGGCGGCATTAACCCTAACGGCATCGTCGGCACCAATTGCAAGTGCTTTTCTGATGGTTGGATCGTTTGCTGCTTCACCAACATTGATTACCGTAACTGTTCCTTTTCCGCCTTCGGTTAACTCAATCGCACGCGATAAAGCGATTTCGTCGTACGGATTAACAATATATTGTACTCCTGCCGTATTGAATTCGGTATTATCATTAGTAAAAGTTATTTTTGTCGTCGTGTCTGGCACGTTACTGATACAAACTAATATTTTCATATGTTAAATAGTGGTTTTTATGCTATGAACGATTCAACACTAAAATTGTTTAAGTTTGATCGGTTCATATATGATATCATTATTATATAAGGTCTTTCTGCAAATTTAATTAAAAAAGCAAGGAATTAAAATGTCATCCACCCGTTTAAGTAAGTTATTGGAGTTTTTAGAAAGCGACCCCAACGATCCTTTTATACTATATGCCTTAGCCACAGAGTATAACACTCAGAATGATAAGGAAAAAGCCTATTCTTTTTACCTTCAGTTAACTGATAAACATCCCGATTATGTAGGGACTTACTACCATTTGGGCAAATTATTGGAAAAAGACGGCCAAAAAGACAAAGCAATCGAAATATATCAAAAGGGAATGCAGGTGGCGAGAAACAAAAGGGATATGCATGCTTTTTCTGAACTTCAGGGTGCTTATAATTCGGCAGCAGGATTGGATTATGAAGACGATTAAATCCCAAACCCCTAAAGGGGCTTAGTTTATTATTATAAATGCAAAGCAAACCTATTGCTGTAAAAAAACAGTGGCTATTTATACGGAATGTAATCTTTTTTACATTTACCTCATTTGGTGGGGCACAGGCACATCTGGCCTTGCTGCTTAAATATTTTGTACAGAGCACCAGGTTCATCTCAGAAGAAGAGCTGCTTGAATTAAATGCCTTAGCGCAGGTATTGCCCGGACCGGCATCTACACAAACACTCGTGGGTATCGCATGGAAAGTTGGAAAACTTAAACTGGCCATCATTACCTTTTTGATCTGGATTTTACCTACGGCAGCGGTGATGACTTTTGCCGCCATCAGTTACGCTTTGCTCGATCAGAAACAAAAATTTAACGACATCCTGGAGTATATCCAGCCGATAGCCCTGGGTATTGTGGCCTATGGGGCATGGAAACTGGGGCGGAAGGTTTTATCATCGCAGGTTTCTATATTTTTGGCCATCGCTTCGGTAATTGCCACACTGGTGCTAAGAAATGCTTACGTATTCCCCCTGTCGATTTTAATTGGCGGGATGATTTCTTCGGCAATAGAAACCCCAAGGGAAGAAACGGAACTGCGGGTTAAACTTTTTTCGAATATTAACCCCCGCAAAATGGTTTATTTTATAGGCGCATTGCTACTGTTTGCACTGGTTGGGGCAATCATTAACCGAACATCGCCTTTTAGTTTACCCATCCGTTTGCTCGAAAACTTTTACCGTAATGGTATCTTGGTTTTCGGTGGAGGCCAGGTGCTTGTTCCCTTAATGTTTACGGAGTTTGTAGAAATGAAACATTATTTACCATCGTCGGGCTTTCTATCAGGTTTTGCCTTACAACAGGCACTGCCCGGACCAACTTTTTCGTTTACCAGTTATTTGGGCGCCCTGAGCATGAAAAACTTCGGTTATGGCCTATGGGGACAGATTTTAGGTGGCTTTATCGGCGTAATTGGTATAAACTTACCGGGCTTGATACTCGTTTTATTTATCGTTCCTTTTTGGGACGATCTTAAAAAAATCTCCCGGATACGCCACAGCCTTTCAGGCATCAATGCGGTAAGTGTGGGCTTTATCATCGCTGCCTTTATTCTACTGCTAATTCCTATGGGTTTTAACTGGATATTTTTGGGCATTATGGTGGCTACTTTCCTGCTGCTTAATTTTACAAAGGTTAGTCCGCCGGTGATTGTAATCGCAGGAATACTGTTAGCTTATCTGTTTTAGGTTTTGTGGGTTTAACCTTGAGGCTTAAAGGTTAGGGGGCAGTTTTTAGATCAAAACAATATACCTTCTGAGGATATAATTATATGTTATTTTCTAAATGATATACCTTCTGAGGATATAATTATATGTTATTTTTCAAATGATATACCTTCGGAGGATATAATTATATGTTATTTTTTAAATGATATACCTTCTGAGGATATAATTGTCTGTTATTTTTCAAATGATATACCTTCGGAGGATATAATTATATGTTATTTTCCAAATGATATATTCTTCGAGGGTATGATTATACGCTTTGAGGTCACAATTATAGCCTCTGAGGCGATAAGTATAGTTTTTTAGCTAAATTATCCCCTTAGTAAAACTAAAAAGCCATTATAATAAAATTACAATGGCTTTTTTATACTTTTTTAGATCTAAAACGGTGGATCATCATCGTTATAATCGTCCATTTTTGATGGACGGATAATTACGTTACTCTGTTTTTCAAAATCCTGTGACGGGTACATCCCGGCAGACGGATCAGCAGCAAATGAATTTGGCGGTGCATTAAAATCATCTTCAAGATCCTGGAACTTAACAAACTTACCTACGAATTTAAGTGGTACGATACCGGTTTCACCGTTACGGTGTTTTGCGATAATGACCTCACCAATACCCGCCTGCGATCTTCCCTGTTCATCTTCGGTAATTCCATAATACTCGGGGCGGTATAAGAACAATACCATATCCGCATCCTGCTCAATTGATCCTGATTCACGCAAATCGGATAACATCGGCCTTTTTCCCTGTAAACCCGGCCTGCTCTCTACCGCACGACTTAACTGCGACAGTGCCAATACCGGAACATCAAGCTCCTTTGCTACAGATTTTAGTGCCCTCGAAATACTACCGATTTCCTGCTCACGGTTACCGCCACCTTTTCCTTCTCCTTTACCGTGCATTAACTGCAAGTAATCGACAATTACCAGCTGGATGTCGTACTGCGATTTTAACCTTCGGCACTTTGCCCTAAATTCGAATATATTTAATGCTGGGGTATCATCTATTAATAGGGGCGCTTCTGTTAAACGGCCAATTTTACTGTGTAACTGCTGCCATTCCCACTCCTGTAAATTTCCTTTCCTGATTTTTTCCTGTTCAATTTCGGCTTCTCCAGAAATCAAACGGTTAACCAACTGAACCGACGACATCTCCAGTGAGAAAACTACCGTTGGTTTTGCAAAATCGACGGTTGCATTTCTGGCACAGGTAAGTACGAAAGCTGTTTTTCCCATCGCCGGACGGGCAGCAATAATTACCAAATCCTGCTTTTGCCAACCGCCCGTAATCCTGTCCAAACCTGTAAAACCGGTTGGAACGCCGGTTAAACCATCTGTTTTGGTCCGTAACTCTTCGAGGGTAGCTAAGGATTGCTTGATGATATCGTCCATTTTCTGGGTATCTCTACGCAGGTTGTTCTGGGCGATTTCAAAAAGCCCTTTTTCGGCCTGATCCAGTAAGTCGAAAATATCGGTCGTATCTTCATACGCATTGGTGATGATTTCGGTAGAGATCCTGATCAGTTCGCGCTGAATGTATTTTTGAGAAATGATACGGGCATGAAACTCGATGTTGGCTGCCGAGGCTACCCGGTTGGTTAAACTGGTGATATAATAAGCTCCGCCAACAATTTCTAAGCTACCCAGTGTACGCAGTTCGGCTGTAACGGTCAAAATATCTACCGGACGCGATTTCTGGAAAAGAATATGGATGGCCTCGAATATTTTCTGGTGTGCGATGTTGTAAAAAACCTCTGGCTTTAAAACATCGATTACAGCAGAAAGAGCATCTTTTTCGAGCATCAAGGCACCTAAAACGGCTTCCTCAAGATCCAGTGCCTGAGGAGGGATTTTACCCTGTGAACTAATGGTATTACTTAACCTGCTTTTTCTAGCAGTCATACTGTTCTTTCCGCCTTGTTCGTTATCGATACTCATTCAACAAAAGTAAACAAATTTTAACGCCCTTGTTTGAATTAGTTACTAGCTGTTTGTTAACAAATTGAAACATAATCAAATTAAATTTTGCTGGTTTTTTTTCGAAAAAGATTTTTTTTAAACAATTAAATGTTAATAAGGAAGATATAGATTAGGGCCAAAACATTTATTTGAATACTTTTGCCTAACAATTTCAAAACATGGATAATTTTAGAAGACCGCAACGCGCAAAAGAGAATAATGAGTTTGTATTTGGCATCAGGGCCGTAATAGAAGCCGTTAAAGCAGGAAGAGATATTGAAACGATTTATCAGCAGCGCGGTTTAGGTGGCGAATTATTCCTGGAGTTAAAAGCCCTTTTAAAAGATACCTTAATCCCATTAAACTCAGTTCCTGTTGAGAAACTGAACCGCATGTCGCAGAAAAACCACCAGGGCATTATTGCGGTAATTTCTCCTATTACTTACCAGAACATAGAAGATATTGTGCCTGCTGTTTTCGAAAAGGGAGAGGTGCCCTTAATATTGGTTTTAGACAGTGTAACCGATGTGCGCAATATGGGTGCCATTGCCCGTACAGCAGCTTGCGTTGGGGTGCATGCCATTGTGGTGCCCTTAAAAAACGCAGCACAGATTAATGCCGATGCGATAAAAACTTCGGCAGGAGCTTTGTTCAGCATTCCGATCTGCCGCCATGCCAACCTGCATAAAACCTGCTTGTTTTTACAGGAAAGCGGTTTGCAGATTGTAGCCTGCACCGAGAAAACCAACGATTTTATTTATGCCCCTGATTATACCATGCCTACAGCAATTGTGATGGGCTCGGAAGATGAAGGCATTTCCAATGATCTGTTACGTGTGGCCGATCATTTGGCCAAGATACCGATGGCCGGCAAAATAGAATCGCTGAATGTTTCGGTAGCCGCCGGCGTAATTTTATACGAAGCAGTTAGACAAAGAACAGTGTAAGGATAGAAGAGGGATGATAGAAGTTGCAATAACCAACATCCAATTTTCAATGGCCAATAGTGAGTGCATTATAAGGTATTATCGATAAAATCTTAATACCAGGTTATGATGTAGATAAAATATGAGGGGAAGATTGGATGATGAAGATTTATGAGAAAATCAGTGCAATCAACTAATCTGTGCTATCAACCGCGAAGCGAAAAAAGAAGTAAGATAGATGATAGTAAACTATACTAAATCATCTATCTTACATCATCTATTCTAGATAAATTTGTTGCCGAAACGCGATTTAACTTCTGCCACAAATTCTTTAACGCGTTGTTCTTCATTTCTAGGGCAGATCATCAGCATATTATTGTTTTCTACAACGATATAATCGTGCAGGCCCTGTAAAATTACCAGTTTATCCTTCGGAACATTTACCATACAGTTTGATGAATCGAACATGATTACCTGCTCAGAAGGGATAACGGCATTGCCAACATAATCTTTCTCGGCCATTTCATAAATAGAGGCCCAAGTGCCTAAATCCGACCAGCCAAAATCGGATGGTAGCACATAAACATTTTCTGCTTTTTCCATGATACCGAAATCGATAGAGATATTGGTACACTGGAAATACGCGTTATTGATAAATTCTTTCTCAGTTGACGTGTTCAGGTCAGACCGCCCAACGTTAAAGATTTCGTACATATCTGGCAGATGTTTTTCGAAAGCTTTCAGGATCGATTTGGCCGACCAGATAAATATACCTGCATTCCAAAGGAAATCGCCGCTCTGCAAAAATGATTTCGCCAGTTCGAGGTTTGGTTTTTCGGTAAATGTTTTAACCTTATGGAGGTCTGTATCTGTATTAAGCACATAATCGGTATGCTGAATATAACCATAACCAGTATCCGGACGGTTTGGTTTGATGCCTAAAGTGATTAAACAATCATTTTTAGAAGCAGCTGCCAAAGATTGTTGAATAGACTCAACAAAACCATCAATATTTGCAATGGTATGATCTGAAGGTGCAACCACAATGGTAGCATTTGGGTTTAACTCTGCAATTTTTAAGCTTCCATAAGCTACACAAGGCGCTGTGTTCCGCATTAAAGGTTCAGCCAGAATCTGGTTATCGGTTAATGCCGGTAATTGTTCTTTAATGAGATCTGAATAAATTTCGTTGGTAACGATAAATATATTTTCAGGAGGGCAGATGTTTAAAAATCTTTCGTAAGTGCTCTGAATCAATGTTTTTCCGACACCAAAAAAATCGATAAACTGTTTCGGGTATTCTGTTCTGCTTACTGGCCAAAAGCGACTTCCGACGCCACCGGCCATAATTAATGCATAATAATCTTTATTCATTTTTTATTTTAAAAATTACACTATGCCTTCGTTGAGGAGATCGTGTAAATGGATAATGCCAAAGTAAGTATTTTGTTCTAGAACTAACAACTGTGTAATGTTATTTTGCTTAATAATATCTAAAGCATCAACAGCCAGGGCATCAAACTGTATGCTCTTTGGTGTTCTGCCCATAATATCCTCGGCCTTTAAGCCTGATATCGTATTGTTGTTTTCGAGCATTCTTCTAATGTCGCCATCGGTAATAATACCTAAAACGTTATTATCGCTATCAACAACAGCTACGGCACCCAAACGGTTTTTACTAATTTCGATCAGCACATCTTTAACAGGGGCTGATGGGGAGATGGCTGGTTTTTCATTTGATAGTGCTAAATCGCGCGCCTTTAAATAGAGTTTTTTACCCAATGATCCACCGGGATGATATTTTGCAAAGTCCGACTCGTTAAATTCCCTGCATTCGAGCAAACAGATGGCCAGTGCATCACCCAATGCCAATTGTGCGGTGGTGCTGGTGGTGGGGGCTAAATTATGCGGACAGGCTTCTTTTTCGAAGGCCGTATTTAAAATCAGATCGGCCTGTTCTGCCAAAAAAGAATTAAGTTCGCCAACCATCCCGATCAAAAGATTACCCGCTGTTTTGAGCAAAGGGGTAAGCACTTTAATTTCGGGCGTATTGCCGCTTTTAGATAAACAGATGATAATGTCATCCACCTGTATCATACCCAAATCGCCATGGATGGCGTCGGCAGCATGCATAAAAATTGCCGGTGTACCTGTAGAATTAAAAGTTGCCACAATTTTCTGCGCAATAATTGCACTTTTGCCAATCCCAGTTACAATTACCCTTCCTTTACCCTGTAAAATGCTGGTTACTGCTTTTTCAAAATCGCCGTTAATATTCTTCGCAACATTTAATATTGCTGCTGCTTCAAGCTCTAGTGTGCTCACAGCCGATTGGATTATTGATTTTTTACTTTTCAAAGAGAAAATAATTGTCGGTTAATACTTGAAATTCTTGTAAAATTATGTTATTTTGGATACAAAAATAGCATCGCATATTTTATTACACAAAATGGACGTGAAAAAGTCGTTATTTGATAACCTGCAAAATTTCTTTGGGTTTGA
>Ga0308165_1000995_pt1 | contig 43353 bp, 35 predicted proteins | sample PhyWR2_FD_201032 | JGI IMG/M metagenome (GOLD analysis project Ga0308165, IMG submission 201032) | Phyllosphere microbial communities from UC Gill Tract Community Farm, Albany, California, United States - DLSLW.R2 | ecosystem: Host-associated > Plants > Phyllosphere > Unclassified | place: USA...
CTTTTTCTTGGTAAACATCTTCATAATTTGTTTCAAATCTATATAAACAACTTTAATAATTTCAATCTGTACAGGCATTTAGTAACTTTGTTGCTAAAATGTACCTGATCAAATCACCGCTTCTGCTTAAATGGTATTATCCATCGCTATTATGGAATAAATCCCGCACCGAAAAAGTTATTTATTTGACCTTTGACGATGGACCCATACCCAATGTTACAGATTTTGTATTAAAAACTTTAAAAGCTTTCAATGCTAAAGCTACATTTTTTTGCATTGGCGATAATATTATAAAACATCCCGAAGTTTTTGCTCGTGTAAAGCACAACGGACATGCCATTGGCAACCATACTTTTAACCATTTAAAAGGCTGGAAAACCGATGATGAAACTTACCTTCAAAATACCCTAAAATGCCAGGAACTCACACAAACAAATCTTTTTCGCCCACCTTACGGAAGGATTAAGAAAAGCCAGATAAAAAGTCTCAAGTCCGCAGTCCTTAGTCCGCAGTTCGACTCAGGACTAAAGACTACCGACTCAGAACTGGACATCGTGATGTGGGATGTGCTCAGCGGCGACTTCGATATTAATCTTTCGCCCGAAAAATGCTATCAAAATGTGATTAAACATACCGAAAACGGCTCAATAATTGTTTTTCACGATAGTTTAAAAGCATTTGAACGACTGGAATATACATTGCCAAGGGTTTTAAAGTATTTTACGGATAAAGGTTTCACTTTTGCTACCCTTTAGCGATAGTTATGCCAAGATCATTTTTGTTGATTATACCTACCCAAAACCTACTTTTTACCGTTAAAAAATCTCTTAACATGTTCGAAAACGGACAAAACTGTGCGTTTATGAACGGATGCGTCGATCTTTCTTCTAAATACCAATTCAGCGTTTAAATTATTAAGTTAAATAGCATAGATTAAGACCTTAAAAATTCACTTGCTTTATGTCTTTTAATTCATGCCCTCAGATGTTATCTAGAATAATTCCAAATTACTTAATCGCCTGCCTAAATTGTATTTAAAGGTTGCTTTTTGCTATTTTTGTTTTGATCAAAAATTTAAGTTTTTTTGGTCTATAACCACAAATTAATATCCAAAAACAGTATTCTTTCTGTGAAAAGCAGGTGTGTATTTTGTTGCGCAGCCTCATGCCAAAAAGAGTCAAATAGCTAAGATGAGTATTTATAACGATTATATCCAGGAGATTGAAGACAGAAAAATCCAAGGTCTTCACCCTAAACCTATTGATGGAGCTGAATTATTAAGTGAAATCATCGATCAGATTAAAAATGTAAATAATTTTAACAGAGCAGAGTCTGTTAATTTTTTCATATACAATACCTTACCTGGTACAACTGCCGCAGCTGGTGTAAAAGCAGAGTTTTTAAAGGAAATTATCTCAGGCACTACCGTTGTAGCGGAAATCACACCTGATTTTGCTTTCGAACTGTTATCACACATGAAGGGTGGACCTTCAATCAAAGTTTTATTGGATATTGCATTGGCTGATAATGGCGATAAAGCTAAAAAAGCAGCAGATGTACTAAAAACGCAAGTTTATTTGTACGATGCCGATACCGATCGTTTAAAAGAAGCTTACCACAACGGCAATGAAATTGCCAAAGAAATACTGGAAAGCTATGCTAAAGCCGAATTCTTCATCAAACTTCCTGAAGTAGCAGAAGAAATTAAAGTTGTAACTTTTATTGCTGGTATTGGCGATATTTCTACCGATTTATTGTCGCCGGGTAACCAGGCACACTCCCGTTCTGATCGTGAACTGCACGGTAAATGTATGATTACGCCAGATGCACAGGAACAGATTAAAGCATTGCAGGCGCAGCATCCTGATAAAAGCGTAATGCTGGTAGCCGAAAAAGGCACCATGGGTGTAGGTTCTTCACGTATGTCGGGAGTGAACAATGTGGCACTTTGGACCGGCAAACGTTCAAGTCCGTTTGTTCCATTTGTAAACATTGCCCCAATTGTTGGCGGTACCAATGGTATTTCTCCAATTTTCTTAACCACAGTTGATGTAACTGGCGGTATTGGTATCGACCTTAAAAACTGGGTAAAGAAAACAGACGAAAACGGCAATGTAATCCGGAACGAAAGCAACGAACCAGTTTTAGAGGAAGTTTATTCAGTTGAAACGGGTACTGTACTTACCATCAATACCAGAACTAAAAAATTATACAACGGAGATCAGGAGCTGATTGATATTTCAAAAGCTTTAACACCACAAAAAATGGAGTTTATCAAAGCAGGTGGTTCTTACGCCATTGTATTTGGTAAAAAAATCCAAACCTTTGCGGCTAAAACATTAGAGATTGAAGCGCCTATCGTTTTTGCTCCGGCAAAAGAGGTATCTATCGAAGGGCAGGGCTTAACTGCCGTAGAAAAGATTTTCAACAGAAATGCAGTTGGTTTAACACAGGGGAAAGTTTTACACGCCGGCTCTGATGTCCGTGTAGAAGTAAACATTGTAGGCTCACAGGATACTACCGGTTTAATGACCGCGCAGGAACTAGAAGCAATGGCTGCTACCGTTATTTCTCCAATTGTAGACGGTGCTTACCAGTCAGGCTGCCACACAGCTTCTGTTTGGGACAAAAAAGCTCAGGCAAACATCCCTAAACTGATGAAGTTTATGAATGAGTTTGGTGTAATTACCGCCCGCGATCCTAAAGGCGAATACCACGCAATGACCGACGTGATCCACAAAGTATTGAACGACATTACCATTGATGAATGGGCAATCATTATCGGTGGCGACTCACATACGCGTATGTCGAAAGGTGTGGCTTTCGGTGCCGATTCTGGTACGGTAGCACTAGCGCTGGCAACAGGTGAGGCTTCTATGCCTATTCCTGAATCAGTAAAAGTAACCTTCAAAGGCGAAATGAAACAGCACATGGATTTCCGTGATGTGGTACATGCCACACAATTGCAGATGTTGCAACAGTTTGATGGCGAAAACGTATTCCAGGGCCGCATCATTGAAGTACACATTGGTACCTTATTGGCTGATCAGGCCTTCACGTTTACCGATTGGACAGCAGAGATGAAAGCAAAAGCATCGATCTGTATTTCGCAGGACGATACTTTAATCCAATCGCTGGAAATTGCCAAAAACCGTATCCAGATCATGATCGACAAAGGTATGGACAACCATAACCAGGTGCTTCAAGGTTTGATTAACAAAGCAAATAAACGTATTGAGGAAATTAAAACAGGTATTAAGCCTGCTTTGATGCCAGATACAAACGCTAAATACTATGCAGAAGTAATTATTGATCTGGATCTGATCCAAGAACCAATGATTGCCGATCCGGATGTGAACAATGCTGATGTATCTAAACGTTATACCCATGATACCATTAGAGATTTAACTTTTTATGGTGGCGATAAAAAAGTAGACCTTGGCTTTGTAGGCTCTTGCATGGTGCATAAAGACGACTTGAAAATCGTTGCTCAGATGTTGAAAAACGTAGAGCGAAATACAGGTACAGTATCATTCAAAGCACCATTGGTTGTTGCAGCCCCTACTTACAATATCATCGATGAATTGAAAGCTGAAGGTGATTGGGAATATTTACAAAAATACTCTGGGTTCGAATTCAGCGATGCATTACCTAAAGGTACAGCACGTACCGAATATGAGAACATCATGTACTTAGAACGTCCGGGCTGTAACTTGTGTATGGGTAACCAGGAGAAAGCAGCTAAAGGCGATACCGTAATGGCTACTTCTACACGTTTGTTCCAGGGCCGTGTAGTAGAAGACAAAGATGGTAAAAAAGGAGAGTCTTTATTGGCCTCTACTCCAGTGGTTGTTCTTTCTGCCATCCTGGGCCGTATCCCGAACATCGAAGAATACAAAGTTGCTGTAGAAGGCATTAACTTAACCAAGTTTACCCCTATTTCTACAAAACAATAGGAAACAAATAAACATATAGTTTGTTACTAATACAAAAAGGCTATCCGATATTCAGGTAGCCTTTTTATTTTACACAAACTTTCATAGAATGGTTTTAAATAGTATAATTTGACAAATTTCAAAAATAAGTCTATTAAAAATTGTTTAATTTAGTTTGTGTTGTGATTAACAATAATTTTAAAAAAATAAAGTATGGCTTTTGACATAGACATGATTAAAAAGGTTTATGCAAACTTTGGCAGCCGCGTAGATGCGGCACGCAAGATAGTTGGCAGACCTTTAACCTTATCAGAAAAAATATTATATGCTCACCTTTGGGATGGTGACCCTAAAACAGCATTTAAACGTGGTTCTGACTACGTAGATTTCGCACCAGACCGTGTAGCGATGCAGGATGCAACTGCACAAATGGCATTATTGCAGTTTATGCAGGCTGGCCGTCCGCAGGTAGCCGTTCCCTCTACGGTACATTGCGATCACCTGATTACGGCTAAAGAAGGTGCCGCAATAGATTTACCGCATGCCAGAACTGAAAGTGCCGAAGTTTTCGATTTCTTATCTTCTGTATCTAACAAATACGGTATCGGTTTCTGGAATCCGGGGGCGGGTATTATCCACCAGGTAGTATTGGAAAATTATGCCTTTCCGGGCGGAATGATGATCGGTACCGACTCGCACACTGTTAACGCAGGTGGTTTGGGCATGGTTGCCATTGGTGTTGGCGGTGCCGATGCCTGCGATGTAATGGCGGGTTTACCTTGGGAATTAAAATTCCCGAAATTGATCGGCGTTAAGTTAACTGGAAAATTAAACGGCTGGACGGCTGCTAAAGATGTAATTCTTAAAGTTGCAGGTATTCTTACCGTAAAAGGTGGTACCGGTGCAATTGTAGAATATTTTGGTGATGGCGCGGTTAACCTAAGCTGTACGGGTAAAGGTACCATTTGTAACATGGGTGCCGAAATTGGCGCAACCACTTCTACCTTCGGTTACGATGAGAGCATGGAACGTTATTTACGTGCTACGGGCAGAAACGAAGTTGCTGATGAAGCAAACAAAATTGCCGCTTATTTAACAGGTGATGATGAAGTTTATGCCGATCCGGAAAATTATTTCGATCAGGTAATTGAAATCAATCTTGATGAATTAGAGCCTTACTTAAACGGACCTTTTACACCAGATTTGGCTACTCCGGTTTCGCAAATGAAAACTGAAGCTGAGAAAAACGGCTGGCCTTTAAAGGTAGAATGGGGTTTAATCGGTTCTTGTACCAACTCTTCTTACGAGGATTTATCGAGAGCAGCTTCTATTGCCAATCAGGCCATTGCAAAAGGATTGGTTACCAAATCAGCTTTTGGTATCAACCCGGGATCGGAACAGGTGCGTTATACGGCCAACCGCGATGGTTTCTTAAAAACTTTCGAAGATTTAGACGCCACAATCTTTACCAACGCCTGCGGACCATGTATTGGTATGTGGGACCGTACGGGTGCAGAAAAAGCAGAGAAAAATACAATCGTACACTCATTTAACCGAAACTTTGCCAAACGTGCCGACGGTAACCCGAACACGTTCGCTTTTGTAGCTTCGCCAGAAATGGTTGCTGCAATTGCAATTTCTGGTAACCTGGGCTTTAACCCATTAACAGATACTTTAACAAACGATAAAGGCGAGCAGGTTAAATTAGATCCGCCTAGTGGTTACGAGCTGCCTACAAAAGGTTTCGCTGTAGAAGATGCAGGTTTCCAGGCACCAGCAGCTGATGGTTCATCGGTTGAGGTTTTGGTTTCGCCAACTTCACACCGTTTGCAGCTGTTAGATCCTTTTACTCCCTGGGAAGGTACCGACTTAAAGGGTTTAAAACTTTTAATCAAGGCAAAAGGCAAATGTACTACCGATCATATTTCGATGGCCGGTCCGTGGTTAAAATTCCGTGGTCACTTGGATAACATTTCGAACAACATGCTTATTGGTGCAGTAAACTACTTCAACGATAAAACAGATAACGTTAAAAATGAATTAACGGGCGAATATGGTCCGGTTCCTGCAACTCAGCGCGATTATAAAGCAGCAGGTTTGGGATCGATCGTAGTGGGCGACGAAAACTATGGTGAAGGTTCATCACGCGAGCATGCGGCAATGGAACCCCGCCACTTGGGTGTCCGTGCGGTATTGGTAAAATCTTTTGCCCGTATTCACGAAACCAACCTTAAAAAACAAGGGATGCTTGGTTTAACCTTTGCCAACAAAGATGATTACGATAAAATCCAGGAGGACGATACCATCGATATCTTAGGTTTAACAGAATTTACCCCCGACCAACCTTTAACCCTGGTTTTACACCATGCGGATGGTACTACAGAATCATTCCCTGTAAACCACAGTTACAACGCACAGCAAATCGACTGGTTTAAAGCCGGTGGTGCATTAAATATCATCAGGGCCGAGGCCGCAGCGAAAGCAGCGCTAAATTAGTCCAGAGTCTTTAGTCCTAAGTCTAAAGTCAATATATCAATCCCGTTTTGTTAATTCAGAACGGGATTTTTTGTTACTCAAACTCAACATTCCGGCGCAAAAAATCTATTTGAAACGTCACCCTGAATTTATTTCAGGGTCTATATTACAAAGTAAGATGCTGAAATAAATTCAGCATGACGATCGTATTAGGCAGCGTGATGATACAGTTACTCAAACTCATTATTCCGGCGCAAAAAATCTATTTGAAACGTAACCCTGAATTTATTTCAGGGTCTATATTACAAGGTAAGATGCTGAAATAAATTCAGCATGACGATCGTATTAGGTAGCGTGATGATACGGTAAATCATGAGAACAAACTGAAACACGATGAGGGAAGATTTACCTTGCTTGCAGAAAATGAGCTTCCTAGCCCCAGGCGCAGCGGCATCCCTGAAGCGCAGCGTAAGGATATAGCAAAGCATGGGAACAAACTTTAATAGCTGCTACTGTCTTTGCGCTTCAAAAAATATAATTCATCAGCTGGTCTGGATGAAACAATATAGCCTGGAGTCTAAAGTCTAAAGTCCTACCCAGATGCCTAACTGTGGCATTCGGAACATGAATACTATTTCTTTTTTTTTGGAAAGCAGTTGCAGCAGTTCTTAGGTTTGGGCTGGTCCCGCTAATGCTGCTGCTGGTTTAGAAAAAAAACCAGCATACGCGCATATCGGGTTTAGGTGGCAGTGTTTGTAGTCGCTTAGTCTTTAGTCCGAAGTCTAAAGTCTAAAATCTAAAGCCTGTCCAATCAAGGCCTTAGCGAGACGCTAAGACAAGAAATTTACTTCATTTTAAGTTATTAACGCTTCTACAGAAGTTTTTAGCCCCAGGCGCAGCGGCATCCCTGAAGCGCAGCGTAAGGATACAGCGAAGCATGGGAACAAACTTTAATAGCTGCTCCTGACTTTGCGCTCCAAAAAAATATATTTTATCAACTTGGCGTGATGCGATATTAGTCCTAAATCTACAATCAAGGTCTTAGCGAGACGCTAAGACTAGAAGAGTCCCATCAAATCTTAAGTTTAAATACCAAGGCCTTAGCAAGGCGCTAAGACGAGAAGCAGTTTATTCAAATTCGTACCCGTAATCATAGCAATGATAACATTTGTTGCCTTTAAACGGGTAAACACCACCCAGTAGAAAAGAGATGGCGATAACCCACCAGCTATGCTTTTTTTGAGTGGCCATGCCATAACTTACATGGTGAGAGCCACATTTTTCGCAAACTATACCTTCATCATTTCCGACCAGACCGGATGCATCAGCTTCATCAACCAATGTCAAATCTTCTTTCAACAATTCGTTAATCGCTTCAACATCATGTTCAAAAACAATCAGTTTCACGCCACCGATCGCCTGGTTATAAAATGGATTTAGTGTGGCAACGTTTTCATCGGCCAAAAAGCAGGCAAAACCACTGTCTTCCAATTTAGCCCTGATGATATTGGCTTCCATTGGATTGTAGTAAGTGCTGTACACAATGGTTCTATCGTTCATGTATAAAAGTAACTATTCCGCTGTAATTCGCCGAAGATTTAAATAGATAAAAAACGCTGGTAACACAAAAAAGATACCCATACAGACACTAAATCATCTTATATGCGCGAGATAATCAGCGATTAAACTAGTTACCGAGAAACTCCTGCCACCAATAACCAGAATACTTAATGGTACGCTTTAAGGTATGAAAATCGGTATAAACGAGTCCGAAGCGCGCATTAAAACCTTCGGCCCATTCAAAATTATCCATCAACGTCCAGGCCATATACCCGGTAACATTTATGCCTTCATTTTTTGCTTTTAAAACGGCTTTGAGATACAGTTTAAAATAGTCTATACGTTCGGCATCTACAATATTGCCGTTGGTAATCTTATCATGATAAGCCGCTCCATTTTCGGTAATCATGAGGTTTTTGATATTTGGATAACCCGCAAACTGCTTGATAATGTTGTAAAAACTATCGGCATTAATTTCCCAGCCCATGGAGGTATGCGGTTTTTTTCTGCCTTTGGCTTTTACTTCCCAGGCCTGAATAACCGGAATAAAGGCATTGTACTTAATGGTTAAGGGGAAATAATTCTGTAGGCCTATAAAGTCAAAATCGAATTTCATCCTTTCCTGCAAGCGCCAGGTACCATATTCGATCTGAAATTTCTCGAGCACATCCCAATCGGCGGTAGGAAAGCCCAAACCCTGGGCAGGTTCCACAAAAAGGCGGTTCATTAAAGTATCTACTCTTTTTGCGGCAAGGATGTCGTTATCGCTCTGGGTGTATGGAATAATTTCTGAGCAGGAAAAAGTGGTGCCGATATTGGCATTGGCTACTTCGGCGCGCAAAATTTTACCGCCATCGGCCTGGGCCAGGGCCGTATGTAAAACTGCGGGGAAGAAATTGCTCAACCCTGTTTTGCCAGGGGCATGAACGCCCAGCATATATCCTAAAGAGGTATAACCGAAAGGTTCATTTAACACGATCCAGTTTTTTACCTTATCGCCATATTCTAAAGCGCATATGCTCACAAAAGCATTAAACGCGGCATTGATGCTAAAGCTGGTCCAGCCGCCCTCATCTTCCAATGCCTGTGGTAAATCCCAATGGTATAAAGTAATGTATGGTGTGATGCCCTGTGTTAAGCACTCGTCGATTAAATTATGGTAAAAACGGATGCCTTCCTGGTTAACTTCACCCCTACCGGCAGGCAAAATGCGCGACCATGCGATAGAGAACCTAAACACTTTAAATCCTAAAAGTTTAACCAAGGCCACATCTTCGGTATAGCGGTGATAGAAATCGCAGGCAGGATCTAACTTATGGTTGCGTTTAATTTTTCCACTTTTGGCCGTAAAGGTATCCCAAATAGAGGGGCCTTTACCGTACTGGCTTGCTGTACCCTCTATTTGTGCAGCAGCGGTAGCTACGCCCCAAATAAAATCTGAACCAAAATCGCTTGCCTTAATCATTGCTATCCATTAATTGCCATAAGTTGCAAGTTTAATATTAACAAATCATTAACAGAATAGAAAATACTTTTTATACAGAATTAAACTGGCAATCGGCTTACAAAAAGCCCCTCTGATGGGCAAAGATGCACCTGCAACTTACTATAAGGCATCCGTAACTTACAACAAGGCCCTGACTTTCAGTTTTTTTTAATAATCGGCACCATATTAGCCGATCTAATTACCTTTTTCGCATCGGCGTACGAACAAAATGAATTGTTTTTTATGCCTAGGGTGCCTTAACTACGGTAGTATCCTGGGCCAACAGTGGAACCTGATAATTTCCAGTGTCTAAACTCACTTTAGTCAAAAGCCTTTTGATGTTGGCCAAATCCGTTTTGCTTATTCCTGTTTGATAAATGTACAGATACTTGAGCTTTTGAAGCTTTTTCAATTGATTAATCCCTCTCACAGTAACTTTTGTACCCACTAAACTCAACGATTGCAGCTGATCTAGATCTTTTAACTCTGTTAAGCCTGCATCAGTAACGGCGGTATAATTTAAACTTAGCCTGCTCAGGTGGCTACAATCTTTAACTGCTGCAAGTGTTTGATCGTTTACGTATTTATTTTCGAGCTTAAGCCAAATGAGCTGTTTTTTTATGGATTTGATGAGTGCTAACATATCTTTCCCCATCAACTGTGCATTAACAAAATTGGCCGAAAGGTAATTGGTGTGTTGCGAAACAGGGATAACCGCGATCCCTGCATCGGTAAATTTCTTCAGTACGCTATTGTCAACCGCACCAACTTCTTCCGTTGGGATATCGCTGCTTTTTACTGCCTCATTGGTATTCTCACCTTTCTCCAAACTGGCCAATACGGGTTTTAAGGTTGCCGGTTGTGGCAGATCTTTAAATTTCTTTTTAAAATCCGCCCCATTGTTTATCCACCACTTTAACAGTTCGATCTCATTGTTGGTAAGCTGAGGTTTTTCTTTCGGCGCCATATGGTCCTCATCATTTAAAGGCAACAGAATCCGTTTAATCAGTTCACTTTCTTCGGCTTTACCCTTTACCAGGGCATTCCCATCTTCACCACCTTTTAAAATATAGGCTTCTTCATCCAACCGCAGCTTTCCTTTCTGCTTTTCGCTGCCATGACAGCTGTAACATCTGCTTTTTAACAGCGGCTGTATGGCGTTCTGGTACACAAATGCTTCCTGAACATTGGCAATTGCCGGGATTGCGGCCCCTTTTGGTCCATCCGATTTTAAAGGAGCTGTTAAATAATCAGATCCATGCGTTAAAGAACCGCCCAAGTGGCCTGTAATGGAAATTAATGCCACAAGAACTATAGCAATAGTACCCAATACACCATTTGATTTAACCTTTTTATATATCGCCAATAAAATAAGCGATACAATGGCCACGCTAATCCCCATCCATTGGTGAGTATCGACAAGTTTACCATCATAATCGCCTCCATTGGCCAAAAGATAACCAGTGATACAAGAAGCCACGGCACTAAGCGCGCCTAAAAACAACATAATTGGAACTGAATGCTTTAGATTGACGAACCGGGCCTTAAACGACAATAGGATGCAGATACAGGCCAGCAATAAAATCCCAATCGGGAGGTGTACAAAAACCGGGTGAAAACGGCCGAAAAAATCTAGCATATTACTGGTATCTCTTTCTTAATAAATTCATCATATATACATTTATTGCCCATTGATCGGCAAGCGGCTGGCGGGTATAGGGCAAAGTGGGCATATAATCTGCCGGCCCGAACTCGGTAAGGATCGTCATCCGTTCGCCGTTTTTCTTTTTCCGTGCGATAACTTTGTCCCACCAGGCCAAATGTGCTTCTACCGTTTTTGCCCATTCGGGTGCCCTTGGATCGTTTACCTGTGGCCCTTCGGCATGCCCAATACGCGAATGGATGTGATCTGTTCTTTCTAAAATAAAATCGATGGTCTGTTTCTGGTCCGACAATAAACTTTCGTGTACCGCACACCAGTGCGAAATATCGAGGGTAAAGCGGATATCAGGATTCTTTTCTGCGAAATTCCTGGCTATGGTGGCCGCAAACATCATCCTGCCGCGGTGTGTTTCGTGGTAGATGGGAATACCTGTGGCTTTGGCTTTGGAACTTACATAGTCGACCATCTTTTTATTGTCCTCATAACTGAAATAATCTTTGCCCGAATGACAGTTAATATAAACCGGTTTTTGATAGGTATTGGCACAAACAGCATCCAAATTGCTTTTAAATTGTGCCAAATGCTCTGCAGGATTTACACTAGACCCTGCACACAAAAAACCAAGCTGTAAACCATGTTTTTTAACGGCCCCGAAAAGCTCTTTTTGCGCCTCATTTTCTGAAGGCCACCAAACTTCAATACCATCGTACCCTTCTTTTTTGGCAGCGGCACAAAATTCATCACGGGTGCCATTAAATCCCCAATCAGTTTGCATAAACAAAAGTTCGTAACCTGCTTTAACTTTGCCAGGTTGATTTGCGCTCATATTTTGTATAGGTGCTAAAAATGAAGCCGCAGTTACAACAGCTGTATTTTGTAAAAATTTTCTCCTTGTTTGGGGCATATTAATTGAATTACTGAATGATTAAATGAGTGAATGGTTTGTTGGTTTATTAGTCATTGGTTTATTGGTCATTAGTTCAGTGGTCGATTGGTCAATAGTTCATGGTCAATAGCATGTGGCTCCTAAATGGGTATTTAACTGGTAACCGATAATTGCCAATTGAAAACTGGATATTGGTTCATTTAAAATCGGTTAATTAACGCCAAACGCCATGCGCTATGCTCCAAACTTCCAACTCCCAACTCCAAACTCCTACGCTACAACCTCCCTAATCACCTTCCCTGCCACATCGGTTAATCTGAAGGGGCGGCCCTGAAATGGATAGGTAAACTGTTCGTGATCAAAACCCAATTGATTTAAAATCGTGGCCTGAATATCAAAAGCGTCAACCTTTCCACTGATGGCGCTGTAGCCAATTTCGTCGGTTTCACCATGTGTAAATCCTTTCTTTATTCCGCCACCGGCCATCCAAATGGTAAAAGCTTCGGTATGGTGATCTCTTCCTTTATATGGATTTTGTATTCCGTTTCTGTTTTCCATCATGGGTGTACGCCCAAATTCGCCGCCCCAAACCACAAGGGTTTCTTCTAATAACCCACGCTGTTTTAAATCGAGTAATAAGGCAGTAATCGGCCTGTCGATACTTCTACATTTGTTCTTTAAACCTATATTGAGTGAGTTGTTGGGGCCGTCGCCGTGTGCATCCCATCCCCAATCGAATAGCTGTACATAACGTACGCCTTTTTCTACCAGTTTACGTGCCAGCAATACATTATTGGCGAAACAAGCTTTTCCGGGCTGGGTGCCATACATTTCGTGAATATAGGTGGGTTCATCATTAATATTCATTACTTCTGGGGCAGATATCTGCATGCGGTAGGCCATTTCGTACTGCGCAATGCGCGATAATATTTCCGGATCATTATATTCCTGGTATTGCTGTTCATTTGCTTTGTTAATGGCTTCGATAGAGGCTTTTCTTAAATCCCTGTTCATGCCATCAGGGTCTTTGATAAACAGCACCGGATCGCCTTCGCTACGGCATTGCACACCTTGATATACCGATGGCAAAAAGCCGCTTCCCCAAACACTTTTCCCCGCATCAGGAAAACTGCCACCACTGGTAAGCACTACGTAGCCCGGCAGGTTTTGATTTTCGGAACCCAGGCCATAAGTTACCCAGCTGCCCATACTCGGCCTGCCCAAACGTGGCGAGCCCGTATGCACCAATAACTGTGCTGGAGCATGGTTAAATTGATCCGTTTTTACAGCCTTTAAAAAGGTTACCTCATCTACCAGGGTAGAAAAATGCGGTAAATTATCACTTACTAAAGCACCGCTCTGTCCATGCTTAGCAAAAGTAGCCTGTGGCCCCAACATTTTGGGCACCCCGGTTATAAAGGCAAATTTTTTCCCTGCCAATATAGACGCCGGACAATCCTGACCATCCATTTTGGTTAGTTCGGGCTTAAAATCGAACAGCTCCAATTGAGATGGTGCACCTGCCATGTGCAAATAAATTACACTTTTGGCTTTACCAACCAAGGGTGGCGATTTTGGCAACAAGGGGTGGGCCGGATCGTAGGCTATTTTGCTTTGCGGACTTGAAAAAAGATTACCACAGCTACCCAGCAAAGAACCCATGGCCAGGGCGCCCAAACCCATGGCACTTTCTTTTAAAAAATGGCGCCGCGAGTGTAGTTGCGCATGGGCTTCCTGTGCCGCTTTAATTAATCGATGTGCGTTTAATTCGTCTCTTGTCATAACGGTTAATTTTTGGTTACCACTTCATCCAGGTTGAGCATGGCATTGGCCACCAAAACCATCGCCGCGTCTTGTGGCCGATATTTCTTTTGTTTATCGCCCATAAATGCCGATACCCTGGCAGCATCTTTTTTAAATTCACCAAAAGCTTTTGCATATAAATCCTCGAATACCTTTAACCTGTTTTGAGGAATGGTTTTATACAGGATCATTTCATAACCTTTCGAGATTTGAGATTTACTGGTATTGCCTCCAACTTTATCCATGCGTGCAGCCAGTTTTCGGGCCAGATCGATATAAACACTATCGTTTAAAGTAACCAATGCCTGTAAAGGTGTGTTGGTACGGATGCGCCGCGGACTGCAGACTACCCTCGATGCACCATCAAAAGCAATCGCCGATGGATATGGTGCTGTTCTTTTCCAATAGGTATAAATTCCCCTGCGGTATTGTTCCTCACCACCACTGGTTATCCATTTTGCACCATTATAAGGCGAAAACCATATGCCTTCAGGCTGCCATGGCATTACCGGAGGTCCGTACATTTTATTGCTCAGCACCCCGCAAACGGCCAAACTTTGGTCTCTTATCTGCTCGGCACTTAACCTGATCCGCGAGCCACGGGCATAAAATTTATTGAACAGGTCTTTTTCCTTCAGTTCTTCCGATACTTTACTGTCTTGCCTATAGGTAGCCATCATTACCATTTCTCTCACCATTTTTTTAACGCTCCAGTTGTATCTGTACATGAATTGATAAGCCATAAAATCCAATAGTTCCTGATGGGTTGGGGCCATGCCCTGTGTGCCCATATCTTCGAGGGTTTCTACCAAGCCTGTGCCATATAATTGCTCCCACAACCGGTTGACCATTGTACGCGATACCAATGGATTTCTTTTATCGGTAAGCCACATAGCCAATCCCATCCGGTTATCGGGGGCATTTTTTGGCATTGCGAAAGCCAAAGAATTGGGTACGCCAACTTTAACCTCTTTGCCTTTAGATGTCCACGCGCCACGCTCAAACACATAGTTTTTGCGCCGCATGCTGAAGGGATTTTCGACCATCACCGGTGTGGTAGCCACCTGTGCATTCATTAAATCGGAAAATATCTTTTTATTCGCCTCGTACCCTGGTTTGCCTTTCCCCGGAAATTGCTGAGTAAAATAAAACCAGTCGAAGTACACCATAAATTCATCAGCATTTTTCACTGAAGGATTGGTATATTTCAGATATACATCATGCACCCCACTTTGCTTTGGAAAATCTACAGTTATATTTTGATAGCCTTTGGTGTCTGTCACTTTCCACAATTTAAGTACTGGCCCTACAGGCGAGCCTAGATGCAAACTCATATTGCCGTTTGGTTTGGTGCAGTTGTACCGTAAAATCAGCTCGTCTACATTATGAAGATCAACAGCTTTTAATCTCGCCGACGAGCTGTTTTTAAAGAATAATGCAATATTGTGATTGCCAATTACCGAATTAACCAGTTCATCTGCCGTGGTTGAGTTTATTGTAGGTTCACCAGTTTTTAAGAACAGGCTAACCTGATCTGCTCTTTCTTTACCTGCTGCTGCTTTAACCCAGTTGGTCAAATTGATCAGTTCATTTTTTAAGCTATCGTTAAAATTCCTAAGTAAAGGATATTCGGCAGTTACATCTTCATCTCTCGTATTGTTAAAATACGACATGAACTTATAATATTCATCATGTTTAAACGGATCGTAGGGATGGCTGTGGCATTGTACACAAGAAAAAGTGGTACTCATCAATCCTTCCCAGGTGGCATTTACCCGGTCTAAAACTGCCGCTGTTCTAAACTCTTCGTTATTGGTACCACCTTCATCATTGGTAGGTGTGTTACGGCTAAAGGCAGTTGCAATATATTGGGCATCAGTTGGATTTGGGAACAGATCGCCAGCAATCTGATCGGTGATAAACTTATCATAGGGCATATCGCTGTTAAAGGCTTTAATTACCCAATCGCGATAACTCCAGATGTTCCGGTTAGGGTCGCTTTCGTAACCCTTTGTATCGGCATAACGGGCAATATCCAACCACATCGAGGCCCAACGTTCGCCAAATTTAGGCGAGGCCAGCAAACTATCAACCAGCACATGGTACGCCTGTTCTTCGTTTTTGTTGTTGAGATAAAATTTGGCTAAATGATCTGAAGGGTAAGTACCGATAAGATCTAAACTAACTCTTCTTAATAAAGTAGCTTTATCTGCCGTTTTAGAGGGTTGGAGTTTATTTTCTTCAAGTTTTGTAAAAATAAATTTATCCAGGTCGTTACGCGCCCAGCTGTTATCTACATCTGGCACTTCGGTTGGCTTAACACTTACATAGGCCCAGTGGTTGCCCCATTTTGCACCCTGTTTTATCCAGCTGCTCAATACATCAATTTCATCATTGTTTAAGGCCGGGTGTTTATAAGGCATCCGCTCTTCGGGGTCGTTAGATTTTAAGCGTTTAATAAACTCGCTATCCTCTGGGTTACCTGGAATAATTGCCGGTTTGCCGCTTTTGGTATTGGCCAGGGCTTCTTCTCTGAATAAAACACTAAAACCGCCCTGCTGCTTAACCCCACCGTGGCACGAAATGCACTTTTTGTTCAAAATGGGCTTAACCTGTGCGTTAAAATCTATCGGTTTCTCCGAAGAAAAAAGCGAAAAGGCAATTAAAGCGATTGCAGCCAGCACAAAGCCAGAGGCAAATAACATTTTCTTTTTCAATAACATTTGGTTAGATATACTTCACTAATTTTTAGCAGTTTTGTATTTGTACACAAAGTTAAACCAAGCTAAACATCAATAAAAATTATTATAGGATACGGTTATCAGATAAAACTGCTTGATTTTCATATCCTATATATCAAAGATCAAGAAAAAATAAATTACAAAAATGCATTAACTTGCTCAAAAAATGGATTATCTTACTTTTTATTAAGAATTGGAATGGAGAAGCATCAAATAAATCAGGAAAATAGGTTTGATTTTCAAAAATCCATCGTTATCCCGAAAAACATCATTGCCAAACAGTATAATGAGAATAGTATCATCAGCAATTTATTTGTTACCGATATTGGCTATTACCGTAAGGCACTGAACCACTATATAAAAAGGAATAATGGTGCAGATCAGCACATTTTCATTTATTGTGTTGAAGGAATGGGAACTGTTGAATTTGAAAATACGGAATACCATATCGAAGCCGGAAATTTTATCATCATCCCTAAAAGAGCACCGCACCGCTATCAGGCCGACTCCAGCTTACCATGGACTATCTATTGGTTTCATTTTTTGGGCAACGGCGCCGACCAGCTGGTAGCTACATTACAAAACTATAAAGCCTACGCTGGTTTTAACGAGGAATGGAACCTACTTTTTGATACGATTTTTAACCGATTGGAACGGGGTTTTAGCCGCGAAAATATCATATATGCCAATTTATGTTTCCACCATTACCTTGCCGAAATTTTTTATACCGATAAACTGCCCAATCATACCAAAATTGAGCCCGACAAAGTGGAAGAAGTAATCGATTTTATGCGGAACAATATCGAAAAGATGCTGAGTTTAAAAGAAATGGCCCTGGCGGTTTATCTCTCGCCATCGTATTTATCGGCCATTTTTAAAAAGAAAACCGGCACCTCTCCCATCGATTATTTTAACCAGCTTAAAATCCAGAAAACCACACAATATTTACTCTTTACCAATTTAAGGATCAACGAAATTGCCCAGAAAATCGGCATTAACGATCCCTATTATTTTAGCCGGCTTTTTACCAGTGTGATGGGCATTTCGCCAAAGCAATATCGCGATAACAGATTTAATTGAGCGTTAAACCGATTTCCTTTAATAAAATAGCGGCATTAAAGGTTTTACACGGGCCTTGTTTCAATAAGTAGTCAAATTTCATTTCGCCACTGGCAATCTGGATATCGAAATGAAAATTACGCACCGTATCCGGATAATCTGCGATCAGATCTGCAAGCTGAAGATCGTGGGTAGCAAAAAGTGCTGGTGTTTGTTCCTCAATCAATTTCTGCACAAAAACTTTCGATCCCAGGTATTTATCACGGCTGTTCGTACCCCGCAGCATTTCATCAATCAATACAAAAGTATCTTTATCCTTAACCACATTGTCTAAAATCATTTTCAGGCGGTTTAATTCTGCTTTAAATGTAGAAGTACTTTCGTTCAGCGAATCTTTAATCCGCATGTAGGTATTAATCGAAAAAACAGATAACTGCAAGGTTTTGGCACATACCGGTGCACCGGCGTAGGCCAGGATCATATTAATGCCCAAAGTACGGAGAAAGGTACTTTTACCTGCCATATTAGATCCTGTTACAATATCAACTGTAGGTTTTTGTTCCAGGTGAAAATCGTTATTTACCCTCAGTTGCGCATTAATCAGCGGATGGCCAATATGGGTACCCGTTAATGCAAACTGATCAGTTAGTACAGGAAAAGTCCAATCGGGTTGGTTGTAGGCTGTTGTAGCCAATGAAATGAGTTCTTCGAAATCGCCCAAATGATCGAGGGCAGAAATGACATCCTTTGAGGATGATTTATACCAGATAGACAAACTGATGCAGCACTTTAAATCCCACAGTAAGAGTGCATTTAATATGCCACCAACCAGAATATTTAACCGGGCATCGAAATTTTGAATAATTTTTGAAAGGCTTTTAATTTCTTTACTTACCGGAATTTTTGAATCTAATAAACCTAGTGTGTAAGGGCTTTTCCAGTGTTGATTTTCTGTCCACGAAATGGCACTCGCATAACCGTTAAGCAAACTGGAACTTCCGCCAAAGCTATAAAAGACTTTGTTAATTTTTGCGGCCAAAAATACGTTCCACCCGGTATGGATGATAAATAACAATGCCAATATTTTCCAGAAAGCACTGCTGATAAACAGGGCAGCCAGAATTAAAACAATAGAGATATAGGGCACAAGTTTTACATACAACCTTAAAAAACGCCCTTCAACAAATTCCAACTGTGCACCCAATTGATTTTTGAGCTGCATTTTAATCTGTTCTATCTTATTCTGGTCGTAACCATGAAGATTGGCCCTAAAACTATAGGTTTCGGCAATTTTACCGATCATTTCCTTCACGGCTTCCTGGCGACCAAGCACTTTATCTTTGCCTGGTTTTTCGGCAAAAGTTTTGGCCAACAGGTCGTTCCCGCTTTTGGTACTACAGCGGTTAATCAGTGCAAACAGCGATGCAGTTCCGAAAATATCAAGATCGGAGGTATAAGGATGTGTTTCAGATTCGAACGCCTTACCATGATCGTACCCGTTGTCCTTTCCGTTTAAAATACTCCATTCATTTTCATAAATCCATAAGAGCTGTTTTTTATATTCGATTTCGCGGTCGAGATGGCTCTGCCTCCGAACAATAAAAGCGAAAGCAACTACCGGCAATAACAAACAAAACTGGATTAGTGTGCGCATACCATCATCTGCAGAGCTCACCAGCAATACAAAAAACAAGATTTCCACCATAAACAAACCAATCCGCACGAATGATAGCTGGTCGATTATTTTCTTGGTTTTGGTTATATCTTCGGTAACCTGTTTAATCTTTTGGTGGTAATCGGCTATTATTGCAGCTTGTTCTTTTAACATCGTATTGCGTCTTATAAATCTTTTCGAAGCTATCAGATGGATAAATTGTCTTTTTTGTTACAATTTTCTCTAAGTTTGATTCTCCAAATTCTAAAGATAGGCAAAAAATTAAATGAAGATTACGCTGATTGCCATTGGCAAAACCGAAGATAAGTACCTGATTGAAGGAATTGACAAATACATCAACCGCCTAAAGCATTATATAAATTTTTCCTTTGTGGCCCTACCTGATGTTAAAAACGTTAAAAACCTGAGCGAAGCACAACAAAAAGCCAAAGAAGCAGAGTTGCTCCACAAACAAATCAATAATGGCGATGTTGTTATTTTATTAGATGAAAAAGGAAAAAAATACTCATCGATAGCATTTTCCAATTATTTAAATAAACAGATGATCGGCAGTGTACAGCATTTAATTTTCATTATCGGCGGTCCATACGGTTTTGATGAAAGCATTTACAAAAGAGCAAACGGTTTAATTTCTTTATCCGACATGACATTTTCGCACCAGATGATCAGGCTGTTTTTTGTTGAGCAGCTCTACCGCGGATTTAGCATATTAAAAGGAGAGCCCTATCATCATGCGTAAGAGATGTAAAATGGGAAATGGAAAGAGTTAATATGGAAAAGGGGAATAAACATCATCATTAAATAAAAGAGACTATGTTACTAGATAAATATAAACGGGAATATCGATATAAAAGCAACCAGAACGGCAACAATAAATACCTATGGATCAGCATTATTGCTTCTGTGGTAATTGTTGCATTGCTTTATTATTTCTTCGATTAAACCCACAAAAAAACACCAGACAAATTGCCTGGTGTTCTCTATCATAATTAATAAAAGCTTAAACGCCTTTTTTACTTGTCATGCTTGCTTTTTTAGCTGGAGCTGAAGTTTTAGTAGTTGCTTTAGCGCTTGCCGATGCTTTAGATCCTGTAGCTTTTTGTTTCTTATCTGAAGCTGCTTTTTCTTCTGATAATTTAACTTCTGCTGCTGTACCTGGTGTTTCAGGAGTTTCTTCTGCAAACAAAGGAAGATCTTTTAACAAGTTATACCAGGTAATGATTTTCTTCATATCTGAAGCATAAACTTTATCCTGATCATGGCCCGGTGCTACCTCAAGGAAATAAGCACGTAAATCGCCCTTTAAATCAGGAGTAGATCCTTTTGCAGAAATTTTAGCAAAAATATCGGCTAATTTAATTTCTTCTTCTTCACCATATACGGTAATATCTTCTAGCGAAGCTAATTTTGTATTGGTAATGTTGGCCACAATTTTAGTTTTTTGAGCATCTAAACCCTCTAAAATATAACCTACTTTATTTTGTCCAACCAGTTTAAATAAACCCGGTCTGCCAGATACGGCAACAATTCCTCTTAAATTCATATTTTTTTTTGAGATATGAGATTCTAGATATGAGAAATGAGAATCACTCAAATCCAATAACTAAAACTCCCTGTTCAATTATTAAATGAGAATAGGACATCAATCAGAGCAATAAAGTCTCAAATCTAATGTCTCAAATCTCACATCTATTTTTTAGTCTTCTAAAACCTCAATGTTTAAAATTTTATCACCTTGACGGATATCATCCACAAGATCAACATTCTCTACAACTTTACCAAAACAAGTGTGGTTACGGTCTAAGTGAGCTGTATTTGCTCTGCTGTGACAGATAAAAAACTGCGAACCACCGGTATTGCGGCCTGCATGTGCCATTGATAAAACACCACGGTCGTGAAATTGATTTTCGCCATCCAATTCACAGTCAATTTTGTAACCTGGGCCACCAGTACCTGCTAAATGTGCTTTAGCTGGGTCTTTCGAATTTGGGCATCCACCCTGAACCATAAAATTAGGAATTACGCGGTGGAAAGTTACACCATCATAAAAGCCTTCTTTAGCTAGTTTTTTAAAGTTTGCAACGGCTTTCGGCGCATCATTTTCGTAGAATTCTACGGTCATTTCGCCTTTTTCTGTTTTTATTATTGCTTTACTCATATCAATATCGGTACTAATTTTAAATTTTCTGTATCTAAAAAAACAATCTCATTTTTTTAGTAGAGGGCAAAAATAACAAAATTGTATAACTTATAACATCATTAATTTTTCTATACAGTTTAAATGCGGTATTTTAGTGTTTTAAGCTTATCGATTTGACAAAAAAACATTATATCCTGCTTATTTGCCTGCTTTGCTCTTTAGGCCTTAGGGCTTCATCTTTATTGATTTACATGGATGAAGACCAAAAAAACCACCTTAAAGCTTACGGAATTGCCTATTGGACCATCAGCAAACAACTGGAGGTTGATTGGCTTTTAAATTACCGTGGCGGAAGCTTTTTAATTAAATATAATAAAGCGGTTGAAGATGAACTTAAAATCAGGGGTGTTTCTTACGAGGTATTGGCCGATGGAAAAGTAACCAACCTTTTAAATGAGATTAGCGACCCCTCGGTAAACATGGAGATGGTTAAACTGGAGAAAACACCAAAAATTGCGGTTTATTCTCCCAAAAGCAAACTGCCATGGGATGATGCGGTAACGCTGGTGCTCACCTATGCCGAAATTCCTTACGACGTAATTTATGACGACGATATTTTACAGGACAAATTGAGCAAATATGATTGGCTGCACCTGCACCACGAAGATTTTACCGGACAGTACGGCCGTTTTTGGGCAAATTTCAGGTATGCCACCTGGTATCAGGAAGATGTTAAAAACCAGGAAGCTTTGGCCAAAAGAATGGGCTATAAAAAAGTTTCTGAAATGAAACTGGCCGTGGCGAAACACATTAAAGAATACTGTGCAGGTGGAGGTTTTCTATTTGCCATGTGCTCTGGTACCGATAGTTTTGATATTGCCCTCGCAGCCGATGGTGTGGATATCTGTGCGCAGATGTTTGATGGCGATCCCGCCGATCCCAATGCACAGTCCAAATTGGATTTTAACAAAACACTGGCTTTCCAGAATTTCAAACTCGATAATAACCCGATGAATTATGAATTTTCGGATATTGATGCTACGCAAACCCGAACACTCAACCAAACCAATGATTATTTTACCTTATTCGATTTTTCTGCCAAATGGGATCTGGTACCCACCATGCTCACCCAAGATCACGACAAGGTGATCAAGGGTTTTATGGGCCAAACAACTGCCTTTAAAAAAAGCCTGGTTAAAACAAGTGTTACCGTTTTGGGCGAAAATAAAGGTGCAGCAGAGGTAAGGTATTTACATGGGGAAATTGGCAAAGGGCAGTTTACTTTTTACGGCGGGCACGATCCTGAGGATTACCAGCACGCGGTGGGCGATCCTCCAACTGATTTAAGCCTGCATCCAAATTCTCCTGGCTACCGCCTGATCTTAAATAATGTGCTTTTCCCGGCAGCAAAAAAGAAACCCCAGAAAACATAATTTAACAGTATCCTTTTTTGGCATTCACTAACTTTCAGTTTTAAAAAGCTTTAAATCCCGCTATATTCCTGTTATCTATACAGTAAATTATGGTTGCTGGCATTGCATGTTCATTTTACAGCTGCATATAAATGCGTCAAAATACACACTGAAAACCAATAGATTAGCCACTCAATTGTAACACGCTTGATACTTTGGCACAGCTTTTGGAAATGAGGATTGTAATTAACATCAGGTATGACCTGAATTTTTAACAAGATTCTTCTAAAAGAAAAATATTATGAAAAAGTTATTATTAAGCGCTTCGGTTATTTTATTGGCAACAGGTGCATTTGCACAATCTACCACGGGATCTACATCCCGGTTTGGCCTTAAAGCTGGCGTTAACTTAGCAAAAATCCACTCAAGTGGAGATAATGATGCAGCATATAATGATAATGCAAAAAACAATGTTGGTTTTAATGTTACGGCTTTTGGCGATTTCGGTGTGGCCAACAACTTCTTTATCCAGCCCGGAATTTCACTACAGAATAAAGGAGTAAAATTTGAAGGCAGTACCACTAATTCAGGTGCGGGAGTTACCACAACTACAAATTCTTCTATTAAAACCAATGTAATGGCCATAGAAGTTCCAATTAATGCCGTATTCAATATCCCTACAGGAGATGCCGGTGCGGTACAGATCAGTGCAGGACCATACGTAGGTTTCAACATTTCGGGTAAAAACAAAGGCGAAACAACAATTACAACGGTTACCGGTGCCACCACAGCTTCTTCTACCACAAGTGCCGACAAAGATTTAAGCTTTGGTAGCGGTACGGATAAAAACCTCAGCAGTACAGAGTTTGGTGCCAATTTTGGCTTAGCTTACCGTGCTTCTTCAGGTTTCTTGGTTGGTGCAAACTATGGCTTGGGCTTAACAGATTTAACCCCTAAAGATAACAGGGCCAATGCTAACAAATTAACTAACCGCGTACTGGGCTTTACAGTTGGTTATTCATTCTAAGAAAACCATAAAAGAAAAAAGGTGCTCCGTAATCCGAAGCACCTTTTTTTGTGGTTAATGGTTTTACACCATTTATAATTTATTCTTTCACTATTAAAAGCAGTTTAGAAAATTAAGTTAAACTGTCTATATTAATGTTATTAATCGTAAAAATTCCAGGTTACACCAAATTTCAATAAGGCATCTTGCATAGGGTACCTGTTTACAGTATAGTATCCGGTTTGGAAGAGCCCCTGGTTGATAAAATCGTATTTGATAAACAGATTGGCCCGCTTTAAATTGGCTTTAAAAAACACATCCACAACCGGTTTCGAAACAAAGGTTACCGGATTGCTTTCATCGATATAAAACTGTGCGGTTGCAGGCGAATACAGGTAGTTTGCGTACTCCGAATTGTACCTGATATCGAGACCGATATTTGCCTTTAATACTTTGAAAAAAGTATTATCAAAGTAAATGCTATTATAAGTATAAAACTCTGGTGTTCTCAGAATTGCATTTTTATCCGTTTTTTGATAAGCGATATAGTTTTCTAAAGCAAACCTTCCAAACTTCCATTTCTTCGAAACATCAAACCTGATTAAGCTGATATCTGCTGTTTCTTGTTTAGGTAAAATCGCTGTTGAGCCATTGCTGTGGTCGGCGGCAAAATACAGGTAGTTACTCGTTAAGAAATATTTAGCTCCTGCATTAAAGCCATATTTATCGTTAACATAGTTAAAAGATAAATTCGCAATTTTGGTATTTTTAAAATCGTTATTGCTCCACTGGTAGTGGTTGCCATGGTAATAGTTAAAGATAGTTGCCGGGCTTTGATTTTGCACATACGCACCCAGTTCAATCCTCCCTATGGTTTTACCCAACAGAATTTTACTTTTTGCTTCGTAAAGATAATCGCCTGCATTTTCACCCTGCAATATCTGCTGTACATCTAAGTTAAAATCGATATTGTTCGAAAACCGGTAACCTGCTGCACCTAAAATGGTAATGTTTTGGTAAGCAAACCTACTCTGCTCATAATTTGTACCGTCCTGTTTAATACCCAAAAACTCATGTTTATAATAATCGTGTCTTATTCCGGCATCGAGCTTTAGCTCATTTTTAATGAGTGATGAGCTTTTAGGACGCAAAAAGAAACTGTAAATAAATTCATTCTTAAGGTGCTGTACATGGGTAGAATCGTTTGTAAACGTTGTGCTGTTAATCCCCGGAGGCAAAACATTATTGGGATCGGTACCGATTTTGCTAAAATCGTAACTATCATTATTATATTCAAAGGTATAGGTAACCTTATTGGTTGGCAAAACAGCATTATTCACATTTGCGGAGGTATCTATCCTGCCAACGTAATAAGTCTGTTTTAAAAAGACCGTATTTTTTTTATACATGTTCCGCGCATCCGATAGGTTTACCGCTTCGGCATCTCTACTGATCTTATTATAGCCCGGATCAAAAATATTTTTAGAAACTACTGAACCATTTTCATACCCGCGCATGGTATTAAAAATGGCTGAAGCCCACATATTGTAGCGCTTACTGGGCGATTGATACCAGGAAAATATGGCAACATTTAAATTATCCCCCCTTTGCCTAGCATAAAAGCCTTTAGAATCGCCGCGGTTAAAATTAACACCAACATTCCAGTTTTTCTTAATATTCTGCGTGTGGATGGCCCTAAAAAGCTGCTCTGTTTTTCCCCCACTAATAAAGTACAGGCTTGTAAAGGGCGTACGCGCCTGGTAATAAATAATATCCTCTGGGGTTAACGCATAATAATCGAAGGAATGAAAACCTACGTCAAAACCGATCCTTTTACTGGGCTCGAATAGCAATGGCCTCGCAGCTAAGCCCATGTTGCCTGTGCTGATGGTTGGGTGCAGGGGCTGTAAAAGCGGACTATAATTCTGGATATTGGTAGTGGTGGTATCTAAAGGCAATAACACAATACTGTCCTTACTTAAGGATAGTTTGGTAAAACGGATAAATTTCGCCGTAAAAACAACCGAATCTTTTCCGCCATCTAACTTTTTCCTAACCGAATCAAGCTCTTTGTTGGTACCCACGCTAGTTTTTAAATCCTGTGCAAAAGCTTTATTGGTGCCTAACAGCACTAACAGCAAAAAACAGATCTGAACAACTTTACGCATCTTATAGTTCGGCAATTAGGCGGGTTAAAATTTCTGTCATTTTCGGCTCGGCCTTGGCTGCCGCAGCTAAAATTTCATCTAAATTAAAAGGCTGCAGATCTTCAGGGAAACCTTCGTCTGTTAACACGGAAATGGCAAAAACCGGCAAACCTGCATGGTTGGCTACGATTACCTCTGGTACAGTACTCATTCCAACAGCATCAGCACCGATTAAGCGCAGATATTTATATTCTGCTTTGGTTTCCAAATTCGGACCAGAAACGGCAACATATACACCTTTATGGCATTTAATATCAACTTCTTTGGCAATATTTAAAGCTTTGGCAATAATATCGCGCTTATAGGGCTGGCTCATATCCGGAAAACGCGGACCTAACTCGCTTTCGATCAAACCGCGCAACGGATTATCGGGCTGCAGGTTGATGTGATCTTCGATGATCATTAAATCGCCCTTTCTAAATTCAGGATTTAAAGAACCCGCTGCGTTAGAAACAATCAGGTTTTCTATGCCCAAACCCTTCATTACCCGCACCGGAAAGGTAATCTGCTGCATGCTATAGCCTTCGTAATAGTGCAAACGGCCTTGCATGGCAATAATTTTCTTTCCGTTTAATGTTCCGAAAATTAGTTTACCGCTATGAAACTCTAAAGTAGAAATAGGGAAATTTGGGATATTAGAGTACATCAATTGATGTTCTATCTCGATTTCCTTTACCAGTCCACCCAAGCCAGTACCTAAAATAATGCCTATTTCTGGCTTAAAGTTCTCTGTTTTACGTTTTATATATTCAACGGTTTCTTCTATTGCTCTTAACATAGTTTAAAATGAGTTCGTCAAAGGTAATCTTATCTTCTTCAAATAATTCAACCTCGATGGGTAAATAATATACAGGTAAATCTACCAGTAAATCTTCAAATCCGGTAGCTCTTAAACGCTTGCTATCCTTTTCTGTTGTGATGATGATTTTTTCTTTTTTATTTCCGGCCAAAAAAGTGCTTTTGAACTTCCTGACATCTGCTTCTTTAAAAGCATAATGATCAGGAAAATCTTCATGTTTAATGGTTTTGGTGTATTTACCAAGTTCTTCTATCAATGGCTGTGGATTCGCAATGCCCGTTAAAAGGAAAATTTCGAAATCTTTAACCGATTCGAGCGCACGCGTTTCGTTGTGGTACAGGTGAACAAGATTGCCATATTTTAAATAGGAATGCAGCACAGGTTGACCCGCATTGGGCTGCAATTCGTTTACCGAAGCCTGTTGTGCAACATGCAACAACGGAACAGGCGATTTGGTGACCAACAGCACATCGGCTCTTTTCCGCGACGAAAAAACATCCCTCAAATTACCTGCAGGCAATAAAAACTGTAAAGTGCCCAGTTTTCTAAATTCGAACAGCAGAATATTAAAGCCTGCACGTACCGCCCGGTGCTGAAAAGCATCATCAAGAATAATTAAATCGTGGTTATCTTTTAGCTGCTTAATCCCCTCCACGCGGTCTTCACACACTGCAACAGTTACACCGGCAAATTTTTGATGGTACTGTAAAGGCTCATCGCCTATGGTTTCGGCAGTGGCAGCGGTATCGGCCAGGATAAAGCCTTTGGTTTTACGGCCGTATCCCCTACTTAATATGGCTATTTTATAATTGGCCAGCAACCTTACCAAATATTCGGTAGTGGGTGTTTTACCCGATCCGCCTACGGCTAAATTGCCTACACAGATTACGGGCAAATCGAACTTTACAGACCGCATTAAACCCCAATCGTACAATTTTTTGCGGAGTACAACGGCTATTCCATAAATAAATGAAAAAGGGAGCAGTAAAAGACGTAGATAGTTAAGTAGCATATCGTGGTTTCAAAAATACTGATTATTTAAAAAAGAAAGGCATTGCACCATGGCGATGCTTAATAAAGCAACCGTTAAAAAACTGAAATGGTTTGTCAGAATTTACTGTTAGTCGTTTCAGGCAGAAAATTATTGAATATGATTAGGAAAGCAGTGGCAGTAGCCAGAGTTAAGGTTACCCAGGCTTTTCGCTAAACCTTTTGTTTTGAGAAAACAAAAGGGTACCGCTGCAATCCGGTTTAATCAGCAATAGCGGTGCTGCTATTAAAGGTTTTGAAAACGCATGGGGCACTTTTTATAAACAATTTAAGGTTTACCTTAAAACTGTTCCAGAATATCTTTATCCGATTTATAGGTTTCTACAATAACCGGCGGGATTGTTAAGTGATGCTTTTCGTAGGTTTCTTTCCAAAGCTCAACATTGTTCTTCCTTGGGTATTCGTAAAAATCCTGTCTGAGTTTTACAGTTGAGAAATTGTTATTGTTCTTTTGATCCGGATCAATGTTTTCTAAAAAAAGCAGCTCCATTTCTGCTGCAGGTTCGCCTTCTGAAAATAATCCAGCCACTACATTACATTTCAAATAGGTAGAAGCAAGGTGCGACGAACCATTCTCGAGCGTATAGTTTTGCTTATTTATCCAGATCATGCTTTTCGTCACCGTAGCAATATTGCTTTCCATCCCTTTAAGAAGATGTTTATCTACAGTGATGTAAATCCATCCGCTTTTATTCCTGTACAGTACATTTTTTGTTCTGTAGAAATAGATTTTATAACATTTTGTGCCTTCATAATCAACCTGTCCTTCAATTTCATAATTATTATCACCGTTTAATAGGTTATCATTCAGGCTACCAACAAAATAAGATTTAAGCTCAACCCTTAAATCAACGGCATAATTAATCCTAACACTTCCGGTTGTTCTCCTCAGGTCTTTAAGTCTTCTTATTCCTTCTAATTGCAGTTTGATATCGTTTTTATACTCGTCGGTATGCAGGTTAAATATTCCTTCGGCATAGGTATTATATTTGCCCTTCCTAAAAATATACTGCCTGCAGAGTAGCTTTTTACTTACCACACCTGTATCGGCAAGATGCGCCAGGGCATTTTCCATCAGGGTTGTGGCAAAACTGGGCGCATAAATCTGCACGTCATCCAGTTTCATATATTTATCCTTCAATTTTACGGTGAGATCAGCAACATTGGTCTGCTCGTCGATTTTAATTGAACGGCTTTCGTAACCTACACAGCTAAAATAAAGCAGCTGCCCTTTATTTAATGAATCAATTTTGAAAGCAAAATTTCCTTCAGCATCACTAAGTGCAATCAGCTTTTCTTGACTGTAAATGGAAACAGATGCAATGCCCTTATTTGCGGTATTGATCACCTGCCCTTTAATATTTTTTTGAGCCCAGGTTTCAGAAAGAAAGAAAAAACAGCAAAACAGAATGGACAAGATAATTTTTGAGCAGTGCGGCATAGTTTTGAGGCGTTATTTAACTGTATCTGGTTATTTGGCAGCAATTTAAATATTCTTATTTAAAAAACGTGTGTTTGAATGAATTTACAGCTTCAACATCTTTTAACTTTTAATTTTTAAGTATTTGGAACAAATAGTGGGGAGTACAAATTTGATTACCAGGAAAGCAGTGCCTGTAAGCAGCGTTAAAGTTAGCCGGGCTTTTCGCTAAACCTTTTGTTTTGAAGAAAAACAAAAGTGTACCGCTGCAACCCCGTTTAATCAGCAATGGCGGTGCTACTGTTAAAGGCTTTGAAAGCTACTGAATCAATTGTAACAAAGTAAATTCGCAATTATTTTATGTTTTTTTATTATCATTGTTGTCTACCAAAACATAATTTAATGTCTCCAAATAAAAGATTAGTAGTTGGCCAGGGCCAGATTAGTGGATATATCTCTATATTTTTAGCCGTACTGGCACTTTTAGGCATCCTATGCTTTCATTACCCGGAAAAGTTAACCACCCCCGAGTTCCGCGAAATATACACGAAAGATAGCATGGAAGCTTTAATGCTCGGAGGTGTTATTGCCGCGTTCTTTTTTTCGCTATTAAGTTTAATCCTAAGCAAGAAGTTAAAATGGGCATGGCCGGGTTTTGCACTTGGCGCCTTAGCGGTTGTACTTGGGGCTTTAAGCGTAGAAGGCCGTGATGTTGCCAAATCGAGCTGGCATTTTGGATTGGATTGGATGATTTTAGATTTACTGTTAATGGTGGCTATTTTCGTTCCTTTAGAGTTATTTTTTCCAAAAAACAATGAGCAGACCAAATTCCACGAAGAGTGGCGCACCGATTTAACCTACTTTGTAATCAGCCATTTATTTATACAGTTTTTCGGTATTGTAACGCAAAAACCTGCTGTACTGTTTTTCGGTTGGATGGGCTTAGATAAGCTTCACACCTGGGTACAGGGTTTGCCTTTTATAGTTGCCCTTTTTCTTGCATTTTTCAGCACCGATTTATTCCAATACTGGGCACATCGCTTTTTTCATACGCGTGTAGCTTTATGGCGTTTCCACTCCATACACCACTCTACACAGAATATGGATTGGCTTGCCGGAAGCCGTACCCACTTTATCGATATCTTTTTTACCCGCGCCATGACGTTTATCCCGCTTTACGTTTTGGGCTTTTCGTCGACGGTTTTTAACGTGTACATTATTTTTATCGCCATCCACGCCGTACTCATCCATGCCAATACCCGCATCAACTTTGGCCCGCTGAAATACATTTTTACCACGCCACAGTATCACCACTGGCACCATTGTGAAGACCCTAAATATTACGGTCACAATTTTGCTTCAATATTCCCTTTTATCGATATGATATTTGGCACTTATTATTTACCTGGCAATGAATGGCCGGCCGGTACAGGCGTGCACGAAGCTGCTTACCCTAAAGGTTTTGTTAAACAATCTATTTATCCTTTTACCAAAAGTCCGTTCGATACCGATTTGAATATGGAAGAACGGAGTGATAGATAGGTGGAAAACGTTAGATGGAAAATGGAATTGCCCCACAGTCTTTCCTATTCTGCTCACTTTGTTTCCACTGTACTACTTTATGATCTCCGTGATTAAAAATTTGCTAACGATAAAACCAAAATGCTTTTCTGCACTCGTTTGGAAACGAACGAAAACGAAGCAAACTGTCAGATGGTGACATCTGACAGCACACAAAAAATGCTATTTCTGCACTCGTTTGGAAACGAGCGCAAGCGAACAGGCGCTGTGATTAAAACCTCTTGCTAACGCTCGTTTCTAACGGGCGTTTAATAACTTATCTTTTTAAACGATGCAACCGTACATTCCTTCGTTTTCTGCGGTTAAACCCACCCAACTGGAACAAACGCACATTTAAAACGTTATATTAGCATTCCATCTCATTGTATGCGTTCCGAAACAGAAATTTTAATTATTGGTGGCGGATTGGCAGGCTTAACTGCTGCGCTCCATTTAAATAAACTCGGGCTAAATGTAACATTGATCGAGAAAGATACTTATCCTCACCATAAAGTTTGCGGCGAATATATCTCTAACGAAGTACTGCCCTATTTTAAATGGCTCGGCCTGGATATCGAAAGTTTGAATCCAACCTTCATCAGCGATTTAGTGTTCACTTCCCTTTCGGGCAAAAGCATACAAACCAAACTACCACTTGGGGGTTTTGGCTTAAGCCGGTATACTATCGATCACTATCTCTATACCGAACTCATCAAAAAAAATGTGCAGGTAGTAAACGATCGTGTTGTGCAGATAAATTTTGCCAATAACCAGTTTTTAGTAGAAACAGCAAACCATCATTTTACTGCATCTTACGTTATCGGTGCATATGGAAAAAGATCGGCGATAGATGTTAAGCTCAACCGTAACTTTATCAACAAACAATCGCCCTACCTTGCAGTAAAAGCCCATTACAAAGCCGATTTTGCGAGCAATATCGTAAGCCTGCATAATTTCGAAGGCGGCTATTGTGGCATTTCGAAAGTAGAAAATGACCGCTTGAATGTATGTTACCTGGCCAACTACGAGAGCTTTAAAAAGCACAAAAACATAACAGCTTACCAGGAGAACGTCTTATATAAAAACAAATACCTAAAGGCTATTCTCGAAAATGCAGAAAGTATGTTCGATGCGCCTTTAACCATCAGTCAGGTTTCTTTCGCAGCTAAAGAACCTGTTTATAACCACATCTTAATGATCGGCGATACGGCCGGGCTCATCCATCCGCTCTGCGGAAACGGGATGGCCATGGCTATCCACAGTGCTAAAATTGTTTCAGAACTTTTGCTTCAAAAAGCAACAGGTAAAATCATCTCCCGTACCCTGCTTGAAGCAGATTATAGCGCACAATGGAAGAGTGCATTTAAAAATCGCATTAAAATGGGCAGGATTTTATCAGCTTTGCTCATGAACAATAAAATCGAAGGTTTTGCCATGAGTACCATAACCAAAATGCCTTTTCTGCTCAATCAAATCATTAAACAAACCCACGGAAAACCAATTACCATCGAAGAATAATGGCCATAGATACCACATATAGAAGCACTGCACCTGAAATTATGGACGATTTTGCCATGGAAGGCGAAATATTGCGCGATGCACTGGACAAAATAGCCAGCATTAACCAGCTCCTTGGCGGCAATAAAGTTACATTGGATGGCATTAAAAGCTTAATCGGCAGCAAACCAAAGGATGAAGTTATACGTATTACTGATATTGGCTGTGGAAATGGCGACATGTTGCGCACCTTGGCCGATTATGCCAAAGGCAAAGGTTTACAGTTTATTTTAAAAGGGATTGATGCCAATAGCTTTACCATCAACCACGCACAAAGCTTATCTAAAAACTACCAGAACATCACTTATCAATGCAGCGATATCTTTGATGACCTGGCTAAGGATGAAGCCTGCGATATTATGCTCTGCACCTTAACACTGCACCATTTTAAGGATGAAGAAATTATTGACCTGTTGGAAAACTTTAAAAAATCGGCAAAAATGGGCATTGTAATTAACGATCTGCAAAGAAGTGCGCTGGCCTACCGTCTTTTTAAGGCTTTGTGTTACGTGTTTCGCTTAAACGATATGTCGCGAGAGGATGGACTGGTTTCCATACTCCGTGGATTTAAAAGGGCTGATCTTGTTAAATACAGCAAACAATTAAAGCTAAAATCGGGTTCGATAAAATGGAAATGGGCTTTCCGCTACCAATGGATAATTGAAACAATATGAGCGTAACCGTAAAAGCAGTAAGCAAAGCCCTGCCCGAATTCTGGCGGTCAACAGATGAAATTTTGCCTTTTCTGGATTCCTGGCTAAAAGATCAGGATGATCGCTTTATCAGAAAAGTAAAAAAGATCTTCGAGGGCGCAGCTGTTGATAAACGCTATTCGATCATGTCGCCCGAAGAAGTATTTAGCGATTTAAGCTTTGAGGCGCGCAATAATATTTATGTTAGGGAAGGCATAAAACTGGGGGCCAAATGTTTAACATCGGCACTCGATAAGGCAGGCTGGCAGGCTCAGGATTTAGATTACATTATTACCGTGAGCTGTACGGGTATTATGATCCCTTCTTTGGATGCCTACCTGATTAACCTGCTTAAACTCCGCCAGGACATTGTGCGCCTGCCGGTAACCGAAATGGGCTGTGCGGCCGGGGTATCGGGTATGATTTACGCCAAGAACTTCCTGAAAGCCAATCCGGGCAAACGCGCAGCAGTGGTTGCAGTAGAATCGCCCACGGCCACCTTTCAGCTTAACGATTTTTCGATGGCCAACATTGTAAGTGCCGCTATATTTGGCGATGGTGCCGCCTGTGTGTTGTTAAGCTCGAACGAAGAAGATAAAGGACCAGAAATTTTGGATGAAGAGATGTACCATTTTTACGATGCCGAAGAGATGATGGGTTTTAAACTCATCGATACTGGCTTGCAAATGGTACTGGATGTGGCCGTGCCCGAAACCATAGCCGATCATTTCCCCAAAATCATCCACCCCTTTCTCGCAAAAAACAGCCTACAGATCAATGATATAGACCATTTGATTTTTCACCCCGGTGGGAAAAAAATTATTCAGATTGTGGAAGAACTGTTTGGACAGCTCGGTAAAAACATCGACGAAACCAAAGCAGTTTTAAGGCTTTATGGCAATATGAGCAGCGCAACCGTTTTATATGTTTTAGAAAGGATTATGGATCAAAAACCCGCAGCAGGAGAAAAAGGGTTAATGTTAAGCTTCGGACCAGGGTTTTCGGCACAGCGCATCCTCTTACAGTGGTAATCATTCTCTCATTCATCATTCAATCATTCAAAATTCTCTCATTCAAAACTCAACCATTCAATTACCCATGACAAACGACGAAATATTAGCTAAACTTCCTTACGGCAAATCTTTTCTATTTGTTGGTGCATTAGTTCATGTGGATGAAAACGGAGCAGTTGGAACCTATACCTATAACAAAGACTTACCCTTTTACGAAGGGCATTTTAAAAACCACCCGGTAACCCCTGCCGTAATCCTCACCGAAACCATGGCACAGATCGGACTGGTATGTTTGGGCATTTACCTGCTGAAAGATGTTGATCAAAATGTATCAATAGCCATGACCTCGAGCGCGATAGATTTTTTAAAACCCGTTTACCCCAACCAACAGGTAAAGGTTACCAGTGAGAAACTGTATTTCAGGTTTAATAAACTGAGCTGCAAGGTAAAAATGGAGAATGCGGCTGGTGAGGTAGTTTGCAGGGGCAGTATTTCGGGCATGTTAATTTCTAAAGAAAATGGATAACAGGGTTGTAATTACCGGCTTAGGCGTATGTGCACCCAATGGCACTACCCTACCAGAATTTTCAGCTGCGATAAAAGAAGGGCGTTCGGGTATCCGCCATCAGCCCGATCTTGAAGCATTAAATTTCTCCTGCCACATTGCGGGTAAACCCGAGCTAAGTGAAGCACGCATTAGCGAATACTTTACGCCGCTCGAACTGCGCAACCTGAACAGCACCGGGATTGTATATGGCGTAATTGCCGGACTCGATGCCTGGAAAGATGCCGGTTTACCTATCGAAAATAACGAAGATCCTTATTGGGACTATGGAACCATTTTTGGTACCGGAACTTCGGGAATTGATAAATTTAGATGGGCCATTAATAAGATCGATGATCTTGAAATCAGAAAGCTGGGCAGCACGGTGGTAATCCAAACCATGGCTAGTGGCGTGGGTGCCTTTATCAGCGGCAAACTGGGTTTAGGAAACCAGGTAAGCACCAATTCATCCGCTTGCGCAACCGGGGCCGAAAGCATTTTGCTGGCATACGAGCGGATTAAATCAGGTCAGGCGGAAGTTATGCTGGCCGGGAGTACCAGCGATAGCGGTCCGTATATTTGGGGCGGTTTTGATGCCATGAAAGTGTGCACCTTTAAGCATAACCACGAAGCCGAAAAGGGAAGCCGGCCCATGAGTGCTACGGCAAGCGGCTTTGTACCGGGGAGCGGAGCTGGCGCATTGGTTTTAGAATCGCTGGAAAGTGCACTGGCCCGCAAAGCAAAAATTTATGGCGAAGTACTGGGCGGAAACATCAACGCTGGCGGTCAGCGGGGTTTGGGCACTATGACGGCCCCCAACCCTGTGGCTGTTAAACGCTGTATACAAGCGGCTTTAAAACAGGCAGGCATCGAAGCCCGGGAAATTGATGTAATTAATGCACACCTTACCGCAACCACCAAAGATGCCCTCGAAATAGAAAACTGGAAAGCCGCATTACAATTGCCCGCAGCTGATTTCCCATACATCAATTCGCTTAAAGGAATGATCGGCCATTGCATTGCCGCTTCCGGAAGTATCGAATGTGTGGCTTCATTGCTCGAACTTTCTGAAGGGTTTATTTTCCCCAATATCAACTGTGAGGATTTAAACCCTGAGATTGAAGCCTTGATCGATGTAAAATGCATTCCACAAAGCTTAATCCGCAAACCGTTTAATATCTTAGCTAAAGCCAGTTTCGGATTTGGCGACGTTAACGCCTGCATTATCTTTAAAAAATATACCCATGAATAAAGAACAGATCATCGAAGCCTTAAAAACAATTGTTCAACCTTATACCGAAGAAACTTCGGCTTTAGCACACATTGATGAAGATACCGATTTTATCAACGACCTGAAAATAAATTCAGCAAACCTGGTCGATATCATCCTAGATATTGAAGAGAAATTTAATATCGAGATCGATAACGATTCGATGGCTAAAATGCTCAACGTAAAAGCTACCACCAAAATTATAGCCGAAAAGCTAGAAGCACATGCTGGGTAACGATATTGTTGACCTCCTTTTGGCCAAAACCCAAAGCAACTGGCGGCGTAAAAACTACCTCGACAAAATTTTTACGCCCGAAGAACAACTACTCATCTCCACAGCAAGTGATCCCGATGCGATGGTATGGCTGTTATGGAGTATGAAAGAATCTGCCTATAAAATATATAACCGCGAAACAGGTATACGGAGCTTTGCGCCTAAAAGTTTAAAATGCACTGTCCATCCTAACCACTATGGTGAAATAAATATTGACGGCTATACCTATTTTACTAAAAGTAATGTGCAAACTGCATTTGTTCATACCATTGCCTCGCCCAGTTATAACCAATTGAAAGAAATTAAGATTGCCGTTTACGAAGCACCAAATCACCTTTTCGATTATAAAAATACCAAACCTGGCTGTGTAAGCCATCATGGGAGGTATCTGGCTTTGGTGTATTAGATATTGCGTTGACAACTTTAATGCCCACATTGCTAGTAAAGTTGTCAACGCTTTTCATAAAAGCAAATCATCCGCTAAATCTTCCTAAATCTGCTATGCCAGATAGCAGGGAGCAGATGGCGTTGCGGCTATTGCAGGGTTCGATAGCTTGTCTTTTAACCCTTTCCCTTTCAGGGGAAAGGTGCCGACAGGCGGATTGGGGTTAATCCGCTCGCTGTACTGCTGCCAACCAGGGCAATAAAAACGGGTATGCAATACCGGTTGCCCGGCATTGCTAACATCTACCAGTTTTAATACGAGGAGCGTTTCATTATTAAATTTCTTATTTCAAGAGTGCTTAATCTTGTTTGATATAAAAAACCAAAATCTTATTTTGTAAACCTACCACTTCAGTAATAGCTATAACTGTTTACATTATTTAACGGTGGCAATTTTGGATTTAATTTACTGCGCTACAAAAACGATACACCAAATGGCTATTTGTAAGTACATACTATCTCTTTTGGCTTATTTTAACCTATAAACCTAAATCCGATCGCTGTATGTTTTAGGCCGATCGCTTTGCAACAGCGCATTTAATCTTTGCTTGGGTTTGCAATAAAGTACACAAAAAAGCACTGTCGGATTTAAAACGAAGTGAAGTTTAAAACCAACAGTGCTGCAGATTAAAACAGGCTACAATTATACCAGTCCGCCTGCTGGTTTAACAGTTCGTTTGGCCAATAAATCAGATGAGTATTTACGTGCCTGGTTAATGATATCTAAAATACCATTATAGTAGGCATTGTCGGTTGCATTGGCCAGCGCCAGTACGTAATCGCTAAAGGTTATATAAATTGCATTCATATCGTCGCGGATGTTTTTTGCACTGTAAACAACGGTTGCCGCTAAAGCAGAACTTCTTTGGCTAAAGGTGGCATTAAATACCTCGTTTGCTTTTTTTAACCGCTCTATGTATTTGCCTAAGCCCAGCAATTTTGCATGTGCAGCATACTTTTCATTATCGAAATTGCTCAGCAACTTAACAATGGCATTGCTTTCGGCTTCGTAATTAAGCTTTGGTAAATCTTTAAAAGTGCGGAACAAAATGGCTAAAGAGTCAAAGGCATCTGCCTCAGCTTTCTCATCAGATAGTTCGAAAACGCTGATCTGTCGTTTCAGTATGGCAAAAGCTTCATCACGGTTTTCATCCAGGTCTGATAAAATCTTGGTTTCTTCCTGTTTTTTGATCTGTAAAATAGCCAGATCGAATGTTGCAACGGCTGATTTTAATTTTTCGATATAGGCCTGTATATGAGGGTCGGCCTTTAAATCGGTTTTGGCAACACCAAGATCTTCGATGTTGCGTTTTACAAACTGCCCCATTTCTAAATGCGATAATCTGTGTACGGATAATTTACGTAAGCTTTTCATGATAGACGATTTTATTAAAAAAAAATTGACACTAACTTAACAGGTAATTAAATACCTCAAACGTTAAATGTAAAATATTTATTACAAAAAATGAAAAATAATTATATTTTATTGTAAGTTTTATAATGCATATAACACAGCCATTAAGCATACGCTATTGAAGGATATATTTTATTGCAAGGTAGTTGCGCGCATTATGATATCATGAGTTTGTTGTAATTTCAGGCTAACCATTTACACTGTTTTTGGGCTCCCGCAACACTCAGGCTGACCATTTACACTGTTTTTGGGCTCCCGCAACACTCAGGCTGACCATCTACACTGTTTTTGGGCTCCCGCAACACTCAGGCTGACCATTTACACTGTTTTTGGGCTCCCGCAACACTCAGGCTGACCATCTACACTGTTTTTGGGCTCCCGCAACACTCAGGCTGACTAGAAAACCAAAAACTTATATTTTAAACCCCTAATTAAATACCATTCACGGATTATGAAATCTATCAGTTGCTTTCCTCTTCTCCTTTTTGTTAACCAGCGTTAAAGTACAAAACTGTAACTTTGACGGTAATTTCAAATATCATATTGAAAGGATTGTCAAAAACAGATGTACACGTACCGAACAATACCAACCAATAATTACAAGAAGCTATAAAACAATTACTTGTGAAGAATAAATATAAAATAATCATTTACCATATTCTTTTTTGGGTGGCATACGTGCTGCTAGGCAATTTTTTAGAATATGTGAATAATCCCGCCAAATACGTTTTCGGCATTTTGGATGTATTTTTTACGCAGTTCCCTAATATTTGCACGGTTTACTTATGTATCCTGGTTTGTAATAGATATGGCAATCCATTAAAACCATTCTTTCTGATATTGGGAATAACCTTAGCGTTTATATTTTCTTTTGGCAATTGGACGATGACAAGTTATTACATTAGGCCGCTTATAGTTTCAAATGGTCCTCCTCTACCGCCATTTAACCTGATACATTTTGGTGCGCCTGTTTTATGGGTATTTATTCGTTATTCTATTTTAGGCTTTGGGTACTATTTTGCTTCGGAAGGAATTAAAAATCAAAAAAAACTCCGCCTTATCGAAAAGGAAAAACATGAAGCGGAATATGCTTTTCTCCGCGCTCAGATCAACCCGCATTTTTTAAACAATACACTCAATTTCTTTTTCGCAAAATCTTTGCCCCTTTCGCCCCAACTGGCCGATGGCATCATGACCCTGAGCGAAATTATGCGCTACTCTTTAGAAAATGATAAAGACGACCATAAAACCTTAATTGATGATGAGATTACCCACATTAACAATGTAATTAAAATAAACCAACTGCGTTTTAACCATAAACTGCAGATTGATTTTAAGGTGGAGGGCAACACTCAAAATGTGCGCATAATCCCTTTAATCTTAATTACCGTGGTAGAAAATATACTCAAGCATGGCAACTGTACCGATAAAGATTATCCGGTTAAAGTTTTCTTAAACATTAACGAAGCAGATGGCTATGTGTACCTAAATACTTATAACCTAAAGAAAAAGGGGCCAAAAGAACTTTCGAGCGGCATCGGTTTAGATAACATCAAAAAAAGGCTGGCACACCATTATCAAAAAAACTTTATCATAACCATTACCGAAAGTGAAAACGATTATCTGTTAGATCTCAGTATCCCACTGAGTACGGTAAGCAGTGAAGAAAAAGCGGCAGCTAAAATAAATCTTTTAGAACAGCTACATTTACAAACGATAAAGCCTAAACCATTTGCCTCATGATAAATTGCATTGTAGTTGATGATGAAGAACATGCTATTGAAGTAATACAGCATTACCTAAAATCGGTTGATACCATCCATATTGTTGATACTTTTACCAACCCCCTGGCTGCGCATAGTTTTTTAATGCAGCACAAAATCGATCTGGTTTTTTTAGATATCCACATGCCCGATATTTCGGGTTTAGAGTTTATCCAAAGCATTAACAACAAAGACATCAGCTTTATTTTAACCACAGCTTATAAACAATTCGCTCACGACGGCTTCGACCTGGAGGTAGTAGATTACCTGGTTAAACCCATTCCCTTACCCCGCTTTTTACAGGCCATAACCAAGGCACAAAAAATAATTGAGGCTAAAAACCCTGTGCCTGTCAATATACAGCACGAAGCTGATTATTTTATGGTTAAAACCGAGGCGAAAGGGAAAATGCTAAAAATTAATATTGCCGAAATTGATTTTGTTGAGGGCATGAAAAACTACGTCGCTTTCCACCATAACGGCATCAGAACACTTGCATTATTATCGATGAAAGATGTGGAAGACCGCTTACCCAAAAGCCATTTTATCAGGGTACAGAAATCGTTTATTATAGCAACCAATAAAATTATCTCTATTGATGGAAACCGGATTGTGCTGAAAGGCATTTCGGCAGAAATATTGATCGGCGAAACCTATAGGAAAGAGTTTCTGGATAGGATGAAACAGAAGCTCATATCCTGAGCATGGTGCGAAGAGCAGAGCGTTAGGCGTTAGGCGTTAGGCGTTAGGCGAAAATACGGCTAATTTAAATATGGGGGTCGTTTTTAACCACAAAGTTCACAGAGAAGACTTGCTTAAAAGCGGGATTGGACCAAACCCAAGCAATACAGACCTTGCGCTCCAAAAAAAACAATCTATTTTTTTCACCACCTGAGGCACCTGAGCACACCTAAGCTAAGCACCACACCTTATTTACCACTGCCCGTTCTACCTAGCCCCGATTGAACGGAAAGCCCGCATCCCGATTCTTCATCGGGAGAGGACTTGCAGTGAAAGCGGGACCGGAGCAAAGCCAAGCACCACAGGCCTTGCGCTCCAAAAAAACAATCTATTTTTTTCATCCCCTTAGGCACCTCAGCACACCTAAGAAACTTTGCAAAACCACTGCTCTTTGTTTCCCTCGCTTCAAGGAGAGGGATTGCACAATATTTGTCAATACAGGGTGAGGTTTTTCACCACCTGAGACACCTTAGTACACCTGAGTTTTAGGCATTCCCCCCTATTTTACATTGCTCTCTAAATATCAACCATATTTTAACCACTATTGCTTAAAAATTATCCATTCATCAGGTTCCAAATTCATACACCAGGCACCAAACCTCCATTTTTCCCATGTTCCTTTTGCTATGCCATCATATATCTCCCATTTTACACTTCATCCCACACAAACGTTTGCCCTATTTTCTTTACAGAATAATAGAATTGCCTACCTCAAAAAGCATTATCTTTGCCCAAATCATAAAAAATAAAATATGCTTAAAGGATTTTTTAACGTACCCATTCCGGTAAACGAACCTATATTAAATTATGGCCCAGGCAGCAAAGAACGTGCGCTTTTAAAAGAAGCACTTGCAGAGGCCCGCGCTCACCAGCAAGACATTCCGATGTACATTGGTGGCAAACAAGTTCATACTGCAAAAAAAGGTAAAGTTGTTCCACCTCACGATCACCAACATATTTTAGCCCAATTCAGCATTGGCGATAAAACCCACATTACACAAGCAATTGATGCGGCATTAGCAGCAAAACAAGATTGGGAAAACCTAACTTGGGAACACCGTGCGGCAATTTTCTTAAAAGCTGCCGATTTAATTGCCGGTAAATACCGTTATAAATTAAATGCTGCGACAATGTTAGGTCAAAGCAAAAATGCCTACCAGGCCGAAATTGATGCCGCTTGCGAGCTGATCGATTTCTTGCGTTTTAACGTAAGTTACATGGTAGATATTTACAAGCAACAACCACCTGTTTCGCCCCGCGGAAGCTGGAACCGTGTGGAGCAACGCCCTTTAGAAGGTTTTGTTTTCGCACTTACCCCTTTCAACTTTACGGCAATTGCCGCTAATTTACCAGCATCGGCCGCCATGATGGGCAATGTTGTGGTTTGGAAGCCCGCCGATACACAAGTGTATGCAGCAAACCTTTTAATGGAAATTTTCCGCGAAGCAGGTTTACCTGATGGTGTAATTAATTTGGTATATGCCGATGGACCGGAAACTGGTGAGGTAATTTTTAACCACCCTGATTTTGCAGGTATCCACTTTACAGGATCTACCAAGGTTTTTCAGGAAATCTGGAAAACAATTGGCACAAATATCCACAAATACAGATCATACCCACGCATTGTTGGCGAAACCGGAGGTAAAGATTTTATCCTGGTACACCCATCTGCACAAACAAAAGTAGCCAGTACAGCTATTGTTCGCGGTGCTTTCGAATACCAGGGACAAAAATGTTCTGCAGCAAGCCGTGTGTACATTGCAGAAAGCCTTTGGCCAGAAATTAAAGAACAGATGTTAGCCGATCTTGCTACTTTTAAAATGGGCGGAACAGAAGATTTCGGCAACTTTATTAACGCCGTTATTGATGAGCGTTCGTTCGATAAACTGGCTAAATATATCGATCAGGCTAAAAAAGATAAAGGTGTAGAAATTATTGCTGGTGGCAACTATGATAAAACAAAAGGTTATTTTATTGAGCCAACTGTTTTAGTGGTTGATGACCCAAAGTACACCACCATGAGCGAAGAATTATTCGGTCCGGTTTTAACCGTTTACGTTTATGCCGACAAAGACTTCGATGAGGTTTTAACATTGGTTGATACCACTTCTCCTTACGCCTTAACCGGTGCTTTAATTGCTCAGGACAGGTATGCGATTGATAAGGCAAGCCACGCTTTGCGCAATTCGGCCGGTAACTTCTACATTAACGATAAATGTACTGGCGCCGTTGTTGGTCAGCAGCCATTTGGTGGTGCACGGGGCTCTGGTACAAACGATAAGGCTGGCTCGATGATCAATTTATTACGTTGGGTTTCTCCACGTACCATTAAAGAGGTTTTCGAATCGCCAACTGATTACCGTTACCCATTTTTAGCAGAAGATTAATTATCGATACATGAGGCCAGGCACATTGCCTGGCCTTTTTTTATGTCTTAAATTATCGAAAACTTCTCTTTCTATCCTTTCCCTTTAAGGGGAAAGGTGCCGACAGGCGGATTGGGGTTTAACGCACCTTGCAGGTATCGATCACTTCTCTTTTAACCCTTTCCCTTTAAGGGGAAAGGTGCCGATAGGCGGATTGGGGTTAATACGGCCGTCATTCCCGTGCAGGCCGGAACCTTAATGCGATTGCTGTATTCTGCATTATTTTGCCCCTTTCACAGGCTTTCCTCGGCTGGCCGCCGAAGGGCTTTTACTTTTTCCTTGATGAAAAAGTAACAAAAAATCAAGGCTTGCATCCTTTCTTGTAAAAACGGCAACGA
>Ga0308165_1000996_pt1 | contig 43344 bp, 42 predicted proteins | sample PhyWR2_FD_201032 | JGI IMG/M metagenome (GOLD analysis project Ga0308165, IMG submission 201032) | Phyllosphere microbial communities from UC Gill Tract Community Farm, Albany, California, United States - DLSLW.R2 | ecosystem: Host-associated > Plants > Phyllosphere > Unclassified | place: USA...
CAGGATTACACCTGACTTAACACAAACAGATTTTTTCTATGAAAATAGGCCTCGACATAATGGGCGGAGACTATGCTCCCAAAGCAATTGTTTTGGGAGCAATAGCTGCTCATCAATCGCTTAACGCCGGAGAGCATTTAGTTCTTATTGGCGATACCGAACAGATTAAACCCATTCTTGCAGAAGAAGGCTTTAATCCAGATCATTTTGAATACGTTCATACTGATGAAGTAATTGGTATGGGCGAACATCCCACCAAAGCAATCGTTCAGAAACCGAATTCGAGCATAGCAGTTGGCTTTAACCTTTTAAAAGAAGGTAAACTCGATTCTTTTGCAAGTGCCGGTAACTCTGGAGCCATGCTGGTTGGCGCAGTTTTTAGCGTTAAAACCATTCCGGGCATTATCCGCCCTTGTTTATGTACAATTCTTCCAAAAATTAAAGGCGGCACAGGCTTACTGTTAGATGTAGGAGCAAATGCCGATTGTAAACCTGATATTTTATTGCAGTTTGGCGTACTGGGCAGTTTATATGCAGAAAATCTTTTGCAGATCGAGCAGCCTAAAGTAGCTTTGATGAATATCGGCGAAGAAGATGAGAAAGGAAACATGCTCAGCATGGCTACTTTCCCTTTGATGAAAGATACCAACCTGTTCAACTTTGTTGGCAATGTAGAAGGAAGAGATCTGTTTAACGACAAGGCCGATGTAATCGTTTGCGATGGCTTTACCGGAAACGTAATGTTAAAATTAGCTGAATCATTTTATGTGCTTACCATCAAAAAAGGACTTAAAGATGAATTCTTCGACCGTTTTAACTACGAACAGTACGGTGGAAGCCCAGTTTTAGGTGTTAACGCTCCCGTAGTTATCGGACATGGAATTTCCAGTCCGTTAGCGGTTAAAAATATGGTTCTCCAATCAAGAGAAATGATTACTACCGGTTTGGTAGAAAAAATTAGAATTGCATTTAAATAATTTATTAAAATTCTTAAAATGAGTAAAATTCACGCTGCTATTACAGCAGTAAATGGTTACGTTCCCGACTATGTGTTAACAAACGCAGAGTTAGAAACCATGGTTGATACTTCGGATGAATGGATTACAAGCAGAACGGGAATTAAAGAACGTAGAATTTTAAAGGGAGAAGGTTTAGGTACTTCCGATATGGCTGTTCATGCTGTAAATGGTTTACTTAAAAAGAGGGGAATTGATGCAAAGGAAATTGAACTGATTATCTTTTGCACCACTACTCCTGATTTTACCTTCCCTGCAACTGCAAACGTTCTGGCTGATAAAGTTGGGGCTACCAATGCATGGGGCTACGATTTACAGGCAGCATGTTCGGGCTTTATCTTCGGTCTTTCTACAGGAGCATCGTTCATTGAGTCAGGAAGGCATAAAAAAGTATTGGTAGTTGGTGGCGATAAAATGTCGTCGATTATCAATTACGAAGACCGTACAACCTGTATCATTTTTGGTGATGGCTGTGGCTGTGCTTTATTGGAGCCGAACGAAGAAGGTTTCGGAATTCAAGATTCCATATTGAGGACAGACGGTTCGGGAAGAGATTTCTTAGGCATGAAAGCAGGTGGATCGGTATTGCCGGCAACGCACGAAACAATTGATGCCAGATTACACTTTGCACATCAGGAAGGCCCTACAGTGTTTAAATTTGCAGTTACCAATATGGCCGATGTTGCAGCCGAAATTATGGAACGCAACAGCTTAACTGCTGATGATGTTGCATGGTTAGTGCCGCATCAGGCCAATAAACGCATTATCGATGCTACAGCAAACCGCATGGGTGTTAGTACCGATAAAGTAATGATTAATATCGAACGTTACGGTAATACAACTAACGGAACCATTCCATTATGTTTATGGGAGTGGGAAAGCCAATTGAAAAAAGGCGACAACATCGTTCTGGCTGCATTTGGCGGTGGCTTTACCTGGGGTTCGGTTTACCTTAAATGGGCTTACGACTCGGAGTAATTGAGTTTGGAGCTTGGAGTTAAGAGTTAATTTATTGCATAATAAAACACTATCACTATTAACTATCCGCCATTAAACCATCAACCTTAAACGGTTGCAAAGAAAAATAAAACAAAAAAAGTATAACTTAGTTAATTCATTTATACACTTTTTTTCACATAACAAGGATTAAAAAATGGATATCAAACAAATACAGGAACTGATTAAATTTGTTTCTCGTTCTGGAGTAAATGAAGTTGCTATTGAGCAAGAAAACTTCAAAATCACGATCAAAACAAACCAGGCACCAACAGTTGTGCATGCTACCGTACCACAAGCACCGCTTGTACAGGCTGCTGCCCCTGTTGCCACAGCTCCTACTGCTCCAGTTGCAGCAACACCGGTTGTACCAGCTGCTGAAGACACGTCGAAATACTTAACCATTAAATCTCCTATGATCGGTACTTTCTACCGCTCAGCCAGTCCGGATAAACCAATGTTTGTAAATGTTGGCGACGAAGTTGGCACAGGTAAAGTAGTTTGTATTATTGAGGCAATGAAACTTTTCAATGAAATTGAAAGTGAAGTTTCTGGCCGTATCGTGAAAATATTGGTTGATAATGCATCGCCAGTAGAATACGATCAACCGTTATTTTTAGTAGAACCTATTTAGAAATTGACGTCACCCTGAATTTATTTCAGGGTCTTCTTTTTAAATTGATGCTGAAATAAATTCAGCATGACGATTATTTTAAAACAGAGACGAAACGTAAAAAATTATGTTTAAAAAAATACTAATTGCCAACAGGGGCGAAATCGCTTTGCGTATTATCCGTACCTGTAAGGAAATGGGCATCAAAACGGTTGCTGTTTATTCTACCGCAGATCGCGAGAGTTTACACGTACGTTTTGCTGATGAGGCTGTTTGTATTGGCCCCCCACCTAGTAAAGATTCTTATTTAAATATTCCAAATATTATCTCGGCCGCAGAATTGACTAACGCCGATGCCATCCATCCGGGTTATGGTTTTTTATCAGAAAACGCTAAGTTTTCGAATATCTGCCGTGAATATAACATCAAATTTATTGGTGCTACCCCTGAGCAGATCAATGGCATGGGCGACAAAGCTTCTGCAAAAGAAACCATGAAAATTGCGGGTGTTCCAACTATCCCAGGTTCTGAAGGATTACTTACCAGTGTTAAAGAGGGTATTGCAATTGCCAACGAAATGGGTTATCCTGTTATACTCAAAGCAACTGCCGGTGGTGGTGGCCGTGGTATGCGTGTGGTTTGGAAAGACGAAGATTTCGAAAACGCATGGGACAGTGCCCGTCAGGAATCTGGCGCTGCATTTGGTAACGATGGTTTATATTTAGAGAAATATATCGAAGATCCGCGCCATATTGAAATCCAGATTATCGGTGATCAGTTTGGTAAAGCTTGTCACTTATCAGAACGCGATTGCTCTATTCAACGCCGTCACCAAAAACTGGTAGAAGAATCTCCTTCACCGTTTATGACTGACGAACTCCGTGTAAGAATGGGCGAAGCTGCTATTAAAGGTGCTATGGCCGTAAATTACGAAGGTGCTGGCACAATCGAATTCTTGGTCGACAAACACCGCAACTTCTATTTCATGGAAATGAATACCCGTATCCAGGTAGAACATCCGGTTACAGAAGAGGTAATCAATTTCGATTTAATCAAAGAACAGATTAAAGTTGCAGCTGGTATTCCAATTTCAGGCAAAAATTATACTCCAGAAATGCATGCAATTGAGTGCCGTATCAATGCTGAAGATCCGGCAAATAATTTCCGCCCATCACCGGGTAAAATCACCAATTTCCACTCTCCGGGTGGTCATGGTGTTCGCGTTGATACACACGTTTATGCAGGATATTCGATTCCTTCTAACTACGATTCGATGATCGCTAAGTTGATCTGCGTAGCACAAACACGTGAAGAGGCCATCTGTACCATGGAGCGTGCCTTGAGCGAATTTGTAATCGAAGGGATTAAAACGACTATTCCTTTTCATTTACAGCTAATGAAAGATCCGAACTTCAGGGCAGGAAATTTCACAACAAAATTCATGGAAACGTTTGAATTTTCAGAATAATATAAACTATTTCTATATTTAACACGTAAATACCATTCTATTCAAATAGAATGGTATTTTTGTTTTCAACATGAGCGACACTAAAAAAAATTTACTTACAAAAGCTATCGGGCAAAAGAGCACCACTTTAGAGGCAGAAATGTCTTTTTTCGATCACCTGGATGTTCTCCGTAAACACTTAATCAGAGCCGTAATTGCCATTGCCGTTTTTACGGGTATCGCTTTTTACTTCAATGAAGAGATCCTTGACAAAATAATCTTCGGCCCTAAAAAACCCGATTTCTGGACTTACCGCATGATGTGTAAGCTGGTTGAACATTTCCCGTCCCTGGGCAAGGATATGTGTATCACCAAAATTAATGGCGAAATCATCAATACAGAAATGGCCGGCCAGTTTAACCTGCAGTTAAACGTTTGTGTAATGTGTGGCATTGTGGTTGGTTTCCCTTATTTATTGTGGGAAATCTGGCGTTTCATTAAGCCTGCACTGCACGAGAACGAACGTAAATCGGCCAGTGGTTTTGTATTTTTTGCCTCTGTTCTTTTTATCATCGGTATCTTTTTTGGCTATTTTGTAGTATGTCCGTTATCGGTTAACTTTTTAACTGGCTATACCGTAAGTGCCGAAATTAAAAACACATTCACTGTAGATTCATACTTATCATCTGTTGCTACCTTAACTTTAGGTACAGGAATCATCTTTGAACTCCCGGTTATCATTTTTATCCTCTCAAAATTAGGATTAATGACACCCAAATTAATGAGATCAAGCAGAAGGTATGCAGCAGTAATTATCCTCATCATTGCAGCTATCGTTACGCCAACACCAGATATTATGACGATGTTAATTGTGGCTACTCCATTATTCTTACTTTATGAATTGAGTATTTTTGTGTCGGCTTACATCGAAAAAAAGAAGAAAAAAGCTGAGGCCGCTTTCTACGCTAACTAACAAAAACATTACGAATAGATTTTATAATTCTCTATAAATTTGACCATGTCTGATACAAAGATAAAAATTGCTATTGGAGCGGATCACGCTGGATTTGAGTACAAGGAAATATTAAAAGATTTTTTACAAGGTTACGAAGTAAAAGATTTTGGAACTTATTCTGAAAATTCTGTTGATTATCCGGATTTTGCACACCCTGTTGCTTCAGCGGTAGAGAATGGAGAATTTACCTATGGTATTTTGCTGTGCGGATCGGCAAACGGAGTAGCCATCACAGCCAACAAACATCAGCACATCAGGGCTGGTTTATGTTGGGAAAATGAAGTGGCAAGTTTGGTACGCAAACACAATAATGCCAACGTTTTGTGTATCCCTGCAAGATTTGTTTCAGAAGAACTGGCAAAAGAAATTACAACGACTTTTTTAACCACTGCATTTGAAGGCGGCCGCCATCAGAACCGGGTCGAAAAAATTTCGTGCTAACAAGAAACTCAACTAACTATTATCATAATGAACAAAAAAATTTTAACCATTGGCTTGGCATCGCTTGTATCTGCAAGTTGCTTTGGCCAGATTAAGCCCCTTACGCCAAATAAGGACGCAATAAAATTCAGCAAAGCCATTAATCCAGAAAATGCTTATAAACATCTTTCTGTTTTGGCATCTGATGAATATGAAGGTCGCGAAACAGGAACAAAGGGTGCCTGGATGGCCGCAGATTATATCCGCGATTATTTTAAGTCGTTAGGATTAAAAGCACCTGTAAACGGCAGTTATTTCCAAAAAATCGACCTGGTTAACGTTACACTAAAAGAAAGCCAGGTAACGGTAAATGGCCAGCCTAAAGAATACCAAAAAGACTACCTGATATCGCCAAGCTTAATCAGTGATAAAGGCTTTACTTTTTCTGCCAACGAACTTGTTTTTGTGGGTTACGGAATAAAAAAAGATAGCTACAATGATTTTGCAGGTACTGATATCAAGGGAAAAGTGGTGATTATGTTTAATGGTGGAGATCCAACATTAAAACCAGGTACCAGAATTGACAGGGCTGCTTATCGGGCTACACTGGAGGCAAGAGCAAAATATTTTGCAGAAAATAATGTTAAAGCGATTATTTTGATCGACCCGGCAGTAGATAGAATAACAGAAAGTACCAAGCAGACCCTTAAAAATGGAAGGGTAATGGTTAAAACCAACGCGGCTATTGAAGCTCAAAAACAAAATGAGATTCCACGTATCTCCATTTCAGTAGCTTTAGCAAATGAGCTTTTCAAAGCAGCAAATACTACGGTTGCAGATCTTCAGAAAAAGATTGTAGACAGCCAGGCACCGGCTTCGCAGGTATTAAATACTCCTTTCTCAGCTAGTGCATCCAAAACAGAAGCTCCAGTTAGATGTGAAAATGTACTGGGTTATTTAGAAGGTTCGGATCCTGTACTGAAAAAAGAAGTACTGATTCTTACGGGTCACTATGATCATATCGGTTTAGAAACAGATCCTAATGCAAAAGATAAAGTAAATAACGGGGCTGATGATGATGGATCTGGAACCACTGGAGTTTTATTAATGGCAAAAGCTTTTACCGATGCCAAGAAAGCTGGAAAAGGTTCTAAACGCAGCATCCTTTTTATGACAGTGGTTGGTGAAGAAAAAGGCTTATGGGGTTCTGAATGGTACTCTGAACATCCTGTTTTTCCTGTGGAAAATACCATTGCCGATTTAAATACGGATATGATTGGCCGCACGGGTGAAGAATATTTAGGTAAACCAGACTCTGCAAATTACATCTACTCGGTAGGTTCAAAAATGTTGAGCAGTGATTTAGCGAATATCAGCGAACAGGTTAACGCAACTTATACCAAAATGAAATTGGATTATAAATATGATGATCCAAAAGATCCTGAGCAGATTTATTACCGCTCAGATCATTACAACTTCGCAAAACTGGGTATTCCAATTATTTTCTATTACGATGGTATGTTGCAGCAAGACTACCATAAACCAGGAGATGAAGTAAGCAAAATCAACTTCCCACTTCTGGCTAAAAGAGCAAAATTAACCTACTTTACCGCATGGGAATTGGCCAATAGAGCTAAACGCCCGGCAGTAGACATGGACGGAAAAGGAAATCCAAAAAAATAATCATTCAAAATACTTAGTCCCGATCTTTACATCGGGACTTTTTTGTGCCTACAGATTTATCAGCACTTTATATTTTAGAATTAAAATGTTATTTTTGATAAAAGCGAGAGTATGAATCAGTTGCAGATTTTAGAAAAAATTAAGATGATTCCGGTTGCCTACCAGCAAGAGGTTGAAGACTTTATTGATTTTATTTTACAAAAAAAAGTTAACAATAAAGAGCATCAAAAAAAGAGAACACTCGGATTGCTTAAAGGAAAGATGAAGATGAGTGACGATTTTAATGCACCATTGAACGATTTCAAAGATTACATGTGAAAAAACTCTTGCTTGACACTCACGTTCTACTTTGGATGCAGGATGATAATACTGCACTATCCAAAGCGGCAAGAAAAACTTTAGAGGATTCATCTACCCAACTTTACCTTAGCGTAGTGAGCCTGTGGGAGATTACGATAAAACAATCTCTCGGAAAGTTACAATTGGAATACTCATTAGATGAACTTATAGACTCTTGTACTACCAGTGATATTACAATACTACCAATTGATTACGGAACATTAAAAACGCTTAAAGCTTTGCCATTTATACATCGTGATCCATTTGACAGGCTTATTATTGCAACAAGTATTGAACTAGATTTAGACCTTATTTCGAGTGATGAGATAGCGAAGAAATATACGACTCGAATAATCTGGTAGACATCGATAGTAAAAACAGTAATTTCTTTGTTTTAATTTCTAAAAATAAACTCGTCATCGTTTCCTATCTTTGATTTTTAGCGGAGTAGTTAAAAACTAAAAGCAATTATTCTTCGTTACCCCTATAACAAAAAGCCATTAATGAAAACTGCCGAAGAATTTTTAGAGAAGTCTGATGAGAAAGCTTTCGATTTACCACATCGTAAAACCATAAATTACAATATTGGAAAATACAATGTAGCTGTTGAACGCGGCTTATCGAAATTCGAAAATTTAGAAGCTTCAAAAAAAAAGGCGCACGTAATTAAATGGCGTGTGATGGAGAACCTTGATAAATTCTTACCAGAGTTTGAGTCGAATTTTCAGCGCCGTGGCGGCAAGGTAATCTGGGCTAACGATACCGAAGAAGCGCAACGGGAAATACTCAACATCATTAAAAGGAATAATGGTAAAACAGTCATCAAATCGAAATCGATGACGACTGAAGAAATCCACCTGAACGATTTCCTGGAAAAGAATAATATTGAATCGCTAGAAAGCGATCTTGGCGAATACATCGTGCAGTTGCTTGGTCAGGCACCTTACCACATTGTTACCCCGGCCATGCATTTAAGTGCAACTGATATTGCGCAATTATTTCATGATAAATTTGGTACCCCCATTGATGCCACTCCCCCACAACTGGTACAAAAAGCAAGGGAACTGCTCAGAGAAAAATATTTGAATGCTGATATTGGTATTAGCGGTGGTAATTTCCTGATTGCCGATACCGGCAGTATAGCCATCACCGAAAATGAAGGCAATGCACGTTTAAGTACTACTTTTCCTAAAATTCATATTGCTATTGTAGGCATAGAAAAGATAATTCCTTCTATGTCCGATCTGGATCTGTTCTGGCCTTTATTGGCATCACATGGTACCGGCCAGAATTTAACTGTATACAATAGCATTCTAAGCGGTCCGCGCCAGCCAAACGAAACTGATGGACCAGAAGAAATGTATGTAATCCTGTTGGATAACGGCCGTACCAATTTACTGGCTCAAAAAGACCAGCGACAGGGCTTATATTGCATCCGTTGTGGTGCTTGCTTAAATGCCTGCCCCGTATATAAAAATATTGGCGGCCACACTTACAATACCACCTATAGCGGGCCTATTGGTTCTGTAATTACGCCACATTTAAAGGGAATGGAAGAGTTTAAACACTTAAGTTATGCTTCCAGCCTTTGTGGAAAATGTTCGGAGGTATGCCCTGTAAAAATCGATATCCATAAAATGCTACTGCTAAACCGCAGAGATGCAGCTACAGCACACGAAAATGGCAAAAAAGAGGAAATAGGCTGGAGCATGTTCAGCAAAATGATGCAAAAACGCAAATGGATGGATTTTTTCGGCGGAAGGTTTAAAAACCTTATGCTCAAAACCTTTTTTAAAAAGAGCTGGGGAAAATACCGCGAAATGCCACAGGTTGCCGATAAATCTTTTGCCAAACAGTGGGAAGAATTGAAGAAAGGTAAAGAGTCTTAAGTCCAGAGTCTTTAGTCTTTAGTCTTTAGTCTTTAGTCTTTAAATAGATCTTGAGCTGAAATATAGTTTAATCAGCCTTTATATTTTTGTATATTTGATATAGAGACTAAAAGTATATAAATATGGATACGGTTTTGTTAGAAATCACAAATGAAAAGGCTTATAAACTCATACAGGATTTAGAAGCTTTAGATATTGTTAAAATTTTAGAAAAAAATACAAAGCCGAAAGAAAGCTTATCAAAAAGATTTGCTGGTTCTTTAAATCTTACCGATCAACAATATGAGGAATTCCAGCAACATGTTATAGATAGCAGGAACGAATGGGAACGGAATATCTAATTGACACCAACGTTATTATTGGCTACTTAGATGGCAAAATTGAGAATAATGGAATGGTCTTTATGCATCCCATCATTGATAATATTCCGAATATATCAGTAATAAACAAAATTGAAATTTTAAGGTTTAATCAGACTGACAATGATTATAAAACATTACTCGATTTTGTAAAATCAAGTAATGTTTTTAGTTTGACCGAAGACATTGTTGAAAGAACAATTTCAATCTGTAGGATAAATAAAATTAAACTTCCTGACGCTATAATTGCAGCCACAGCAATAACCAACAATCTTACCTTAATCACAAGAAATACTGCTGATTTCAAAAAAATTGCAAATCTCGAAATCCTCAATCCTTGGGATATTTCTTAAAGCCTCAATCAAAACCACATATGCATTTCAATCGGGGAAATAAAGATGACAAATTCTTACTGAATTTATATCAAAAATTGCTTTATCCTCGAATGGTTGAGGAAAAAATGCTCAAACTTTTACGTCAGGGCAGAATTGGTAAATGGTTTTCTGGCATTGGCCAGGAAGCAATTGCAGTTGGCAGTACATTGGCTATGCATAGCGATGAATATATTTTACCCATGCACCGTAACCTGGGTGTATTCACCTCGCGCAATATTCCTTTAAAAAAATTAATGGCCCAATGGCAGGGCAAAATAACCGGTTTTACCAAAGGCCGCGACCGATCTTTCCATTTCGGCACGCAAGACTATAAAATTATTGGGATGATATCCCATTTAGGCCCACAAATGGCTTTAGCCGATGGCATTGCGTTGGCCGACGTTTTGGCCAATAAACAACATGCCACCTTGGTTTATACTGGCGAAGGTGCCACCAGTGAGGGCGATTTTCATGAAGCGGTAAACGTTGCTGCAGTTTGGAACCTACCGGTAATTTTTCTGATCGAAAATAATGGCTACGGCCTGTCTACCCCAAAATCGGAACAGTTTAGGTGTAAAAACCTGGTTGATAAAGCGATTGGATATGGTATAGAGGGCAGGCAGATTGACGGAAATAACATTCTTGAAGTGTACGACACCATTAATCAGCTCGCAATGGAAATCCGCAAAGATCCCAGACCTGTTTTATTGGAATGTTTAACATTCAGGATGCGCGGACATGAAGAAGCATCGGGGACTAAATATGTTCCACAAGAACTGTTTGATGAATGGGAAAAGAAAGATCCTTTGCACAATTATGAAGCTTACTTAATTGAACAGGGCATTTTAACGTCTGATAGTGTTATCGACATCAAAATCCAGATTAAGAGAGATATTGAATTAGAAGTGGAAGAAGCTTTTAACGAAGCTGAACCAGAGGCAAATGCCGATCAGGAAGAAACAGACATGTATTACCCCTATCAGCAAAACGTTATCCATCCTAATCAATCTACTACCGAAAAAAGATATTTAGATGCCATAACCGATGGTTTGGACCAGGCCATGCAAAAATACCCTAACCTGGTATTAATGGGACAGGATATCGCCGATTATGGCGGAGCTTTTAAAATTACAGATGGTTTTACCGCGAAATATGGCAACGGGAGAGTTCGCAATACACCTATCTGCGAATCGGCCATTGTAGGCACTGGCTTAGGCTTATCTATTAATGGCTATAAAGCTCTTGTAGAAATGCAGTTTGCCGATTTTGTAACCGTCGGCTTTAACCAGATTGTAAATAATCTGGCCAAAACGCATTACCGTTGGGGTGAAAAAGCAGATGTTGTAGTACGCATGCCGACTGGAGCGGGAACAGGGGCAGGTCCATTTCATTCTCAAAGCAATGAAGCCTGGTTTACCAAAACGCCTGGTTTGAAAATTGTTTATCCAGCCTTTCCTGAAGATGCCAAAGGTTTACTATTGGCTGCCATCGAAGATCCAAATCCGGTACTCTATTTCGAACATAAATACCTTTACAGGAGTTTAACATCAGCTGTTCCAGATGGCTATTACACCACCGAAATTGGCAAAGCAGTTAGGTTAACTAATGGCAATAAATTTTCGATAATCACATACGGATTAGGCGTACACTGGGCCTTAGATTACGTGAAACAAAATCCACAACATGATGCCACAATAATCGATCTGCGCACTTTGCAGCCTTGGGATAAAGAAACCGTAAGTGCAGCAGTTAAAGCTACCGGAAAGGTTTTAATTTTACATGAAGATACGCTTACCAGTGGCTTTGGTGCAGAAATTTCGGCATGGATTGGCGAGCATTGTTTTCAATACCTTGATGCCCCGGTAATGCGTTGTGCCAGTTTGGATACAGCCATACCGATGAGTAAGGTATTAGAAGATGATTTTCTGGCCAAAGCAAGATTGGCAGAAACCATAGATAAATTATTAAAATACTAACTCCCGTCGTTATGCTGTCCCGATTACTTTCTGGATAAGCATCTTCAAGTTAAGGCCCAGAAATAAATTCAGGGTGACGACAAAACAAAAAACAAAAAATGAGTACTTTCAAAGTCAAAGGAAATATCATCAACATCACAAAGCGGAATATTTTCTTTGGTGAAGTGGAGGTTGAAAATGGTAAAATAAAGTCGGTCACCAGGATTGATGAACAAAAAGAAGGCGTTCACTTTATTTCTCCGGGATTTATCGATAGCCACGTACACATCGAAAGCAGCATGCTGATTCCAAGCGAATTTGCAAGGTTGGCGGTTGTTCACGGAACTGTTGCTACCATCAGCGATCCGCACGAAATTGCCAATGTTTGTGGTATGGAAGGCGTAGAATTTATGATCGAAAACGGCAATACTGTACCCTTCAAATTCAACTTCGGTGCACCAAGTTGCGTTCCTGCTACCATTTTTGAAACCGCGGGAGCCGAATTAAACCATGATGATGTAAAAGCGCTTTTACAACGCTCTGAAATAAAATACCTCAGTGAGATGATGAATTTCCCCGGCGTTCTGTATAAAGATGAGGAGGTATTAAAAAAAATTGCAGCAGCGCACGAATTGGGCAAACCTGTAGACGGTCATGCACCCGGATTGCGTGGCGATGCAGTACAACAATACATCAATGCCGGAATTTCTACCGACCATGAATGTTTTACGGCCGAAGAAGCATTAGACAAGTTGCAGCGCGGCATGAAAATCCTGATCCGCGAAGGTAGTGCAGCCAAAAATTTCGAAGCACTGATCGATCTGCTGAACGACTGGCCGCAAATGATGATGTTCTGCAGTGATGATAAACATCCCGATAGCCTTGTAGAAAGCCACATCAATCAGCTCTGTGCAAGGGCGGTAAAAAAGGGGATAGATATTTTCAACATACTCCAGGCCGCCTGCATTAACCCTATTCTTCATTATAAATTAGAGGTAGGTTCATTACAGATCAACGATGATGCGGATTTTATCATTTTGGAAGATTTAAAAAACTTCAAGGTAAAACAAACCTACATTGATGGCATTTTACTTGCCGAAAACGGCAAAATGGTTGGTAACTGGATTAACCATGTGGAAGAAAAAGAGTCGGTAAATCATTTCGACTGCAGTTTAAAAAAGGAAGAAGATTTTATTTATCCGTACACCGGGCAGGAAGAAATCCTAGTTATCGAAGCGTTAGACGGCCAATTAATCACCAATAAAATAACAGCTAAACCAAAAATTTTTAATCAAAATATCATCAGCGACCTCGAAAATGACGTGTTAAAAATGGTTGTGGTTAACCGTTACCATGATGCTCCAGTTTCTGTTGCGTTTGTAAAGAATTTTGGCTTAAAACAGGGAGCTATTGCTTCAAGTGTTGCACACGATAGTCATAATATTATTGCCGTAGGTGTTGACGATAAAAGTATCTGTGAAGCTGTAAACCTGGTTATTAAAGAAACCGGAGGTATAGTTGCCCTGGGAGATGGAAAAGAAGAAGTTCTTGCACTCCCGGTAGCTGGATTAATGAGTAATCACAATGGTTATGAAGTAGCCGCCTGTTATACTTCAATAGATCAGTTTGCGAAAGATTTAGGCTCTACTTTACTTGCGCCCTTCATGACGCTTTCTTTTATGGCTTTATTGGTAATTCCCTATTTAAAATTGAGTGACAAAGGGCTGTTTGATGGAGATGAGTTTAAGTTTGTATAGTCTATTTTACGCCTTCAATCCGGTCAATGAAGACATTAATCAGTTTAAAATCTCCATTAAGTTCAATCACTTGAGGCCATAGATTCTTTAGAACATCATGAAACTGTTTCATTTTCATGTTTCCTAACTTAATATGGATAACTTTTGGGGGAGGATTATGCAGCAAAATGCGGGAGGAAAAATCACTATCTTTAGTAATGATGGTTAGATTTTCCGATTGAGCATATTTCCAGATTTCGGTATCCGACCATTCGTCGCCTAATTCATATTGATGAATATATTCGTCAGAATTCCATAATGAAAAGAATCTGGGCAAATTTACATCAATGAGAAAAACTTTCTGCATTAAGCCACGGCTTGCTTAATTACAAAACTATGGTTCATTAATTCAGTTGCGTAAAGCATACAGGCAGTAATATCCTCAGCCTCTAAAGATGGAAATTGCTTCAAAATTTCTTCTGAAGTTTCTCCTGCGGCCAAAAATTCCATGATCGTTTGTACAGTAATCCTTTTACCTCTTATAATTGGTTTACCACCACAAATATTTGCATCGATGTATATACGGTCAAAAATCTTCTCCATAACTTAAAGTTAATCAATTAGTTTAATTTCTACTAATCTTATTCCACCACAAAAACCTCTGCCAAGGGATTAAATAGATACAAACGTTTATCATCCAAACACATGCAACGGTACCGTTTTCTAATCCGTTCACCTTTGGTAAAACGCCTGCCATCTTTGATTTTAAAATTGGTGTTAATCGGTAACTGTTCTAAATGCTGTGTTTCTGTTTGATTGCTATCGTATTTTTTTAAAGCACGCGATAAGTGAAGATCGGAACAGCTTGATGCGGCCGGATTTGACATATAATTATCAATTGCTTTATGAATATCGGCCGGAAAGATGTTTAGTTCAAAAAAAGGGACCATCATGCGCTGAAAATTCTTCTTCCACTCCGCACCATGTGGCTTTACTTTATTCTTGAAATCGTTCCAGGTAAGTAAATGTGCAAATTCATGCACAGTGGTAACCAGAAAAGCGTAATGATTGAGATTAAAATTTACCGATATCCGGTGGCCCTTGCCTTGATAAGGATGACGGTAATCGCCCAGTTTGGTAGAGCGGGTTTTAGCGATCTTAAATTCACACTGAAAATAATCTATCCACTTTGCAATTAGCGGTGCCGCTGGTTCTGGCATGTACTGCGCTAAAACTTTAACCTTTTCCACGGATGCTAAGATAACAATTTGCTAAAGCATTTCAACCATATAAGACATATAAGAACATTGAAGAAAACACTAACCTCAGGTTGGCTAATGTAAGAATCTGTATAGTTCATTTACGTAGGTTTTTTGTCCACTCTCATAAATATTTAAGCAATTAAAATTGATTATCAATCCCATTGGCACCTCCAAAAGCTTCATATAAGTTAAAATTTGCGCCTCATGAATAGGCAAAACTCTCTCTACCGCTTTTAGTTCAACAACAATGCTATTTTCAACAAACAAATCACACCATAAATCTGTCTCAACTAGCATTTCTTTATAGTAAACCGGCACTAACATCTCAGATTTGTAATTTAATCCACGAAGCGTCAATTCATGTTTCAAGCATTTATGATAAATACTTTCCAATAAGCCAGGTCCGAGTGCCTTATGAACTTCAATAGCAGCTCCATTAATTTTATAAATTAAATTTTTCAGATATTCTTTATCCATCATGGCTAATATGTTCTTATATGTCTTATATGGTTAACAAACAAACCTACTCTTCCGATGGAAATAAAGATGCCAGCACTAACTTAATTTCACCAAAAGAATAATCCTTTCCTAAAAATTCTCTTATTGTAGCCATCGATTTTGTTTTCTGGCTTTCTACCGCATCGGCAATATTTCTGATCTTATTTGCCTTTACCAGTTTGGTTACATCCAGCTGTTGGGTTGAAACATAATAAGCCAGGTGCCCTTCTATCGTACCCACAGAAAAGCCGCGCTCTTTAGCAATTTCATCTATTGTTTTCCCCTGCTCATAAAGCTCGAAACTTACCAGTTTGGTGTCGATTTTGGGCTCCTTTTTCTTTTTCTCAGCAGCCGATTTTACCTTAAGTGTTTCTCCTTTTAACTGAATGGCCTTTTGAAGCTGGTTATTTCTTTCAACCGTATTTAACAGTGCGTCGGTATCTGCTTTGCTAAATTCCTTACCTGCAATAAGCGCCTGCAAAAGTGCTTTACTCTTGTGCATTTTTTTTAATTGCTCGTAAACCAGGATTTCGAGTTCCAATAGTTCGGTAACATAAGTTTTGATCTGCCTTTCTTCTTTTATCACTTCTATCTGGGCCAGAAAACGGTCTGAAATCTCTTTAACCAGCGGATTAAAATATTTTAATGCGGCCTCCACCCTTTTAAACACATTAAATAACGTATGTTCTGTTTGCTGTGCGAAAAGATTTTTGAGCTGATTAACAAAAGTATCGGCCGTTGCAGTTATTTTTTGAAAATCGGTATATACCTTATCTGTCCATTCTTCATGCCGCTGCTTACTCGATTTTTCACTTTTATCAAAGGTTTGTCGGTGCTCTTTTAAATAATATCGGATCAGGTTCAGATCAAAGGCTGCAAGCAGATAACTCCGGATAAAAGTATAACTTTCTACGCTGATCTGCTCGTTCAGCACTTCCGACGGTTGCTTCGTTTTAGAAAAATAATGCACATTCTGATCCTGCTGCAGACCGCTATCGCGAAGATGAGAAGTTAAAACCAAACCCTTTAGCGAACGTAAACGTGATAATGCTACATAAGCCTGGCCAGGTGCGAAAGCCTCTCCTACATCAATAATGGCTTTATCAAAAGTTAAACCCTGGCTTTTATGCACGGTTATGGCCCAGGCAAGCTTAATTGGGTACTGAACAAACGAACCGGCTACGTTCTCTTTGATTTCATTTGTAGCTTCATCAAGTTTATATTTTACATTTTCCCAGGTATAGGGCGAAATCTTGATCACCACCCTATCTTCTGGGAGTTCAATCTCAACCACATCTTTTTCGATATGGTGCACCACCCCAATTTTACCATTATAATACCGTTTTTCGGCGGTCATATCATTTTTAATGAACATTACCTGCGCGCCTACCTTCAATTCGAGGCTTTTATCGTTCGGATAGGCATATTCGTTAAATTCGCCGGTAACCTTTGCCTCAAAAAAATAAGATTTGCTTTTTAGCTGAGTTAACCTTTCGCGGTTAATGCTGTCGGCTTTATTGTTATGGGTAGTTAAAGTAATGTAATTTTCGTCTTCCGATGGCTTAAAATCCTGCTTAAAATGCTGTTTCAACAAAGCGGTATCCTCGGGTGTGATTTTATTGTTCCGGAGGTTGTTTAACAGATCAATAAAAACAGAATCATCCTGACGGTAGATTTTATCCAGTTCGATATACACTGGCGGGTTATCCCGCAGGGCCAAAGCATCAAAAAAATAAATGCTTTTGTAAAACTTGGCCATAATGCGCCATTCATCATTCTTTACTACTGGTGGCAACTGGTGCAGATCGCCGATAAACAGCAATTGCACCCCACCAAAAGGCAAATTCCTGTTCCGCCGCACATAACGTAAGCCAAAATCAATAGCATCGAGCATATCGGCACGAAGCATACTTACCTCATCAATAACAAGCAGTTCTAACTCCTGCAGCATACGGCGTTTATTGCCCTGCATGTTTAAATGTTTAACCAGGGTTTTGGGCGTATTAAAATTGAAGTTGATGTTCTCGTTGATCAAAGCGCCTGCCGCATCAGGAAAAAAAGCTCCAAAAGGCAGTTGAAAAAGCGAATGGATGGTTACCCCTGATGCATTAATTGCCGCAATACCCGTTGGAGCCACAATTAAAGCCTTTTTATGTGTAAGTTTAATCAGTTTCCGCAAGAAAGTTGTTTTACCTGTACCTGCTTTTCCGGTTAAAAAAACGTGTTTTGAGGTGTAGTTAACAAATTTGGCCGCAATTTCTGCGGGCATAGAAGTTTCTTCTAAAGTAGGCATCGGCAATAAAATTTTAGTTTTCAATAAACGGAGGGATGAATAAAGCTAAACATTTTAGCACAAAACTAAACAATGATTGCGAAGAAATTTTAGTTTTAAATTGATAATTTTCTGTTTATGCCTTAATTTAACAATGAAAGCTTCAGCTAGCCAGAGTAAAAAACGTTAATAGAATTACAGAGAACCAACCTAAACCTGTCAGAAACGGCAGCCTCCGATTTTTTCTATCGGTGCTATAGTGTATGGCAGGGCTGCAATAATAAAAGAACCACAGTCCCTGCTTTTCCAGACCTATTTACCCCAACAATAAAACAATACAACAACCTAACAATTAATGATAAAGCTTTTTATTATCTTTGCGCCCTGATGAAACAACAATATCCAAATCTTATAGCTGTTAAATTCCTTTAACAAGGTTTCATCTCGCTTTACACCCAAAATTTTATTATGCTTAACCCTGAAATAGAAAAACGTAAAACCTTTGCCATTATTAGTCACCCCGATGCGGGCAAAACCACACTGACAGAAAAATTTCTGCTTTTTGGTGGTGCAATTAACACTGCGGGTGCGGTAAAAAGGAACAAAGCGAACCAAAGCAATACTTCCGATTTTATGGAAATTGAGAAACAGCGTGGTATCTCGGTGGCAACTTCGGTAATGGGTTTCGAATATAGTGGCAAGCGCATCAATATTTTGGATACACCTGGTCACAAGGATTTTGCCGAAGATACCTACCGCACTTTATCGGCTGTGGATAGTGTAATTTTGGTGGTAGATTGTGTAAAAGGTGTGGAGGAACAGACCGAAAAATTAATGTCGGTTTGCCGTATGCGAAATACCCCAGTGATCATTTTTGTTAATAAAATGGATCGTGAAGGTAAAGAAGCATACGATTTACTGGATGAAATTGAGGAAAAACTAAACATCAGCTTATGCCCGCTTTCATGGCCAATTGGCCAGGGACATACCTTTAAAGGCGTTTACAGTATTTATAACAAACATTTAAATTTATTCAATTCTGATAAAACCAAGGTAACTGATTCGGTTGTGGCGGCTAACGATTTGAACGACCCATCTTTATTAAATTACCTGAAAGAAAACGAGATTAACACATTAAAAGACGATGTGGAGCTGGTGGACGGGATTTATGGTAAAATAGATAAGGATTTATATACAGAAGGATTAGTTGCGCCAGTTTTTTTTGGCAGTGCCATTAACAATTTCGGAATAAAAGAGCTTTTGGATACATTTATTGATATTGCACCTAGTCCACGCCACCGTGAGGCCGAAGAGCGCGACGTACTCGTTGGAGAGAAAAATTTCAGCGGATTTGTATTTAAAATCCACGCCAACTTAGACCCTAAACACCGCGACAGAATTGCCTTTTTAAGGATCTGCTCTGGTAAATTTGAGCGCAATAAATTCTATTACCATACCCGCCAGGATAAGAAGCTGAAATTCTCCAACCCTATGGATTTTATGGCCAATGAAAAAAGCATTGTTGAAGAGGCCTGGCCAGGTGATGTGGTTGGTTTGTACGACAGTGGTAACTTTAAAATTGGCGATACCTTAACCGAAGGCGAAAAATTGCAGTTTAAAGGCATCCCGAGTTTTTCACCTTCCATTTTTAAAGAGGTAGAAAACATGGATCCGATGCGTACCAAACAATTGGAAAAAGGTATTGAGCAGTTAACGGATGAAGGTGTGGCTCAGCTATTTGTAATGCAGCCAGGAAATAGAAAAGTGATCGGTGCTGTGGGAGAACTTCAGTTCGAGGTAATCAATTTCCGTTTAGAACACGAATATGGAGCAAAATGCCGTTTCCGTACCTTGAGCTATACCCGATCGAGCTGGGTAACTTCTACTGATAGGAAAAAATTGGATGAGTTTGTAAAACGTAAACAACAGCACATCGGTTTTGATAAAGAGTCAAACCCGGTTTACCTATCGGATAGTGATTATATGATTAATTTAACCAAACAGGATTATCCTGATATTGATTTCCATAAAACCAGCGAGTTTAAAAGTTAATATTGATTGAATGAATTTTGAATGAGTGAATTTCCGCATAGCTGCCAACATTCTCTCATTCAATCATTCATTAATTTAATTCTTCATATTGCTTAAAAGTCCGTTCCAAACGTCTTTTGATCTTGGAAATCAGCAGCCTTGGTGAAAGTACTTTAACACATTCCCCAAAACCCAAAATTTCCCGTTCCAGCTCGTAGTTTAACACCACATCGATCCTGAAAGTAGTAGTTTTATCATTTTTACCTAATGCCACCTGCGATGAGTGAAGCGGCTTGGTTACCACGTAAGGCGCATGATCGTTGGTAAACTCAAGGATTACCTTTTGAGCACGGTCGCGCTCGCTCTTGGTTACACCAATTAAGTCATCATAATAGCGATCGAAATCTACGCCCTGATAGGCATCAAATTCTTCATTGGGCAGTTCCTGAAATTCGACAATACGATCTAAAGCCAGATTGAGGATTCCTGGGCGTTTTTTTGCCTTACAGATCAAAAACCACCGGTTTCTATATTCTTTTAGCAGATATGGATAATAAATGCCCTGTTGCGACTGCTGTGCCTTGAAAGATTTATATTCGATAAGCAGCGAACGTTTGTTCAAAACAGCCTGGTACAATGGCGGGATGCACTCCAATCCTTTAACCAGCTTATTGCTTTCCAATTGGATATTATTACCGCTCTGTTTGGTCGATTTGTAGAGGTTATTTTCTAAACGGGCAATCATATCACTCATCTCGTCGAAATAATTAAAGGCATTAAACTGTTTCAGTACACCTACAATTTCTTTCATTTTATCCACATCCGCGTTATTGATCGGCGCTTTAGTAATGCTAAAATTCTGATCTTCATAGGCATAAAAACGTTTGTCTTTTACCACAATTGGGGCATTATAGCCTAATTTATCACTCCGCATCAGCTGAATATCGGCCTGGATGGTTCTTTTGCTTACCCCTGTGGTAATCCCTTCAAGTTCGTACAGGGTTTCAGAAACCTTTTCAATCAAATCATCTAAAGTCCATTTTCGGAAACGGTTTTTCAGACAATCATCAATGGTTTTGTAGCGGATGAGCGCCAATTTATTAATGGCCATTTAGCTAAATTTTGAGTATTTATTAAAAATTGAACATTTAAGCTTTGTTAAATATATAAAAGTTCACCACAACTACGCAACACAATTGCGCAGAAGAAACAAAAACCGTACAAAAACAAGTCAAATTAAAATTTATCAGACTAATAAACAGATAATTATATAGAATAGAGAAAAATATTTTTATCTACGCAAATCAGCCGCGCAGTGGGGGTGGCATCTTTGTAATGTTGATTATGAAATATAATTAACAAATAAACAGATGGCAAAAGTGGTGGCCTCGTCACCAATTGAGGGGAGGAATAATGAAGCTGTTAAATCAGCAAGATTATCCGGTTCGATTCCGGCTTGACTTGCCCCAAGGCATTATCGCTTTTGCTCCTGTTTTAAAATGAGATTTAATTATTCGCTCTCATAAATAAATTAATCCCTCGGCAGGTGAGTGTTGCCTGCTGAGGATAAAGTTCTTTGATAAAATATAATCATCATATAAAGAAATTCTGATGAATAATCGGAATGGCAACACTAAACAATGAATACCCATAGTTGTGGGTTTCTGTATGGCCCCAAAGTATAAATTTTATATTCTGGTATAAGTTGTAATAGATTGTTCAAACACGTTGTGTGTCGTGGGTTCGATTCCCACTTCCGGGCAACCGGAATAACTCAGTCTGGTTAGAGTAACAACCACCAAAGTGCAGGTTCGAATCCTGCTTCCAAACCAAAATCTGGAATAGCAAAATGGTAATGCAATGGATTTAGGTTCCATCTTAAAAAGAAGAGATACTTTAAATTTCTCATTGATTAGCGATGTAAAACCGCATTCGGCTTCAAGATTTTTATTGATCTGAAAAGCAATTTGCCTTTTGCTTCGAAAGTAAAAACGATGAAAGAGCTGATTTAAAAATCAAAGCATTTTTACCTAAAGGTGAAATCTTCGGATATGCCCGATGGAAGGAAAGTTTTCATTCTTAAAAACATCAAGATTCAATTTACTTCCGCAAAAAACAGATGAATGCGCTTTTGCAATGCTTTGTAATAAAGTAAAATAAATTAATCATACTCATTAAAATCCTCCCTTACAGGGCAGGATTTAGGTGGGGCTAACATCAAAAAACATGAAAAGAGTAACAGTTAACACCAATTATGTTGGATTGGTGTTTAAAAGAGGAAAATTAAAAAATGTATTAACTGAAGGAACTTACTGGCTGGGTTTTGGAGAAGACATGACTTTGTACGATATGGGCAAAGATTATTTCTTCACGATTTCAGAGTTAGAAGTTTTGTTAACTAACAGCGATTTTGTAAACCTGGTACACGTTGTAGAGGTGGCCGATAACGAATTGGCATTGGTTTACCGCAATAACAATTTTAAAAGTGTTTTAACCGCTGGCAAATACGCCATCTGGAAGGGCTTATCAAACTACAGTTTTGAAAAGGTGAACATTAGCAACATAGAAATTGATACCAGTATTGATCGTAACTTGCTGGATAAAATGCCATTGGTAAATTACATTAGGGTTAACAAGGTAGAATCGTACGAGAAAGCCTTACTATTTATCGATGGAAAATTCGAAAAAGTAATGGATGCCGGCAATTATTTGTATTGGAAAAATGCAACTACACTTAGTGTTCTAAAAACCGATATGAGGCAATTGAATATGGAAATTATCGGACAAGAAATCTTGACCAAAGATAAAGCACAATTGCGGATCAATTTTAGCATTCAATACAAAGTGTTAGATATTATAAAAGCTTTATTGGAAAATAAAGAATTCGAAAAGCAATTGTACATCATCATGCAGTTGGCATTAAGAGAATCGATCGGTTTAATGACTTTTGATGAGTTGATGGAGAGTAAGGAGAAAATTGCAGAACAAGTGATGCATTTAACCACTTCAAAAGCTGAAGATTTGGGCATTAAATTAAGCAACTGTGGGGTTAAGGATATTATTTTGCCTGGCGACGTGAAAGAGATTATGAATCAGGTTTTAATTGCCGAAAAAAGGGCACAGGCCAATATCATTACGAGGAGAGAGGAAACAGCCTCTACCAGAAGTTTGTTAAACACAGCCAAATTGATGGAAGATAATGCCATGTTATATAAGTTGAAAGAGATGGAATACGTAGAGAAAATCGCGGAGAAAATCAATAACATCAGCTTATCGGGCAGTGGACAAATTGTAGATCAATTGAAGCAGATCTTCGTAAAATAATTCGTCACTGCGAGGCACGAAGCAGTCTTACAACTATTGCAGGTTATAAAAACTACTGGTTTAGGATTGCTTCATTCCCCGCAATGACGGAAATAGTATTAAAAAACAATATTTAAGCTAAATAAACTAAATTTAGAAACCCCTCGGTTAGGTGAATGTTGCCTGCCGGGGATTTAATTAAAATCAAAATGAACAACAACATAACAGGAAAAGACCTAATTGAAATTGGTTATTCCGAAGGAAAAATACTAGGCTTGGCTTTAGCTATCCTGAAAGATAATTTTACAGATATTGAAGAAACAGAATTACTCGTCTTATTTAAAAAAGTTGCCGCTAATCCAGAGCGTTTCCTGGATAACGAAGTATTAAGCACATTGGCAAGCGCTATAATTGAAGAAGCCAATCCAAAATCGGATGGAACCATCGAACTGATTAACAATGCCAAAGATTATTCGATTTTCGGCGCCGAGTATATAGAAGAAGGTGCCAGAAACCAAATGGATATCGCCATGAAATTACCGGTTTCGGTAGCTGGCGCATTAATGCCTGATGCGCATCAAGGCTATGGCTTGCCGATTGGCGGTGTTTTGGCCACCAGAAATGCAATTATCCCTTATGGCGTGGGGGTAGATATTGGTTGCCGGATGGCTTTGAGTATTTTCGATATCCCTGAAAAACATTATTTTGGTAAAGATGCGATGTACAAACGGGAATTAATTGCTTTTACCAAATTTGGTGCCGGTCAGAATTTTACTGGGAAAGAAAAAGCCGATCACGAAGTTTTAGAAAACGAGGATTTTAACTCCACCCCTTTCCTTAAAAATTTACACGGAAAGGCCTGGGCACAATTAGGAACATCTGGTGGTGGCAACCACTTTGTAGAATGGGGAATTATTGATTTTGCAGAACGTGACGAAGTTTTAAATATCGATAAAGGCCGTTATGTGGCTTTGTTAACACATTCGGGTTCGCGAGGCTTTGGCGCCACTGTTGCAGGTCATTATACCAAATTGGCAAAAGAGATCTGCAAACTCCCTAAGGAAGCAGTAAACCTTGCTTATTTAGATATGAACACTAGCGAAGGACAGGAATATTGGATTGCAATGAACCTGGCCGGCGATTATGCCTCTGCCTGCCATGAAGTAATCCATAAGCGGTTAACCAAAGCCATTGGCGCAAAAGTGCTGGCCAAAGTAGAAAACCACCATAATTTTGCCTGGAAAGAAATGCTTGATGGCAAGGAAGTAATTGTACACCGTAAAGGTGCTACGCCGGCAGGTAAAGGCGTAATGGGTATTATTCCGGGCAGTATGACAGCACCAGGATTTTTGGTGAGGGGTAAAGGTGAAACAAGTGCAATCAATTCAGCATCGCATGGTGCAGGCCGCCAAATGAGCCGAACAAAAGCCATTCAATCGATTACCAAATCGGATATGAAAGCGATTTTGAAAGACCATAATGTTACCTTAATCGGTGCGGGTTTAGATGAGGCACCAATGGCTTATAAGGACATTGATAAAGTGATGGCCGCACAAACCGGACTGGTAGATGTTGTAGCTAAATTTGAACCTAAAATGGTGAGAATGGCTGATGATGGAAGCAGAGAAGATTAGGTTTGAGTTTGGAGTGTTGAGTTCGGAGTCTTGAGTCGAAAGTCCCTAGTCTGAAAGTCTAAAAAATAGATTAACCTCGCACGTGTTAAAAACCTGCGAGGTTTTTAAAGCATTAAATATTAAGATCTCTTATCGGAAAATGTGAGAGAACCTTTTTCTTTTTAACATTCTTTTTTTTATCTGAAGGATTATTAACATTTAATACGCTTATAAATTTAGTAGGGTCGCCATTCGATTCATAAACCAAAACTTCGGCATAATCGGGTTGCCCTAAAACTGTAGGATCATTTCTTAACACATCGAAATTTCTATTTTGTATCTGCTGCAGCAAATTAATTTTATCATTTACGAAGGGGATACAATTGAAATTTTTACGCAAAATCATCCATTCATCGTTTAGCTCTGAGTAAGGTTTTTTAACCTGTCCGTTTGCTACAACAATAATGGTACTTCCTACAATAACAAGAAATTCTCCTGCCCATATTAACCAGAGTAAAACTCCTGAAATGGCATCGGTACTTTCTATCCTGAAAGTCCCAACTGCGTTTAGTGCTACAATTTCTTTAAATAATGTTACAGGGTGAGTAAAAAGGAAAAATATATCGCTCATCAACTGGCTAATATCTGCGCCGCTCTGATTAAAACTAAAACCTTTTCTACTATACATTATAGCATCGAAAAAAACCCATTGGGTATAAAAAGCTAGCAAACCGCAAAATGTAGCAACAATAACGGCTACTTTAAGGTTTCTCACCTTGCCTGTTTTAATGCCAAAATCTACAAAAAAACCTAAACCCAAGCCCAATAGCAGTGCGCAAATGGCAATAAACCAAATATTGGGAATCAATCTGGCTAAAACAATATAGAAAAGTGGCAGTAGCAGGGATGCCAAAATTCCCAAAATAAAGGTAATTAGGATGCCTGATGGAGAAGCATGACCTTGAGGCGTATATTTCTGTTCCATGAAAAGCGTAAATTAGATTTTTAATTTGAACACCCAAAGCAATTAATTGTTTGATTGGGTGCTCAAATTTTATCTATTTCAGCTTGCTTAAAGCTGTTTTGATTCTTGGCAGCATATCTTTAATATCCTGAAGGGTACAAGCCCCAACTGATGCCCTGAACCATGGCATGCTGTCTTCATTGCCAAAAGCAGAGAAAGGCACTAAAGCTGCTCCCGCTTCTTTAATCAAATAGAAATTTACATCTGCACTATCTTTTAAAACCTGACCACTTTCGGTAGTTTTCCCGATATAATCGATTTTAATCGTCAAATAAATGGCGCCCATCGGTTCAACTGCATCAACATTAAAACCTTCCGCCTTTAATTCGTTAAAACCATTGTAAAGTGCATTTAAGCTATCCTGAATCTGACCTTTAAAGCTGGTTAAAAAAGTATCAACCTGTGTTTTATCGTTAAAATAATTAGACATGGCTACCTGCTCTGCTTTTGGTGCCCATGCCCCCATGTGCCCAACCAAAGCTTTCATCCTGTTTACGATATCTTCAGGACCAAAACCCCAGCCCACCCGCACACCTGTCGCGGCCAAACATTTTGAGCTGCCATCAACAAAAATAGTAAACGGTCTCATTTCCGGACGTAATGAAACTGGATTTACATGCGCTTTGCCAAAGGTTAAAAGCGAATAAATCTGATCGTACATCATATACAACGGCTTTTCATCTGCTCCACGGGTTGCATTTTCTTCCAAAACAGCATCACAGATTTCGGCTAATGAATCTGCATCGAACATGGTACCCGTTGGGTTTAATGGCGAACATAAAGCCAATAAAGTTGCTCCTTTTAAGTGTGGCTTCAATTGCGCAGCTGTTGGCATAAAGTTATGTGCAGCATCTGTCTCCACTGCAATTGCCTTTGCAGAGGTTAAATGGCAATAGTGGTTATTGTTCCATGATGGAGCCGGAAAAACTACGGTATCGCCCGGATCAATCAAAGCGAGGTAAGTAGCATAGATCAAAGGACGCGAGCCACCAGAAATCAAAATACTGTTGGTATTATATTCCAAGCCGAACCTATCTTTCAATAGTTCTGAAACCGTTTCGCGCAATGGCAAAACGCCGTCAGCAGGCGGATAATTGGTTTGATTTGCATTGTAGGCCGCTACAATCCCGGCTTTAAGTTCTGTTGGGATCGGATAGATATTGGCATCAAAATCGCCAATGGTTAAGTTGGCAATTGAAGCGCCCTTGCGTTTCATTTCGTTAACCTCGTTACCAATTTTTATAATTTCTGAACCAATTAATGAGTTGGCTATTACTGAAACTTTCATATTATGCTATTAAATCTTCTATTGCTTTATTCACTTTTCCGAAACCAAACTGCGACAGCACATGCTGCATTGCTGCAGTAATCTGCTCATTACAAAGGTTGCCTATGCTGCCTTCGTGTGTATGATGGATCTGGCTAGATGGGGCAAAAGTACCACTTTCTATCTGTTCTCCCACTATTTTATAGGCCTCTCTAAACGGAACGCCCTGCAAAGCCAGATCGTTTACTACTTCAACGCTAAACAGGTAATCATATTTTTTATCCTTCAAAATATCATCTTTGATGGTGATGTTCTGGAACATAAAAGTGGCTATTTCCAAACATTCATTTAAAGAAGTAATGGCCGGAAACAGGTTTTCTTTTAACAATTGTAAATCCCTGTGATAACCTGATGGCAGATTGGTAATCATCATGGCAATTTCGTTGGGCAGGGCCTGGATTTTATTGCAGCGCGAACGGATCAGTTCAAAAACATCAGGGTTTTTTTTATGCGGCATAATGCTCGATCCTGTTGTTAACTCTGCAGGAAAACTGATAAAGCCAAAATTCTGGTTGATGAACAAACAAACATCCATGGCCATTTTGGCCAAAGTTGCTGCTACAGCACTCATGGCCTGAGCCAATATTCTTTCGGTTTTACCACGGCCCATCTGGGCATAAACTACATTATAGTTTAAGCTTTCGAAACCTAATAATTCGGTGGTTAATGTTCTGTTTAAGGGAAACGACGAGCCATAACCTGCAGCCGAACCCAATGGATTTTTATTGGTGATTTTCCAGGCGGCAAGCATCAGCTCCATATCATCGGCAAGGCTTTCGGCATAAGCCCCAAACCATAAGCCAAATGATGAAGGCATGGCAATCTGCAAATGTGTGTAACCTGGCATCAACTTATCTTTATGCGTATTGCTCAGTTCAATTAACTGGTTAAACAGCGTTGAAGTTTGGTTAACCATATCTTCAATACAGGCCCTGAAAAATAATTTCAGATCAACTAAAACCTGATCATTACGCGACCTGCCACTGTGGATTTTTTTACCTGCTTCGCCTATACGCTGGGTTAAAAGCCATTCTACCTGCGAATGCACATCCTCTACCGTATTTTCGATGGTAAAATTTCCGGCCTCAATTTCAGCGTAAATGTTTTTAAGTTCCAGTTGTACGGTCTTTAATTCATCAGTGGTTAGCAGATTAATAGTTTCGAGCATTTGGGTGTGTGCCAAAGAGCCCAATACATCAAATTTTGCCATCTGTAGATCCAGCTCGCGGTCTTTTCCTACCGTAAAGCTTTCTACAAACTGATTTACATCTATATTTTTTTGCCAGATTTTCATTTTAACTTATTTAACTGCAAAGAGCGCCAAACTTTTTGCCGGGCACGCCAGCATTTTACTGAATTTCTAAACAGGAAAATTCTTCCTGATTAATGAACTCTTCTATTAATTCTTCTTTTGATAATAATATCTGTGAAATTGATAAGGTGGTATTGTTACCTGTTCTAAGCCGAATTATTTTCGGCGGGTGACCGTATAGATTTGAAAATTCGTAGAAATCCGCATCAAATGTTACGATGGTAAATCCATTCTGACCAGCAAATGTCCAAATTTCCTTATCAGATTTATTTTCCAGATTTAATTTCCTTATTTGTTCACTTTTAGGGAATGCCTGTTGAATATGCTTGATGATCCGGAATGAGATATTTTGATCGAAAAGCAATCTCACTACGCCACCCGTATTTTATGTTCTCTATCGGCAGCATAAGCTAAACATGCCAAAACCTGTTCCTCTGTCAATTCTTCAAAATCCTCCAGAATCTGTTTCAGACTCATTCCATTTGCAAGCCAGTTTAAAATATCATAAACTGCAATCCTTGTCCCTATTATACACGGGCGTCCGAATCGTTTATCAGCATTAATTTCGATAAAATTAGCGTACATGTTCATAACTCAAAGATAAACAATATTTAGAGGATTTTTATTTTACGCAAAGTCCCTATGCTGTTGCCTTACCCCAAAACAACAGGCTTAAGCATATTTACGTAACCTGCTACGCCTTCGGCCACTTCGCGTACATATAAAAACTCATCTGCCATATGCGAGCGGCCCGAAAAACCTGGGCCACATTTTACTGATGGGATATCCAATAAAGCCTGATCAGATGTTGTTGGCGAACCGTAAGTAGTTCTTCCCAATGCCACACCTGCCTGAACAACCGGATGGTTTTTATCGATTGATGAAGGTTTTAAACGGATAGAACGTGGCGTAACATCGCAATCAACATTTGCACGGATAATTTCAAGTACCTCTTCATTGGTATAGGCATCGGTAACACGTACATCAACAGTGAAGGTACAGTTAGCCGGAACAACATTATGCTGCGAACCTGCATTGATAATCGTTACCGTCATTTTTAACGGGCCAAAAACTTCTGAAACTTTTGGAAACTGGTAGTTCCTAAACCATTCGATATCTTTTAACGCTTTGTAAATGGCATTCTCTCCCTCTTCACGCGCCGCGTGACCAGCTTTGCCGTGAGATACACAATCCAATACCAATAATCCACGTTCGGCGATGGCCAAATTCATTTCCGTTGGTTCGCCTACAATTCCGAATTCGAGTTCGCCCAAATCAGGCAAAACCAATTCTAAACCATTATTACCCGAAATTTCTTCCTCGGCAGTAGCTGCCAGGCAGATATTATATTTCAAGTTTTCTTGTTCATAATAATATAGAAACGTACCGATTAACGAAACCAAACAGCCGCCGGCATCGTTACTGCCCAAACCAAAAAGTTTATCGCCTTCAATGGCCGCATCATAAGGATCGCGGGTATAACCCGAATTTGGTTTAACGGTATCATGATGCGAGTTTAAAAGCAATGTTGGCTTGCTTGCATCGAAATGCTTGTTATAGGCCCAAACGTTGTTCATTTTACGATGGGTTTTGATCCCTCTCTCCTCCAAAAACTGCGCAATTAAATTCGCCGTCCGGTCTTCTTCTTTGCTAAAAGACTGGATACGGATCAACTGTCGCAATAAATCCAGACTTTCTTTTTGTATATTTTCTAATAACATAGTATCAAATAATTGGTATCAAGTATCAAGCTTGTGCCTGAAAACTTTGATCCATTTTTTAGTATCAGGTATCGTGACATCAGGCCTCCCATTACACCTCTACCATCTTATATCAGCACTTAGCTCTCTTTGGTGTACAAATTTCCTGCTTTTAAAGCCGAAAGTTTGATACCCTTTATCAGAGATGAGCTATAGCCGTTATGCTCCATTTCGTTTAATCCGGCAATGGTACAACCTTTCGGCGAAGTTACCTTATCTATTTCTGATTCTGGGTGTGTTCCGTGCAATAAAAGCAAATCGGCTGCACCCTTAGCGGTTTGAACAGCCATTTTTAGGGCTTCATCGGCATGGAAGCCGATCTCTACACCACCTTGCGAGGCTGCCCTGATGCCCCGTAAAAAGAATGCAATACCACAGGCACATAATGCAGTAGCTGAGGTCATTAAATCTTCATTGATTTTAACCACCGAACCTACAGTTCCGAACATCCGGGTTACATCTTCAATATTCTGAACAGAGGCATTATCGCTCGCAATACAGGTCATGGATTGTCCAATAGCAATTGCAGTATTCGGCATTGCCCTGATCACTTCTATATCATTACCCAATTTTTCGCGAACAGCCGCACAGCTCACGCCAGAAATAACCGAGATTACCAAATGTTTTGCCGGATCTATAGCCGACTGGATTTCATCCAAAACAACGTTTAGCTGTTGCGGCAAAACTGCTAGAATAACTACATCTGCATCAGCCGCAGCCTCTCTGTTGTTTGCCGAAACCTTATATTTTTCTTGTGCAAACTTATATAAATTGGCCGTATTACGTCGGGTTAGGGTAATATTTTTGGCTGTAGTATAGTTGGCTTTAACCAATCCTTTTGCTAAAGATAAACCGATGTTTCCGCTACCGATTATGGCTATTTTTTTCATTGTGGTCCGTTTATTATTTCTTTCTGGTTTAATTCGACAATTATTAGCGTACAGCTATCTGATTACAAAATCTTTATACTCTTAAGAAAAGCAATTTCAGTAATTCTGCTGATGGTTTCAGTCCTGCTATCCGCTTTACTCCGTTACACTCCGTGCCCGCTGCTATCAGGTTTATCGGGCAAATACAGCATATTTTCGGTTCCTTTTTCGGGTCAATCCTATGTTAATTGCTCAGCTTTTCTTATTCACCCGCTTTGTTACTTCAGCATTTTAGTACCGAAAGTTCCATCAGCAAGCTCAGCCAATTCATCGGCTTTACCGATATACACTGCTGCAACACCTTTTTTAATGGCTTCAAAAGCATTGTGCAGTTTAGGGATCATTCCGCCCTGTACTGTTCCATCTGCTTTTAAGCCTTCAAATTCATCGGCTTTGACTTCCCGCACTACCGAATCATCATCATTCACATCCCTTAGTACTCCTTTTTTCTCAAAGCAATATACCAAACGCGTTTCATATAATCCCGACATTGCCACCGCAACTGAAGAAGCAATGGTATCGGCATTGGTATTTAAAAGTTGTGTATCACCATCATGTGTAATGGCACATAAAACAGGAACTAAGCCAGCTTTTAACAAACTATCTAAAGTTGTTGAAGAAACAGAGTTTTCATCCAGATCGCCAACAAAACCATAATCAATTACTGCACCTGCCATTGGCCCACCTTCGGCGCCATAAGTTTTAGTGCTAACCGGCCGTTTTTTCGCTTTTATCACATTACCGTCTGCACCACTTAAGCCAATGGCATTACTGCCTTTGGCCTGTAGCTGGGCAACCATATTCTTGTTGATCAAACCAGCGTAAACCATGGTTACAATCCGCAGGGTTTCGATATCGGTAATCCGCCTGCCTTCAACCATTTTGGCTTCGATGCCTAACGATTCGCCGAGTTCGGTGGCAATTTTTCCACCTCCATGAACCAGGATTTTATCACCGGGCAATGCGGTAAAATCAAGCAAAAACTGATGCAGGTTTTCAGAATTATCGATTACGTTGCCGCCGATTTTTATGATAGTGAGTTGTTTATGGTTCATTTCTATAGAAAATTTCTGAAAGCTGTTGTAGTTTCTCTACAAGTAACTTTTTATCAATTAGTTTAGTTTCATAATCAGCAATTAAAGCTGGCGACAAATTTCGGGCGAGTGCGTATTCCACAACTTCAATATCTTTACCTTTACACAATAAAACACCAATGCTTGGATTTTCGTGTGGTCGTTTAACATCTCTGTCCAAAGCTTCGAGATAAAAGTTTAATTTCCCTAAAAATTCTGGCTGAAATTCTTCTATCTTCAATTCGAACAAAACCATACACTGTAAATCGCGGTGGTAAAATAGCAAATCCGTATAATAATCTTTATTGCCCACTTGCAACCTATACTCGCTTCCCATGTAGGCAAAACCTTTCCCCATTTCTAGTATGAAATTTTGTAGGTTTTTAATCAAAGCTTGTTGCAACTCGTCTTCAGAATGAATTTCAGGCAAAGCCAAAAACTCAAAAACATATGGGTCTTTAAAAATCCCGTGCGGCAATTGTTTCGTTATTGCTGAACTAAACTTATTGCCCAGCATAGTCCGTTCAAAAGTAGCAGAATTTAACTGACGCTCGAGCTCTCGCTTTGACAAACGTTCTTTTAAACATTGGTTGATGTAAAATAATTTTTCGTCAACAGTTTTAGCTTTAGATAAAATTAAAAGGTGATGTGTCCAGTTAATTTGAGTTAGAATCTTTTTTAGAAAGGTATAAATGGAATTTTCAATTTGTGTCACCACTGGTGACACTTTTTTATCCTGTTGATTTTCAACAGTATTTAATTGTGTCTCCATTGGTGACACTTTCTTATCCTCCATTTGCGTCAGCGCTGCTGACACAAATTCATGGTTACCATAAACCTCATAAAATTGCTTCATTCTATAAAGCCCACGTCGATTGAAGCCTTTTAAAATGGGTTGTTTCTCCGTAATATAATCTGCTAAGTCGTTTACAGTTCCATCGCCCCAATTACCATTGGCAACTTTTTCAGAAACAATTTGTCCAACGTTAAAATATAACATAATGAGTTCCGCATTCGCTTTACTGTAAACCCTATTTCTGGCCTCTGTAATAAGCAAGATAACCTGCTCGAAATCTGTTGTTATATTTTTCATTGGCATACTCCTTCTGCAAGGCGATTACAATTCTTCCAAAATCGCTTTAATAACTGCTTGTGCAGCCCATAAGCGGTTACCCGCTTCGTGGATTACCAAAGAATTCGGTCCATCTAAAATTTCGGATGATAATTCCAGATCGCGACGGACCGGCAGGCAATGCATTACTTTGGCATCATTTGTAAATTTCAACTTTTCGTTGTTCATCATCCATCCGTCAGGGTAAGTTAATACCTTTCCGTATTCTTTATAGCTGCTCCAGTTTTTTACGTACACATAATCTGCTCCTTCCAAAGCCTCTTCTAAATTGTACTGGATATCGGCATTTGGGGTAAAATCTTCTGCAAGTTCATAACCTTCGGGCTGGGCAATGGTAAAATCAATCATGCCTTCGGCCTGAGCTTTACACATCCACTCGGCAAAAGAATTTGGTACCGCTTGTGGTAAGGCCTTAACATGAGGCGCCCAGGCTAAGACTACTTTTGGTTTGCGGCCGTCGGGTTGTTTTGTCCACGTTTCGTGGATGGTAATAATATCGGCAAAACTTTGTAATGGATGGCGTGTTGCACTCTCTAAACTTACAACAGGTACGGCACAGTATTTCACAAACTTATTAAAGAAATCTTCGCTGTAATCCTCTTCACGGTTGTTCAATTTCGGAAAAGAACGTAAGCCCAAAATATCGCAATATTGGCCCATTACGGCAGCAGCCTCGCGAATGTGTTCAACAGTTGAGCCGTTCATCACTACACCATCCTGCGTTTCTAAAGCCCAGCCTTCTTTATCCATGTTCATCACCATTACGTTCATACCAAGATTTAAAGCAGCTTTTTGTGTACTTAAGCGGGTACGTAAACTTGGGTTCATAAAAACCAACCCTAAGGTTTTGTTTTTACCTAAATCCTGATGCGCATAAGGATTCGCCTTCAATGCCAGTGCATCGGTTACAAATTGTTTGATGCTTGGAACATCGTGTACGGAAGTGAAAAGTTTCATCTTGTTCAAATTATTTCCCGATACGTCACCCTGAATTCATTTCAGGGTCTTCTGTTTTAAAGAGATGCTGAAATAAATTCAGCATGACGATCGACTAAAGTGCATTATATTATTTTACTAATTTACCAAAAGCAGCTAAAAATTCGTCAGCATGTGCTTGTGTTAAATTTAACGCCGGCAATAAACGGATTACATTTGGTTTTGCTTCACCGGTAAAAATATGGTGTGTAAACAATAATTCTTTTTTAACGTGGGCAAGTTCTGCCGGAAGTTCGATACCGATCATTAAACCACGGCCGCGGACTTCTACAACCTGCTCAAATTTTTTCAATTCGGCGATTAGGTAATTACCAACCTGCTCTGCATTTTCCATCAGGTTTTCTTCTTGCATTACTTCTAAAACCGCTAAAGCAGCGGCACAGGCCAAGTGGTTTCCACCGAAAGTTGTGCCCAACTCGCCATGCCAAGGTTTAAATTTAGGTGCGATCGAAATACCTGCCACAGGGAAACCGTTACCCATTCCTTTTGCCATGGTATACACATCAGCTTCAACACCCGAATAATCATGCGAATAAAATGATCCTGTACGTCCGTAACCACATTGCACAGAATCGGCAATATAAACGGCATTATATTCATCGCAAAGTGAACGGATTTTCTGTAAGAAACTTTTAGAAGCTTCTTTAATTCCGCCAACACCTTGAATACCTTCGATAATTACAGCAGAAATATCATTACCCTGCGCCTTAAAAGTTTCTTCTAGAGCCACCTCATTGTTAAAAGGCAAAAAGATTACATTATCTGTCTGGTTAACAGGTGCAACAATTTTAGGGTTATCAGTTACGGCAACCGCCAAAGAGGTACGTCCGTGGAAAGCACCCGTAAACGCAATTACCTTTTTTCTGCCATTGTAAAAAGAGGCCAGTTTTAAGGCATTTTCATTTGCCTCGGCTCCAGAATTACATAAAAAGAGCTGAAAATCTTTTTTACCAGATACTTCGCCCAATTTTTCTGCCAACTGAACCTGCAAAGGGATTTTTACCGAGTTAGAATAAAAACCAACCTTATTTAACTGGTCGGTTAAGCGCTTTACATAATGTGGGTTGGTGTGTCCGATTGAAATTACGGCATGACCACCGTATAAATCTAAATATTTTTGATCGTTAGCATCCCAAACATTGCTGCCTGCTGCTTTGGTAATTTCTATATCGTTAAGTGGGTAAACGTCGAATAAGTTCATTTTTTAATAAGGTTGAAGGTTGAGGGCGGGAAGGTAGAGGGCTTATTAGCCTAACCTTTTCCACTACCCCTCAAAAATTTAATAAATGCGATCAACATCGCTTTAATTTCATTAACACTTTTATTTACAGATTCGTAAACTTCTAAATTTATGTAGGTTAAGTCACGAATAAGTATAAACGTATATTCTATTTCTTTTGTAGAACCAAGAGCATTATCAAGATAGTGAACGAAATCCTTATCCGTATTCTTACCGCTTCCTTCTACAATATTTAAAGGGATTGAATAGGTGGCCCGCCGAATTTGTTGGGTTAAAGCAAATTTCTCTTCAATAGGCATGATAGGTAAGATTTCCTTATAAACCTGTAAAGTAAATAAGTGAGCCTTTTTCCAAACATCAAGTTTTTGATAATCTCTCATACATTTTAAATTTTTTAGATCTGAATCCAGACCTTTTTACCTTCCACCTTCCAGCCTAGAAATTGGCCGCCTTTAGCTTAAGTCCAGCTGTTTCGTCAAATCCAAACATTAAGTTCATATTCTGAACTGCTTGTCCGCTGGCACCTTTTAACAGGTTATCAATAATGCTGATGATAAATAATTTACCACCATGTTTTTCGATATGAACCAGGGCTTTATTGGTATTGACCACTTGTTTTAAATCGATGTTTTTTCTGCTTACATGCGTAAAGGGATGCGTACTGTAATAATCCTCGTAAATGGTCTGCGCTTCCTCTAAAGTCAGGTCGCTTTCTAAATACATAGCAGCCAAAATACCCCTTGTAAATGCGCCGCGTTGCGGAACAAAACTTAAAGGTTCAGAAAGCGAGGGCTGCAATTGTAATAAACTTTCACTGATCTCGTTCAGGTGCTGGTGTTCGAATGCTTTATAAACTGAAAGATTATTGTTTCTCCAGCTAAAATGCGAAGTAGGTGCTAAACCTTGTCCGGCTCCGGTAGATCCAGTGGTTGCATTGATATGAACCTCATTGCTGATCAATCCTTTTGCAGCCAGAGGCAATAAACCCAACTGGATACAGGTGGCAAAACAGCCGGGATTGGCAATATTTTTGGCCAGTTTAATCTTATCACGGTTCAGTTCCGGTAATCCATAAATGAATTCACGGTTTTCGAAAGTAGATTTTTCATGCAACCTAAAATCCTGAGATAAATCGATGATCTTAATGTTTCCGTTGATCGGATTGGCTGCTAAAAACTTTTTCGCATCACCATGGCCAACACAAAGGAAAAGTACATCGATATCCTGTAGGATATGGCTTACAAATTTCAGGTCTGTATCGCCAATTAAATCGGTGTGTACATCAGAAATCAGGTTTCCGGCATTACTGGTACTGTTTACAAAAGCAATGTCGACATTTGGGTGGTTAACCAAAATACGTAACATTTCGCCGCCCGTGTAACCTGCCCCACCGATTATTCCTGCTTTAATTTTTTTATTCACAATCTGTTCTGTCATTTTCTGTAGATGGGTATGAAAAAAGTATAAATTCTAAATCATCAACGCCATTGTTCATGATTTTATGCTTATCTCCTGCTTTAATCTGCAAGCCAGCATTGGCTTCAATGGTAAAGCTTTCGCCTTCAATCAAAAATGTGGCTATTCCTTTCAATATGAAGAAAAATTGTTCTGCATGGGTATGAAAGTGTAATTTCTCAGCAGTTTGAGCAGGCATTAACTCTTGTTTAACTGCCGCACCTGGTTTGCTTACAAAATTCCATCCATCACAGTTATTGCCCCATTTGTAGTGGTTTAAACAATTATCTTTTGAAAGGATTTCGCTCATTTTTAGTATCAGGTAACTAGTAGCAAGTATTTGGTATCAAGTAGTAAGATGGCAGCTGGGCTTCCATCTCACATTTTCCATTTTACATTAAACTAGGCTTCTTCTCCGTTTACTTTATGCCAGATCATTACCTGATTACCAAATATTTTAGAGAAACCTTTAACATCTTCTCCGCTCCAGGCGTTGTTCATTTCGCCGTAGCTACCAAATTTATTGCTCATTAAATCGTGGTTAGATTCTATTCCAATAATCTGGAAACGGTATGGTAACAACTCTACAAACACTTTACCGCTCACAAATTTTTGTGTATCGGCTAAAAATGCTTCAATATTCCGCATAATCGGATCGTGAAACTGACCTTCGTGCAACCAGTTGCCATAGAAAGAAGACAATTGCTCTTTCCAGCTTAACTGCCATTTGGTTAAGGTGTGTTTTTCTAAAGTATGGTGTGCTTTGATAATTAACACTGGTGCTGCTGCTTCGAAACCCACACGGCCTTTAATACCGATAATGGTATCACCTACGTGGATATCTCTACCGATACCGAAAGGTTGTGCAATGGCCTGTAATTTCTGAATAGCCTTAACCGGTGCCAGTTTCTCGCCATCAATGGCAACAAGTTCACCTTTTTCGAATGTTAATTCTACTTTACGTGCTTCGGTTTCCGAAACCTGAGTTGGCCAGGCGCTTTCTGGTAAAGTTTCGTGAGAAGTTAAAGTTTCCTTTCCACCTACCGAAGTTCCCCATAAGCCTTTGTTAATCGAATATCTTGCTTTTTCGGCACTATATTCTACACCATGCGCTGCTAAATATTCTATTTCAGCTTCGCGGGATAATTTTAAATCTCTGATTGGGGTAATGATTTCAACTCCAGGAATCAGGATGTTGAAGATCATATCAAAACGAACCTGGTCGTTACCAGCTCCTGTACTTCCATGCGCTACATAATCGGCACCAATTTTTTTAACATAATTGGCGATTGCGGTAGCCTGACTTACACGTTCTGCACTAACAGATAACGGATAGGTTGCATTTTTTAATACGTTACCGAAAATGAGGTATTTAATACAACCATCGTAGTAACTTTCGGTTTCATCAACAACAGCATGCGATTTTACGCCTAAAGCATATGCTCTTTTCTCAATTTCCTGCAGTTCATCGTCGGAGAAACCACCAGTGTTTACAATCACCGAGTGAACTTCTAATCCGCGATCCTGTGCCAGGTAAATACAACAAAATGAGGTATCTAATCCTCCGCTAAATGCTAAAACAACTTTTTTCATGCTATTTAAATAAAAAGGTAAATAAAAATAAAAGGGCTTTTAAGCCAGATTTCGGCTTAGGTTTAACAACTAAATGCTGCTTAATGCGCATAAAGCGTTCGTATAATTTAGGTTTCTTCTGCAGTTCTTCGGCAAATTTCTTTGCCGCGTCATGTTTTTGGGTAGCCGGATCGTAAAGCATAGCGGTGCACATACAGTTTTTACGCTCCTTCATCTTCAAAATCTCGAAGTTTACACAACTTTGGCAGCCTTTCCAGAATTCTTCATCCTGTGTTAATTCTGAATAAGTAACCGGTTCGTAGCCCAGATCGGAATTGATCTTCATTACGGCCAAACCGGTTGTTAAGCCAAAAATCTTTGCCTTAGGATAAAGTGTTCTCGAAAGCTCGAAAACTTTTTCTTTAATGGCATGTGCCAAACCTGCTTTTCTGAATTTAGGCGATACGATCAAGCCTGAATTGGCCACAAACTGTCCGTGGCTCCAGGTTTCGATATAGCAGAAACCGGCCCATGTACCATCCTTATGGAAAGCAATTACTGCTTTTCCTTCGATCATCTTGCCTGCAACATACTCTGGCGAACGCTTTGCGATACCGGTACCACGTGCTTTAGCAGATTCGGCCATCTCGGTTACAATTTCTTCTGCAAATACACGATGTTCAGGAAGTGCAACCTGCACTATAAATTCGTTAATATCCATTCGTTTTCTAACGAAAAATTATAAGTATTCTTGTTAATTGGGTTTTTAGAGAGGATCAATTCCTCGTTACGTTTAGTTTGGGTACTAAATACGTGGAGTGAAATTTTGCCGGCTTGTGGGACAATAAAATACGGGTTGAAAATGATTAATAAACAAACCTTTCCCACACACGGTTTGTGCTGAGGAAACTGAAAGTTTATGTAAAATTTGTTTAATCATTTCTTGCGTATTAAAACGGCTTTAACTCTATTGAGGTGCAAAGGTTTAAATAAAAATCGAGTTACACAATAATATCGTGATTTTTTTATGTTAAGCTTTTGGTTTTATTGAACTAATCTGACTTAATAGCCAAATAATGACACTTTAAGTAACCCTACTATTTTTACCTTAAGTAATCTGCTCTACATCATTAGCCGTCAATTTTAACATTGTTAAATAAAAGCAGAAAACTTTAACATCCGCTTAACATCATTTAACATCCGGCTATGCCGTTTAAACGCAATATTTGTACACCTGTAGCGAATGCTACTCAGCTATCGTTTTATTGATGTTCCATAAATATTAAATCAAATTTAAAAACATGAAGAATTTTACTCCGTTCCATTTCAAACCGCTTACTTTCATTTTCATAGCCGCCCTTACTGCATTAACCTCTTGTAAAAAAACAGAAACTGCCGATCCAACAATAGCTTATCTCAGAGTAATTAACGCTTCCCCATCATTGGCAACATATAATGCTTATTTTAATGGTACAATAGTTAACTCGGCGGCATTGCCTTTTGGCGGTTCTGCTTCCTATACCGCATACACAGCGGGTTCTTACAGTTTAAAATTTACCACAGCCAGCAGTACAGAGAGTTTATTAACCAAAACCATAGCCTTGAGTGCAAGCACTTATTACTCATCTTATCTGATCAATAAACCAGCCGCATTGGATGTTTACACCATTGGTGATGACCTATCTCTTCCGGCAACAGATAAAGTGTATGTCCGCTTTATCAACTTATCTCCAGATGCACCTGCACTTGATTTAGCAAAAACCAGCGCCACTACGACACTGATTACCAATAAAGCCTTTAAAAATGCCAGTGGATTTGTTGCGGTAGATGCAGGAACTTATACATTTGATGCAAAAGAAACTTCAACAGGAACAGTGAAAGCCACTACTGCGAGCACTACCTTTTTAGCCGGTTATCATTATGATATTATCTGTGGCGGTTTGGTAACACCTGCAAGCGATACAGAACGTACATTGAGCTTACAGGCCATATTGATTAAATAATTAAATAATAAGATTAAAATTTTAATCTATAAAAAGGGCAATTTTCGATGTGAAAATTGCCCTTTTTATTTGTGTTTAGGAAAAGTTGGCGAAAATATTGCCCGAACTTCTACTATTTTTTGGTTACATCAGGAAATTTAACCTGGATGATATAAGTTCCTTCAAGCTTTAATTGCCACGACCACCTTGGGTTTACAGAGAAAGTTCCCAGTGATGGTGGGAAACCATCCACCGTTACAAACTGGCTCGGAATCCTGTAATACATTAAAAAGCCCCAATCGGTAGTTGGTGTAACGTATTTTGTAAGTGGAAAAGGTGCTACTTCAAAATCGCAGATCATGGCTGTATCCGTTTTGATCACAGGATTAAATTTTGCATAGTTTTCAAAAACCGGACGATCGCCCCTCTGAATGATTTCTCCAGCTTTCGGGTTAAAAACCTTTCCATTTTTATCCACCATTTTCAAAATGGCCCTTGCGCCCAAATTAGAAATTTTTGTACAGGTAATAATCGGGTTTTTCATTGGGGTTGCCACACCGGTAACGTCATGAAAAGCATTCGAAACATTATCAGTAATTACAAATAAATCATCTTTTTCCGGATCTACTACATTTATCGTAGCCAGTTTCGGGAAAAGTTTGGTCCCAGTACCATTAGTCATCTCTACATCAAAAATATATCTACCCAAAGGTAAATTAGTAGACGCCCTGTTAAAGGTAAGCTGTCCGCTGCTTTCATTAAAGTACATCGGTAGCTTTTTCTGAATTTCTCTTTTTTGGTTGAGCAGTGCCACAGTGGTATCTGTTTCGGCATTAAAACTTGTGCCCTCTTTAAATACCAGAATTTCGTACTCTTTAGTAAATTCAGCAGGTGCTGCAGAGCCGTCTTCTTTTCTTAAGTTGAGCAATTTAAAAGTATAGGGTGGGGTAGAACCATCTGCATTAATCCTATCAGACTGGAAAAGTATTAATCCTCTTTTAGCATAAATATCGTTGTCCTTATAGCGAATGGCATTACTTTGAAAACCCTTCTCAATTTTCGAGCAGGCATAAATACTCAGTAAAAACAGTATGCCCAAAATATATTTAATTTTCATAATTGAAATATTTTATGGTTTAATTTCCTAGCGATTGTGCATTAAAAAACAACCTATGATTTCCGTTTAAAACATGTACGATTCCGGTTTTGGTAATAATACCAGAAGTCTGAACATCCACCGCTTTGTCTTTCTGATTATCTGGTATGGCATTCAGATCAGGCTCTTTATCATCGCGCGTACCTATCACTTTGGTATAGGTAACATAGTCTACATAATCCAGATACTGAGTATATTCAAAAGAACGGCGGAATTTTATTAAATACTGAACATTTGGAATTGCACCCAATACGCTGTTGTAAAGTTTACCTGCCAGTGTAATCTGATCCCTGTTTATTTTACCTGCAAATAGATAGGTTTTTAACGAATCGCTAAGTTCCTGAGATGGGAGATCCTTAATTCCGAAATCAAAATTTTCCTTTTTGATATCAAGACTTTTCTTATACTTTTTAGCTTTTACATATTCAGCTATACCATAATTAGTGGTCGCAAACAAAGTGATATCTCCATTTACGGCATCTTTTAAGCCAGCTTTATCAATCACTTTAACCAACGAATCAAAATTTCGGTTGGATTTTAAGTAATCATAAGTGGTCATATCCACATAGGCATTACTTGGTCCTCCATCTCGCTTATAGTCGTCTTTTTTACATGCCGATAAGGCCAGTAAAAATATTGCTATATATATTAAAATATTATTTTTCATGTTTTTTAATCTAAGGATCAACTATTTATACTTTACCCAACCAATATGTTGTCTGTTTTAACAATGGATTATTCCTAAATAAAGCAGGATCTACCGGCCAATAAAAGCCTTCTTTTTTAAATCTTTCTTCCCCAAGCCATTCTACCACATTACCATACTTTCTGGTTCTCAACAGATCATAAAACAGATGCCCTTCTAAATACATTTCCCTTCCGCGTTCAGTAATGTATTCGTCCATTACCGCATCTACCGATAAACCATTGTCTACCAGTACCGGATTAGGGTCGTTTCTTCTTCTGAAAGTATTGATAATTGCAGTCGCTGTAGCCGCATCTCCTTTATAAAGTGCGATTTCGGCCTTAAGTAACCTCATATCACCCAATCTGAAGATGATGATGTTATTGCTTAAATAAGGATTTAATTTTTGCCCTGGGTTTCTGTAAATCACATTGCTGTACTTAATACACATGGGTTTATCTGGCAGGGTTACATCAAATCCTTTTTTATACCTGATATCGGTATCAGTATAAAAATTATCTAAATAACTCGGCACCACATAATACCTTGGGTTGTTTCCATTCCCTTTAATGTAAGATTCGTTTAGGAACGACGCTCCTACCGCACTACTCGAACCCTCCAATGTATTTTCGCTCACATTGATCTCAAAAATACCTTCTGTAGAGCGGCCTATAAAGGTATTTTTATAATTTGCTGTATCAGTTAGAGCATAACCTCCTCTACTAATTAATGTATTAATGGTGGTATCGGCACTGTTTACATCGACTAAATTTGGTGCATCTGTAGCTACATTGGACATTGTAGCCCTCCACAAAAACAAATGGGCCAGAAGTGCATAAGTAGAGCCTTTATTGGCTGTTACTTTTGCATCGCCACTGTT